>Ga0209596_1001963_pt1 | contig 17197 bp, 35 predicted proteins | sample M_130807_MF_Meta_FD_187314 | JGI IMG/M metagenome (GOLD analysis project Ga0209596, IMG submission 187314) | Freshwater microbial communities from Lake Montjoie, Canada to study carbon cycling - M_130807_MF_MetaG (SPAdes) (version 2) | ecosystem: Environmental > Aquatic > Freshwater > Lake...
TGAATAATAAATTTTTCAGGTGATAATATTTTTTTATCAGCCTCTAAAAGAAGTCTAAATTTTTCGTATAGTTTTAAGTATTTCATATATAATTTTTATTTTAATAATATTATATATTAAAATAATTAAACTATTAAATATTAAACGACTATGATTTAAAATGATAGAAATATGTGCAGATTTCTGTATAGTGAACTTCATGAACTCATAATAGTGAACTCCAACTCATAACTCAATAGTCGAAGATATCCTCTTACCACCTCGCCACCACTCTCTACGCAATAACAAACCCTCTCTCCAGATATAAACAACCCTTATATCTACTACAACACCTTTATAGTAAATCCTCTCTTGTATAACACCTCTACTATATAAGTAAGTAACATCAGCAGTTATCACAGAATCTAAATCTAAAGTTAAGGTATCTAAAACTTGACTGAGGCAACTACCAACAGGTGAAGCTAAAACTAAGATGAAAATAAATGTGAATAAATATCTCATATAGTATTTATAATAATTCTCCTTTGCCTTAAAAAATCTGACTTGTATGAGTTGAAAACAACCATCAAAATCTATCACAAAAACGACCCTCTCTAAACTCAATGAGGGTAAAGGTTTGAGACGAGTAAGTATATACAACGGAGTACACAATCAACACTTTTGAGACTTACCGATAAGTCGTTATAGGACTAATACAAAATGTGATAGAAAAAAGACCATATTCCTGTATCAATTACAGAATTCCGTTCATATTTCTGTATACCTCAAACTAACCCATACAAAAAAGTGAACATTATTCTGTATTATATTTGACAAGATTCAGACCTCATTACAGAAAAAAGACCAGATTTTAGCAACTCATATTTTTAACAGTTCATTTAACTTTTCGTCTCTAATACAATCCAGTCTTTTGAATAGCTTTACACTATATTGTGTAATACATGGGTAGTTGAGTTTTGTTTTAGGATTTTTGCCTTCTAATTGATAGCAACTGCCTTCTGGATGGATAATAGCTTCATATACTTCTCCAACAATGAGGTCGTCCATAATCTTATCATTTAAAATATTCGATATACATACTACTGTTTCTAAATTCATATTCCTATTTCTTTGAGTTTTTCTTCTCTAATATCTTCGATAGTCTTGAAGTATGTTTGGTTCAACACAGCCCATCTTTCCTTATCATCTTTTACTATAAAGCATTCACTGGATGTACTTTTGTCTTCATCAATTGTCACCTCATACCACTTTCCTATGGTTATCGATAGTCCAACATATTTGTTGCTTACACAAAGAACTTTCATATTCCTAGTTGTTTTAATTTATCACTTCTATATTTAGATATAGTTGAATAATGTTCTGGACAGCTTTGCCAATGAGGATCACTTACTTCACCTTCATAAAGGTGGTGAAGATTACAACCATATCTATCAGAAAATAGTCTAGTATTATCAGGTTCCATTTCTATAAAATGAGCACAAGTCTTACAACATACTTCCTGCTTTTCTGATTTCATATTCCTAGTTCGTTTAGTTTGTCGTCTCTCAATTCGTCCAGCCTTTTGAACAGCTTTACACTATAGAAAGTATAATCGTTTGGGTCTTCACCTGCTAAGTGATAGACATCATTATATGTGTATCTCGGATCTTCTATGGCTTCGTATACCTTTCCAACAATCAAGTCTTGTATAATATAATCATCTAAAGCATTTGATATACACACTATTTTCATACTACAAATATAGCTTTATTATTTAATATATACAAATATGAAAAGAATAAAGAGCTTTAAGATATTCGAAGATGGTTTTCACAAAATCGAATCAGTAGAAATGGAGTGTGAATACATATTACAGGAACTTAAAGATTTAGGTTTGTCAATAACCGTAGGGCATTCTAGTCGTTGGCAAATAGCAATAACTATAGAAAATGATGTGTCGAAACTTACTGACGTGTATAAGACAAACGTACAAACGCCAATTTTTGAACATCTATTTTCTTATCTTGAAGAAGAAAACTATAAAAAAGTATACGATCAGATAGAAAGCATTTTCTATACAGAATTCGTTGGTCCCAACAATTTTCCGATGGAAAGGTCCGAACGAGTGCACAAGCTAAAATTTGACGATTGGAACCCATGAAATACATAAAAGAATTCAACGAATACAAAGACCGTATGCAGGACATAAGAGACTGCTTCCAAGAGCTGATAGACTCGGGTGCCAGTGTGAAGATAACATGTCCCGCACCACACACACTGGGATTCGGAAGATTTACGTCGCTTTCCAAAGCATACGCTGTGTCCGTTTCATTAGATGGAATGAAGATGGAGACTGCAGAATCTGAATGGGGTGTCAGATATTCGCGACCGGAAAGGGCAGAAGGGCTGGCGATGTTGGCTGCAGAGGCTACCAACAAATGTGAAGGCTATGATTTTGTTCTTGAAAGGGCTGAGATAAACTGGATCAACGCTGGAGAATGGCTGTTCAATAAGAAAGAGTCTGTGAGACTAAAGACGGAAAGAATATTGGCTAATAGTGGAAATGGTAAAACACCGGAAGAGATAGAAAGTATGAGACAAGACCTTATGTTAGTATACAACGTAATCGGCGGATCTGGACCAGGTTCACTGGTTAGAATATTCGATACAGAATCAAGATATACACAAATAGATGCTGAGAAAGACCCAGCTAAGACGATAAAGATGAACATATCTCAGTTAGAGCCAGAGATAATGAGAGCAGGTCCAAGATTCAGACAGATGAAACTTTGGTTCATAGAATAAAAAAAAGATATGAAAAGAATAAAAAGTTTTAGATTATTTGAGAATCAATTTCAAATTGAAGATGTTATCCAAGAAATTGAAGACATTCTTATTTCTGGTGGTATAAAAGATATCGGATATAAATTCGAAGTAAATAACCTGACTACTCTACCTCTAAATTTTTCCGTACAACCTATGGTAAGTAGATTACATATCTACATATATACCGACGATGAACTTATATCCAGTAGCTACTTCACTCCTAATAAAGAAGTAGTTGATACATTGGAACGTGTTGTTGAATATGTGGAAGGTGAAGGGTTATCACACACAATCTGCTGTTATGGTGGTTTTGATGCTGATAAAAGAAATTTCAATTCTATATCAGAAATTGAGGGCATTCGTTGTGATACTATATTGCTGAGTTTGAAAAAATAAGAAAGGCTACCGTTTGGTAGCCTTTCTCATTATGATTTAACCATATAGGTTGCTAAGTTTCTCCAAGTGTCTGGGTATTGAAGACACATCTTCGTTACCATAATCAACATACGCATGTTCAAGCTAACTTCATCTTTGACACTCTTCAAAAACTCCAACGCCGCTCTTTTGTCTGCCATATCGTACTCTGGTAAGATGCTACCCAAGATTGCCTCCATTCTAGAAATCTTGTCGTCTGGTGTCATAGTCAAATCAACCGTCAAACTTCTAGTAAGAATTGCTTCGTCAATCTTTTCTTTAGCTTTGTTAGAGATAAAGATGATACGTCCAGTGAAGTCAAAGTGTTGAGGATACTCGTCGCTTTTGTTCATCTTCGCCATCCAAGAGATAGTTCTTTTCTCATAAGAATCCAACGCAGACTTCAAAATATTCACAGCAACTTTGTCGTCTAATACAGAGTCACAATCGTCAAAGATAATCAACTTACCATTGTTGTCGAACAAAGTGTTGTACAATCCTCTCGCAGTTGAATATCCTTTGAAGAACACGTAGTCCATATCTTCAAGGTCGTTTGCTTTGATTGTTTGAGTAACAGAGTGAGTCTTACCCAATCCGCCTTCCCCAGTTACAATCAAAGATGGTGTTACACCATTTACTACCATAGTAGTCAGGTCATTAAGAAATCCAAATCGTTGGTTGATATCAAATTCGTTTGTCATATATCTTGTTTGTTTGTTTGTGTGATACAAATATACGGATTTTTTCATTTAATATATACTCATGTAATGAAATATTTAAGATTATATAAAATGTTTGAATTTAGACAACAACCAACAGAAACGGTGGTCGGACTTCTGATAAAATCGAGAAGCACTGGCAGAATCTTCCTTGTTCAAAGGAACGATAGAAACCGCTATTGGTCTTTGTTGTCGGGTGGTCAAGACGAAACAGATACAGATGACATTCATACTATAAAAAGAGAGATGTTGGAAGAACTTAGAATAAACAATCCTGATTCGGTTGAGATGGTAAAGGTTGGTGACGAGATTGTCGCTGGTGGAAAAAGGCTATTCAAATACTACGAAGGCTATGTGGATAATGAGTTTTCGGTCATATTAGACGACGAGAATATAAGCTGGGGCTGGTTCGATCCAAAGGGTCTATCGAAAGTGAATGGAGTGTCGAATATGTTTGGTCTTCCTAATAGACTTTATCCGGGATTGATAGAAAAGATACAAAACATATGCGAAAAATAAAAGGATTTGAATCGTTCAACGAAAGCCAACAAGTCCGCATGGTCTCCGAATGTGCACTAGTGTTACTACCAGAGCTGGAAGGAGCACTTGTTTCTGTATACAAAAGAGTAAAAAATGACGAAACGTTCATAGATCTTTCCACGTTGGCTGAAGACATTCTCTCCAAGAGAGGTAAAGAGACCGGAAAGGACATTGCTTTCGCCGACCTAGACGGAGACAAGATAGCCTTCTCAACGGAGAGGGCCATCTTGAAGGAACTACCAGGAGAAGCGAGTATAGGATTCAGTAGAGGCGTCGCGGATAGGCAGACCGCCTTGAATGTGGAGAAGATGATGGGAAGGCAGAAGATGAACATAGGCAGATGGATAAGGGCCATCGCAGGAACGGCCCATTCCGACAAAGATGTGGAGCAGCTGGCCATGTTGTTGAAGTCACACGGGTCTAGAAAGCTCGGCTACGAGAAGTTGATATCCGAAGGAGAAGACATCAAGAGGTTCTACTCAGAGCAGGCGACGGAATGCAAACCTGGATCATCTCTATATAGCTCGTGCATGAAAGACAAGCACAAGATAGTACCGAACGTCTTCGACATATACACGAAGAACCCAGACACCATAAAGATAGCTTATCTACAGAACTCTGAAGGCAAGATTGCATCCAGGGCTCTTCTCTGGAAGGTACAGGGAATGGCTCCAAATATGCCGAAGGAATTCTGGTTCTTGGACAGGATATACTCTACAGACGAGTGGATGACCACCGAGATGCAGAAGTGGGCAGACCAAAAAGGTTGGGCACGACGCAAAACGAACATAGGAGGAAGAATCATATTGGAAGGAAAGGAATTCAGACCAGAGATGAGAGTAGCAGTCCAGAAGATAGCATACAGAGGATTTCCGTACATGGACACTTTCAGCTACTATGACGTAAAGAATGGATGGTTATACTCTTACGACAATCCAGGATTCGAAGGCTTCGGTCTACAGTCCACTATGGGAGATTATGGAACGACTACTGGACACGGACCAGTGCTCAGAAACTATATAAGAAGATTCATAAAATAAAGAAAAGACATGAGAAAGTTCAGTAAGATAAACGAAAGTATAGAAGATAAAGATCCTATCGATCCATCAGAAGATGTAAAAGATTTTAAAGAAAAATTTTCTAAATCAAACAATGAGGCTTGGTTAGATCCTAATACTAAATCAGCAAAAGCTTTTGCTCAAATAGAGTCGTCATACCCAACAATGACTGACGAATATGAAACTTATAGACTAGTTGAATTAGACGACAATGGTAGAGTACGTCGGGTACTTGGCTATTTTAAAGCAGTGTCTGAAAATCATGCTAGAATAAGAGCAGCTGTTATCAAAAACAATAAAGAAATATTCTTGACCGGATACTACGGTGCAAATACGGGAAATAATATCGGTGAAGAGATTCAATCAAAGATTAAAATGATTGAAGATAGTATGAAAAAGTTACAAAAAGAACTTGACGAATTAAAAAATCCAATTTAATATGAAAAAAATAATGTCTTGGAAGATTTTTGAATCTTACTATATGAATGAGTCTAATTCACCAAAATGGACAGATAATTATAAATGGCATATTGGTGATTCTATTCCACTTACTCCTACTATTACAAAATTGATATTTGAGGGAAAAAAATCTGTTGCTTTTCATATAAGTGATATAGATCATAATAAAGATGTAATGTCATTAGAAGGAACAAAAAAACCAATATCTTGCTTCACATATTACAAAGATATGGAAAATACTAAGATAACTCCTCATACTAAAGGTGGTGTGGTATACTTATTGGAAGGAGATTTGCTTTTTTCGTTGAATAAAGATGCTATGTCAAAACCAGATGAATCTGGAAGAAGATGGATCAGTTCTAATAATTTTCCAAGTAAGTTTCAGAATGAAATGTGTGAATGGCGTGGAAAAAACTCAATACCAACAGATTTTTATAGTAAAAAAGAATATTACATTTATCTAAAGAAGTATATTCCTTTTATTGAAGGATTGGTTAAGAAACATGTAGAAGAAATAAGAAGATTCTGTAATTTGTATTGGTGGGACTCAGAAGGAGTTAAAGAGGATGATTATAATGAAATAGTTCTAAGTAATATCAAAGTAAAAGAAGTTTTGTTGAACAAAGATGTTATTTTAGGATATGATAGCGATATGCCTGCATTATATGATGATAATTCCAATTTTGAAGATACTCAACTAAACCAAATTATTGATGAGTGGAAGAAAAATTCTATAAAAGTTGTGATTGCAGAAAATAAGGATGAAGTTCTTAAATGGTTCCATAAAAATGGTGGAATTACTGATAGAAACGAATTCATTAAAGGAAAAGAAAGATATGGAGATAAATTTTGGTAAAAAATAAATAAAAGAAAGATATGAAAAAATTCAGCGAAACAAAAGAAAAACCGGAAAAAATAGAAGATTGTCCTTCTTTCAAAGAGTTTAGCAAAATAATAGCAGACTTGAAAAAAGCCGCTGCTAAGATTGGTAGTCATCTATTTCACCTTTGGTTCCTTTTTTAAGTTCTTTACATCGAAAAGAAAGTTTTCGGTAGAGACGTTTAAATCCCCAACTTTCTAAGAAAAATATCTCTTCTAATACCAGCTATCAAAGCCTCAAGCTGCTGTCCATCCTTTATGTTGCAGTCTGGCCAAGATTTGTCAAAATTCACAGTAAGATAGTCTGTTGAACTTATCAGACCAGGATCTTCAAACTTAGCTTTGAATTTATATTTTTCTACTTGAAACACGGTGAATGATTTTTCAAACTCTTTTCTATAAGAATGAAAGTCAATCTCACCTACTGATTCTATCAACAAATCATAGTCTCCTTTATTGAAGTCCTCTTTTTTACCGTTTCTACTGTAAACAAGTGTATTCCAGGGAAGGCCCTCACTTGCGTTCAAAAAATCATAGTCTCCAACCGCCACGATTCCTTCGAACACAGGCTTTCCTCTTTCTAAAAAGAAAAGAGTATAGTATTTGTCACCTTGTTGTTTTATTTTATATGCAGCCATTCTAAAAACGTTCTTTTTACTTCAACCTGCTCAACTTGAACAACTTTCTCTTCAATAACAAAGTCTTGAAACACTTTCTCTTCTTCCTCCTCTTTAGCTTTCAATATAGTTCTCCACTCAGTATTCTCTAAATACTTCTCGTAGTTCACTAAAATCTCGGCCAACATCATTTCACTACCTTCAGTGTCTTTTAATATTGAATCACACCATTTTCCTCTGGTGAAATAAGAATGTTCACTAATATCTGATACACCTTTCTCTTGTAAGAACTCATAAGCTCTTCTCTTAGCAATTGCCTCACCTTTCTTAGTTCTTACAAAGACCGCGTCATAATGTGTCTGGGTTGGTCTCAATCCGTGTTCAAGCTCTTCTATGAACATAAATAAAGAAGTATGTTTGGCCCAGGTCACTGCATTGATGGCACCTCTTTCGTAAAGAGCAAATCCTGCCATAAAGTAAGCATTTATGTTTGACGGTGCAGATAGAACCATTAAGAGTTTCTTATTGTCCATTGATTTAAAGGACTTTGCTATCAAGAATCCAGAATGACCTTTCTTAAGCCATTTCTTTTCTTTCTTATTCCAAAATTTCCAGATGTTTATCAAATCGTTCATAAGACAAATATAAGGATTTATTCTTCTCCTACCAAACCATCCAATCGAGTTCTTCTCCTCCATGCTTTTTTAGAATTCTCAATGTGTTTATCACCATCGATATAATCACCACTCTTAAATAAGAGAAGTGTCCCATCTTCTAAATTTTCAGTGATACATTCATCACAAATAGCAATAATAAATGTATCGGTATCGTGAATAGATCCATAACCAGCTCCTATTGTTTGTATGATACCGTCGTTGACCATTTCGTTATCAATAGTTATGGATCTGTTATTTTTTACTTCGTCTCTCCAAAGTAATTCTTCTTCTGTTTTATACTTACCTAATTGTCCGTCCATGATTGGATCATAAGGAGTTATTTTATTCTTTTTACAACAGATACAATACATATCAACACTTTTTTTTAATGAATTTTCTAAGATTCTTAGCAAACTCGTTTACTCCATCCATATACTCAGAAGTACCACAATCATTGTAGCTACAGAACAACCGGTTGCTTTTAAGTCGCTCATCAATCTTACTCAGTATCTTCTTCTTTGTTTTTTTCTTACTCATTACAATATCTCCATTATCTTCGTGACGTTAAGACGGTCTTCTATTGGTATGACCAAATTTTCCGTTACATCTAAGTCGACCGTATCTCCTATATTGTATGTTATACCCATTGTTTTAAATTCAATGAAACTTCCATTAGGTCTTTGTAATGTGGTTATAAACCTTTGTTGTTTTCCAATAGTGAGTCTAAACCCCTTTACGACGCAATCCTTTACTCTAACAACAACAGCCTTCTCTTTTTTTATAACCTTTGGTGTATCATGTAAATTACACGATGTTAACAGTAATAGAAATATAAATAGTTTTTTCATAAGTTTATTTTTTTATAAAGATAGCCATTGTTTCGCTAATATCAAAACAACTTCGTCATATTCTTCCTGGGTCAAACCAATCCAACTTCTACACTTCACCACATTATCCACATATCCAACGATATCAGAAGTCTTATCATCTAAAACAACATAAGAGTCCCATTCATTGTTATCTAACCACGACTTTATCTCTACTCCTCGATCTGCTTGGTCGATGTGTGGTGTGTAATCAAGTATCTCCACATCAATTCCATTACCTCGAAATATTTCTTGAAGTTCAGCTTTGTTATGTACTAGTCTCCACGTAGAAGTAATCACTGGTTTCAAATTAAAATCCTTACAGATACGACAATACACTGCCACTGCCTTAGGACACCACTTGTTTTTCCAATGAGGGTTTACAACCCCGTCTATGTCAGTAAAGACTATATTCATTTTTGGGCTATGTCTTTAGAAGTAGAAACACTTCCGTAAGCATCACATTTGTTTGGTTCAGTTGTTGCACATGCGGTAATCATCAAAGTGATTACTATTATTAAAATTATTTTCATAGACTATATATTATACTAGATGCCCAGTTTTTCCAACTGCTCGTTTCTTACTCTAGCAACAGGACAAATAAAATAGTCTTTGAAGTCTGGCCATCCTAAACCATTATGAGAAACATTTCCCTTCACTGCGAACCTGCTTCCAAATCCTGAATTGAACTCTATCCAACAAAGGATACATTCCTGATTGTTCGTGTCTGTAGAAGGTTTGATAATCTCAGTACCCATCCAATATTCTTTCCCTGATTCAAAGTATTTACCATCTTTGTCATTTGGATCTCCCTTAGAAGTATGGCACATCACCATCACAGACTTCTGTGGTGCGTTATAGATATCATTTCCTAATTCTGAATAGAAAGTTCGTATCATAATCCTAACTGTTTAAGTTTTTTGTTTCTTTTGACTGATGTAAACTGATCCGCTGCGAACGGCCACTTCTTATGCCATTTCGTATCATACTCTGCGTTTTTTATTACAAGCTCTTTCATTATAATCTTATTTAGGATAACATATAAAGAAAGCCACATAATATAGAAATAAAATATGCTCAGCCATTTTTGATATTCTTCGTCTAGAGCAGCGCCTCTGAAGTATATTAGTTTTGGGACTTCTAAATGTTCAGGTACCCAATGATCGGGTAATCTACGATTATTAGATGTATAGGCAACAAGCCTTACCGACTCGAATACCGTGACCGCCCCAATCTTTATCGACCTTCGCCATCTGTGGTCGAATTCCAATCCACTATCACTTTCTATTCTTTTGAACTTAAACATTTTTATCTTCTTTGTACTTCAGAAGTTCTTCTTCTGATATCCTTACACTATACATAAATCTGTCAGGTATTTGATATAACACCTCGATAAAACTTCCTTCATCTTCTACACCATCCAATAAACCTTCAAGCTTCGCAGCTCGCCGCTGCTGTTTGGTTTGCAGATTGACATTGACTTTCCAATCTATTACAAAATCTCCTTTATGAAGTACTTCCAGCCTTTTATTCAACATTACTTCTATAACTCTTTTACTTTCAGATTTGTATTCAAAGTATTGCCAGCTATACATCTCTTTTATGTAGTAATCTAATACATCATCTATATAACGCTTGTTTATATCCCTGAGGCTCATAACGATTCGTATATAGTATCAATATTGTTGTAAGTCGCTCCTGTCGCCAAGACATCACATCTTTCGTTCTCTGGATGACCAGCATGGCCTTTAACCCATGAGTATTCTATAGTAAACTTTGAGTGAAGATCCAAATATCTTCTCCACAAATCTTCATTCTTCTTTCCTCTGAATCCAGTCTTAACCCAGTTGAAGACCCAACCCTTTTCAATAGAGTCAATAACATATTTGCTATCTGAATAAACAATCACAGGAATATCATAGCGTTTCAACTTATCCAATGCTTTAATCACAGCCAGCAACTCCATTCGGTTGTTAGTAGTTCTTCTAAACCCTTCTGAATACTCTTTTACTTTGTCACCATAACGCATGACGATACCGAATCCTCCAGGCCCGGGATTTCCGGAACAAGCACCATCCGTAAAAATTTCTATCTTCATAATATTTCGTTTATCTTTCTCGCTCTCAATGTTGCCTTATCAATAAACATCGATTTCTGAAAGTATTTAGTTATTACTCCATTATCATTTCTTATGATATAAGCCCAGAATTGTTTACCATTCAAAAAGTAGTTTCGTGTCCGCATTACTTTAACACCTTTATACAACTTTCCAGCAGTAAGTTCCTTTTTCTTACCTTTTCCTTTATTATTATCAAAGACGTTCTTTATAGGGGCAATCTCTATCTCTTCTGCCATCATATCTTTGGTCCCGCTGTTCCAGTATGAAACGTCGAGGTGAAAAGTAAAGTTATCAGGAACATATTCTTTTATCATTCTACAAATATACGGATAAACATTTTCATATATAAAATATAATATATAATAAAAATAAAAATAAAAAAAAATGAGATATTTAAAACTTTTTGAAAATTTTGAAGGTTCTGACAGATTAATCTTTGAGGCGGCTTTACTTTTAAAATTAGAAGACTCAGCTAAAGCAGAAGTTCAAAGTTTATTTAATGGTGAAGAAGGTCTTTTCCCTTTAGCACCAGATAAGCTACACGTTACACTTACATCAATCAAAGCAAGTAAAGCATTCAAAGATGTTCTTAAAAGCTCTTTACCAACTGATATACCAGCACCAGCTGTTCAGCTAGGTGAGGTTACTATTGCTAATAGAGAAGCAACTGAGTCTGCTCCGGCTAAAACAAGTTTCGTAGTAGCAGTGGCTAACCAAGAAGAGTTGAAATCTTATGTAGATCAAGTATATCAAAGTATGGGATTGGAAAACCCTGAACCAGATAGATATTTTCACATAACTATCGCAAATAATGTAGAGAATAAGAAATTTCCAAACACAGCAGATTCATTTGGATCGATTGGTGATATAACAAAACAAGATTTTTAATATGATTTATTTTGATTTAGATGGTGTTTTAGCAGATATGGAATCTGGTTTAATGCAAAACGCAGAAGTTAAAGGCTTTAGAGTTATACTTGATGATTTAATCTCAAGTAAATTTACTTCATATGAAGGATTGGTTGATGATGATATCAAAACCAAATACAAAGCTGAGTTAGAAGCAAACCCAGAAAGTGAAGTTAAAGAACTTAAAAAAGCGTTCAACAAATATACTAGTAAAGTTTTTAGTGTTGCTGCCAAGCCAGGATTTTATAGAAACCTTCCTTTGATGCCAGGTGCTGTTGAAATGGTTAAAACTGCTGGTGATATGTCAGGTGAATTACCAAATATACTTTCCGCACCAGTTGGTGATGAAAACGATATGAATAACCCATCTGTTGTAGAGAAAAAAGAATGGGTGGCTGAACATTTTGGTGAGCTAGTAGGTGAAGTAATCATCACAATTGACAAAGGTAGAGTTGTTAAAGATAAAAACGATATACTTATCGATGATAGACCTAAGTATGTCGAGAAGTTTGAAGCGGCTGGTGGAACTGCGATTCTTTATAAGAACAGCGATCAAGCAACAGCTGAATTGTCTAGGATTATTGGATCTGCACCAGTAGTTGAGAAAAGATACATAAAAATGTACGAACAATTTATAAAAAAATAACTATGAAATACATTAAATTATTTGAAAACTTTGAATCTAGTATTTTTGATTCAGCGGCTATAGAAAGTCTTAATAAAAAACTATACGATAAAATAAGCGAAGGTAATAATTTTTATTCTATCGATTATATAATAGAAGATTGGACTAAACAGATTTATGATATAATCAAAAGCGTGGCTCCATTCAAAGACGAAGATGTGAAAATCACGGATGGTGATTGGAGTGGTAAAAAAATAAGTGTAAATATTGACCTGGCGAATCCGTTTGAGATAGCACTATCAGAATGTGGGAAAATAAACCCATCATCAGGTGAGGAAGATGAACGTATAAGTATAAGATTCGTAGGAGAGTACAATTTTGAAATAGAAGATTTGGAAACTGGCGAAACAAGAGACTCGGATGACGGAACCGAGGCGGAATACATCTTCACCAAGAATCAGGATAGTTCTGAAAACTACTATCTTTCAATAGATACATGGAACGATGATGCTTTACCAAGACTATTCAAAAACATAGAAAAAGCTTTATATTAAAAAGAAAAACCCACTTATTTAAGTGGGTTTTTGTTTTTATCCATTTTTCGCACTCCATGCGTTGTATAGGTCTGTATCATTGAAGATTCTTAGTCCTTCTTCAAAGCTCTTGAAGAAATCCTCGAAGTCAAAGTATACCTCAAGTTTGTTGTCTCCTTCAAATTCCTCTTCGCCATAGCTGTTTCTAGAAACGCCACCTTCCTCTGTCAATTCTAACTTTCCTTGGTATAGAACTGCATTGGTCCATGCGTGAAGTATCTTAACCTCGCCGCTTATTGTACCAACTTCGTTAGAGTTGTTCCAGATTTCTACCTTGGCTTGGTCCATTCTTACACTAAACCCACTGCCGCTACCTTGATAGTCGTCTTCAGCCTCAATGTCGTCTTGATTTATACCTAAGTTTTTAGAAACTTCTACCAAAGTATCGGCAAAGTCTTCTAAAAAGCTTGAACGGTATCCTAAACTTTCTACATGAGAAAGATAAAGATCGCCAGCCTCTTTAAATGATTTTGATTTTATTAGACTAGAAAGCTTTGTTGTGTCTAGTCCGTTGTCTCCTTCAAAATCTTCAAATAGTTTGATGTATTTCATGTTATTATTATTTTTTTATATACTATATATAAAATCAAAAAACTATATTCCAAGTTCATCCAACCTTTTCATTCTTCTGACACGTTTTGTTAAATCATTTGGATTCATTGCATCAATCAACTCAGCACACGCGTCACGAATCTCACAATCTAATACTTTCTCTATCTCCATAATCATATTAACGATGTCAAATCCATCAAATCCTAATTCTTCAAAGCTGCTTGCTTCATAGTCCCAATCAACTCCTATCTTGTCTACACAAAGATCTTCAATCGAAAAGTTATTACTGTCTAATAAAGCGATGAATTCTTCTATTGTTGTTATTATCATATTCCTAATTCTTTAAGTCGTTTATCTCTTATCCAAGCAGTATCTATACAAATCTCCTGCTCTTCATATAATACGATAACCTTATCTCTTCTTTTGTATTGAACTTTGTAGTGCCATCTATAACCTAAATGCATCTGAAATCCATAGAAAGCGTCCACCACTTCTCCAGCTCCACGATCCATCACACCAAATTTTACATGAACCCAATCACCTAGTTGAAACTTGTTCTCTACTGTTATAGCTTGTCTTCGCTTAGCAACTGCAAGCTTAAACTTTCTCCAGGCTTTTAAAATCACATTCATATTCCTAACTCTTTTAGTTTCTCCACTCTCTGCCATTGTTTATCTAAAACAAACCAGTTCGTCCACGGCTCTGAAGAACCAATCTGACCAAACCACCATATGTCATCAATACAGATATCTTCTTCTAAAGTAGTACTTCTGGTATTGATCACCAAATAAGTCTTGCCATACACCAGATTGCCCATTGGCTTTACACACACCAGTTTATCTCCTTTAACAAGATTCATATCCCCAGTTCTTTAAGTCTGTCTTCTCTTATACATGCAGGACGGGTTTTTTTATTTTCATTTTTCTAAATGAAATCATAAGCAACTAACTCACCTTTTCTATATCCCATATTATTTTCGTGTATATCTTCAATCTTTAGACCTTCAATTTTTGAGATTTGATATATCTCTAATACATTCTTACATAAATTCATAAAAAAGTTCTCATCGATATTCTTCCAAGCTTCGATAATTTTAGTTTCTTGTCCATCTATTTTATTTCTTCCACAAAACATACTTACTAATGTATCAATTTTCAAACCTTTTTGTAACTTCATCATAATTTTATCTTTGAAGTTTTCATCAAACTCTAATTCAGAATATTCCGGATTTCCGGATTTTAACCAATTAAATATACTTTTTAATTTATCATCGATTTTATCATGTAAATAATTATTAGGAAATGAAATTATAAAAATTAAATGTATTACCATTTTTTGTTCAATAGTTGGCATATCAAGAAAATCCATACAGATTAAATAGATTTTTTTATTTTCCCATTCTGTTTCTTTAACCCAGAAATATTCACATAATCCTTTATCATGTTTTCCAACTCTACTTTTTATTTGATTAGCTTCACTTTCACTCATAGTGATCTTGATACATTTATTTTTAATATCACATTTTTTACCAGTCAATCCTACTTGATAAAAATCATCTGATAAATCTGCTGAATTCTCTTGCCATTGAAATGTTAGACCAACACCACCAGCTGCTAAATATTTTAAATTTTGATTTGGAAAGATAGTTTCTATACATTCTTTAATTTGATCTTTATCACCAAATGACCTAACAAGTTCATTATCATTAGAAGAAGTTGAAATTTTATCTAAATTTTCAATATTTTCTATTATAAATCTAAATTGTTCGTATTGTTTTAAGTATTTCATAACTTTTAATTTTATTTTAGTTTAAACCATATTCCATTCCTGTGTAACCTTCGAAACCGTATACCCAGTAGTTTAAGTTAACTCTTTAAGTTCTTACCTTTCTTCTACCCTTTTATTTCTTTTGCGAATTTCATAAGACTGTCCGCGGTCTTGTTTAATCCTCTTTGCTTTAGGTTTTTGGAAAAGCCTATTAGCCCATCATTGCTTTTTTCGTCAACTGGCGGATTTATAGTATATCCCATTTTTTTAGAAACCATATTAAAATGATCTTTATACTTATTGACCAAATACGTATCCGAATCGGTGTTGTAATACTTTTCCGAAAGCTTCATTTTGTAAAAATCAAAAAAGAACCTAATGGAATCATAAATTGTTGGAAAAGGAACAGACTGATGGTCGTCGTCACCATAATATTTGCTTCTATATCTAAATTCATCGTCTTTTAACTTCTTAAAGGCAGAATCTAAATCTAAGATAGATTTTTTTATTTCATCAAATCCCGCTCCATCTGCTAAGTCAGGATTACCTATACCTAAATAAAAACACTTATTACTAAGATTTATTTTAGGTATTTCTTCTTTTACTTTTTCTAAATACTTTTCATTGTCCCACCACATACTTGGGTCTATGGCGACATAAGAAGTAAATAAATCAACATGATTTATTAAAGCTTCTAATACTAATAAACCACCAAGCGAATGTCCAATTAGCATTCTGTAAGAAGCAGTATTATATTTTTTTTCAATTTTTGGTATAAGCTCTTTTTCTATAAAACTAATAAACTTACCAGATCCACCACCTACTTTTTCACTTGCACTAAAGCTTTGCTTTTTGTAGCCTGGTATGTTCCATATGGCCGTATTTGGCGTTAAGTCTCTAACTCTATCGACCGATGAAATACCAACTACTATCATTCTAGGACAAGTTCCACTTTTATAACCAATATCAACCATACCCACCACCGATGAAAAATGTGTATCGTAATCTAAAAGATATATAACCGGAAGTGGGTTCATGCCAGCATCCTCAGGTACATAAATTAAAATGTCTACGTCACTATCTAACACTTTAGAAGAAACAACATCGGTATACCCAATTGTGAAATCACCAACTTGCTTTCCATCTTCCTTTTTCTTTTCAGTAATTTTATCAAAGGATTCGAATGGCTTTAAGTTTTTCATAGTCTCGTTTTTTTTCTTAGAGTATATATTAAATGAAAAAATGAAAATTGATTGAATGAATTTCATATCCCTAACCCTTTAAGCTTTTCTTCTCTTATACATGCCGGATCCATCCTCCTAGAATCTTCTGTCTCACACCATATGTCGTTGTGATTTGACGAGAACCATGAACCTTCTTCATATTTCTCTACAACCCCAGCATCGTTGATAAAACCAATCGCTTTGTACCCAAGTCCATCGATTGTCAGGTCGAGCACGTACAGGTGCCTTTGATTCTGTGAAGATGCCACTATCATACCCGTATATAAATCTGATTCTCTAAACATTTTTAATATCTTCATAATCACCAGGCTTTAAAAACTTTACTTTAAGTATTTCCATCATATCCCTAACTCTTTAAGTCGCTCTTCTCTCTCC
>Ga0209596_1001964_pt1 | contig 17195 bp, 12 predicted proteins | sample M_130807_MF_Meta_FD_187314 | JGI IMG/M metagenome (GOLD analysis project Ga0209596, IMG submission 187314) | Freshwater microbial communities from Lake Montjoie, Canada to study carbon cycling - M_130807_MF_MetaG (SPAdes) (version 2) | ecosystem: Environmental > Aquatic > Freshwater > Lake...
GTTGACACCAGTTAATACAATCTCTTTTACATCTTGTTTGGCAATGTCTGTTGCATTTTTTACAGCATTTGTAATGGTATCGCTTCGGCTATTCCCTCTGGCTAGAGGGATAGTACAAAAGGCGCAATTGTAATCACAACCGTCCTGAACTTTTAAAAATACTCGGGTTCGATCGCCAAATGAATAGGAGTCGACAAAAAAGTTTGCTTCTTCTATTTCACAGCTGTAAATCTCAGCTTTCGATTTCTTAGTCACATCATTGAGATAATTCAATAATTTGAACTTTTCAGAGGCTCCCAAAACAAGATCTACACCTTCTATATTTGCAATCTCTTCCGGTTTTAACTGCGCATAACATCCAACAATTACGATGTATGCATTAGGAGATATTGTTAAAGCTGATCGTACGATTTGCTTGCATTCTTTGTCGGCATTTGCTGTTACAGAGCATGTATTGATCACATAAATATCGCTTGGTTCTTTAAAATCAACTTTCTGATATCCTTGTTCTTCAAACAGTCGAGCAATCGTGCTTGTTTCCGAAAAATTGAGCTTACAGCCCAAGGTATGAAATGCTACTTTTTTCATTCAAACGCAAATTTACGAATTTCTTCTTTAAATGGGCGCTTTACTTCATTGTTTAAAAACTGTTGATAATTGAATCTTTAACCGCATTCATTCAGTAAAAGGATTCCTTAAACTTGAACATATTAAGCTGGAGAAGATTATTGCTTAGGGAAGGCAATAAAACAATTCCTAAAATAAATTCTATGATAAAGAAATTTCTACATTTTTCTTTGGCTCTTTCCTTCTTTTCTTGTTCATCTAATTATGAAAAGCAAAAGGATTCAAGAACTGTTTTTAAATACAACGATATGTCCTCCGGAATAAGTTCACTTGATCCGGCAGCTGCACGCAGTACTGAAAATGTATGGGCAATCAATCAATTATACAACGGCTTGCTTGAGATGAGTGACAGGCTTTCTGTTCAGCCTTCCATTGCAAAGACTTGGAAAATCTCGGAAGACGGGTTAACATATATTTTTAATTTACATACAGATATTTATTTTCATGACAATGAGTTTTTTGAAAATGGGATAGGTCGAAAAGTGGTTGCCAATGATTTTGTATATAGTTTCAATCGATTGTTAGATCCTATCGTGTCAAGCGCTTCTTCATTACTGTCTAATGTGGATATGCAAAATCAAAAAGGTTTTGAAGCTCCTGATGACAGTACGTTTATCATTCATTTAGTGAAACCGTTTACCCCTTTCCTTGGCATCTTAACAATGAAATATTTTTCTGTTATCCCGAAAGAAGTTGTTGAGCATTATGGTGCTGATTTTAGAAGAAATCCTGTGGGTACAGGACCATTTAAATTTAAAATTTGGAGTGAAGGTTCAAAATTGGTTTTTGTTAGAAATGATAAATATTTTGAATTTGAAGATGGGAATCGCTTGCCATATTTGGATGCTGTTTCTATTTCTTTTATTAAGGACAAAGAGACGTCTTTTCTTAGTTTCTTGCAAGGAGATATTGATATGGTTTCCGGTATTGATGAAATTAATACAGATAAAGTGCTGACCATAGATGGCGAATTGAAAGATTCTTATAAAAGCAAATTTAAGTTACAGATCCAGCCTTTTTTAAAAACGGATTATCTGGGTTTTTTGATAGATGAAAAGTTACCAATTTCTAAAAATTCCCCCTTAAAAATAAAAGCGATTCGGCAAGCCATTAATTATGGTTTCGATCGAAAAAAAATGGTAAAGTATTTGCGTAAAAATTTGGGCTTGCCTGCTACAGCAGGTTTCATTCCTCCTGGTTTGCCCTCTTTTAATGAGACAATAGTGAAAGGATACGATTATAATCCTGAAAAAGTGAAGGAATTATTATTACAAGCTGGTTATCCTGATGGAAAAGGATTGCCCGATATTTCATTAGCTACAACAGAACAATATTTAGAATTAGCGGAATACATTCAATCTCAATTAGCAGAGTTCGGTATTACAATAAAAATTGATGTTCAGAAAGCAACAGTATTAACCGATGCAATCGCCAATTCAAAAATAAATTTTTTCCGAAAGTCTTGGGTTTGTGATTATCCGGATAAAGAAAATTTCTTATCTCTTTTTTACAGTAAGAATTGGAGTCCGAAAGGATTTAATTACACGCACTATAATAATCCGCTATTTGATCTGTTGTATGAAAAGTCACAAAGTGAATTGAACGATACCATTCGAAACGATTACTACCAACAAATGGATCAATTGTTAATGGACAACGCACCGGTTGTTCCTTTGTATTATGATGAAGTGGTTAGGTTAGTTCAAAATAATATTTCCAGCTTAAGTTCCAATTCAATGAATTTACTTTCGCTTAAGAAAACGAAAAAGAAATTATTGGATAAATAATTGAAAAGCTTTATTTATTGTTTCTCCAGAGATGTGATAATAGGGTAGTGGTCAGACAACTCTTCACGTATTGTTTTAAAATTGTAGGCAATAAATTGGTCGCTGTGTAATATGTAATCTATCCTGAAGGAAGGGAATGCACCAACATAGCTTCTTCCAAAACCATTGCCGCTTTCTACAAATGAATCAGTTAGTTTTTTGGAAACTGTATTGTAAGTGTATGAGCTAGGTGTGTCGTTGAAATCGCCGCAAACTATTACAGGATAAGGGGATAAAGAAATACTGTATTCGATTAATTCAGCTTGTTTTGCTCTTTTTATGAAGGCTCTTTTTAATCGTTTTACGATATTTTTTGAATGTTCTACATCTTCCGCTTGAACATCTTTTTGAAGATCATCAATGTATTTGTAATCGTCGTGGGAAAAGGCAATTGATTGCAAATGCATGTTGTAAACGCGAACGGTATCTTTCCCTAAAACAATATCAGAATAAATACAAACATTATTACCGTTATATCCAAAGTTGATTTTTCCTTTATTGATTATTGGATAATAACTGAATGTTGCTATTCCAAAATGTTGATTTAATCTGCCTGTTGAAGTATATTCAATATGGCAATAGTTGAAGTTAGAAAACTTTAACAAGGAGTCAGTATTAGCATATTTACTACTGTCGCGATGAAAATACTCTTGAAAACAGGCAATTTCAGGTGATTCATGCTTTATCAACTGAAACATCTTTTTCCTAGTTTCAATATTATGACTCCAATTATATAGGTCAAATACTTTCACATTGTAGGACATCACTTTGATTATTTTTTTCGAATGATCGGGCGATTTATTTGTAGAGAGTTGAATGTAATGATGAAGATTACTGAAGCCAGCAATGATAATGATAAAGGAATAAATGCTTCGTTTTTTTAGTTGTATTGCCCAATATAATACAAATAATAAATTGATGACTACTAAAATGGGATAGGCTAGACCAAAGAAAGCGAGGAACCAGAAATTTTCAGGGCTTACATGAGAAGCTAAATAGGATGTTAGTAAGGCAACAGCGGCTAAATGGTTGCAAAACATTACCATCTGATTAAACAGGAATCGTTTGCCTTTACGTTTCTTTTTTTTGATCTCAGGTTGTGGTATGTTGTCTTCTGCTTTCTGCAATTTTGTTTATTGTATTGGGCTTTTAACTAATGTATTAAAAATTAGCGCAACTATTTTATTTATTTTTTACTTGCTTTAAACAAAATCTCTTTCTCGCTTTTTGTTAAACTTTCGTATCCGGATTTTGAAATCTTATCTAGTATCTTGTCAATTTGTTCTTGTTCTTTCTTTTTGTTATAGTTGTATTCTTCATCCGAAACGCCTCTTTTATAGGCCACTTTCATTTTACTTTTGGGACCGGATTTTAAAACGCTTTTTATCCATTCAAAAAAACGATTCAGCCCTTTGGCCATGTCTTTTCCCTTTTTATATTGAACAATAAATAGGTATCCTATCACTGCTCCGCCCAGATGTGAAATATTTCCTCCTATATTATCGTAAGAGGCAATATTTAAGACATCAATAAAAATAACAAATAAAGCAACGTAAACTAATTTTACAGGCCCGATAAACATTAAATTCATATTGACATTCGGAACTAAAGTGGCTGTAGCAATAACAATTGCTGTAACACCTGCAGAAGCTCCTATGATCGGAACTCCAATAAAACTGTGCAGCTGAGGAATAATTGTAAAGATCAAAATGGTTGTCAAAGCTCCGCAAATTCCACCGAACAAATAAAGTGGAATTATTTTATTCTTATTTGTGTATTGCGATAGTATTTCTCCGAACCAATACAAGGTAACCATGTTCCAAAAAATATGCATCAGAGCAAAATGGGTGAACATATAGGTTATGATAGTCCATGGTTTTAGTGTCAATCCATGAAAGCTCAAAGAAAGTGCAAGGTTATTTTTTATGAAATCTTCTATTACAATAAAAATACCTGATTCACCGCTAAAGAAAGAGAGTATCCTGAAAATGCTTACCAGCAGAAAGAGTGCGGTATTAATAATTATTAGTCGCGTAATGGGATTACCATTGCGAATCTTGGTGTTAAAATCGTCTATGATTGTATTTGCCATGGATCAATAAAAACTGTTACTCCTTTTTTGCCAGATCTTTATCAATATAAATCCGAAAAGCATTCCACCTAGGTGAGCAAAATGGGCCACGTTATCAGTTGGATTATTAGCAATACCTGAAAATAATTCCATAGCACCATAGAGTATAACGAACCATTTTGCTTTTATTGGGATAGCGAAATAAATGTAAAGCATTGTATTCGGGAATAACATTCCAAAAGCTAATAATATTCCAAAAACTGCACCCGAAGCTCCAATGGTTGCAGTATTTATGAGCCCATTTATTTCCCCTGCAACAGGGTCAATGAAATTTTTTCCACTTTGTATGATGTCTGCACCTTGTGTCATGATCATATTCAAAGTGTCCGGACTTACTTGTTCATATAAAGGCATTAATCGGATATAGGTAACAGCCATTTGAATCAGTGCCGCACCAATGCCTGTTACCATATAATAAATTAAAAAACGCTTACTTCCCCATAAATTTTCAAGTGTATTTCCAAACATCCATAAGGCGAACATATTAAAAAACAAATGCATAAAACTTCCATGCATGAACATGTAGGAAACCAGTTGCCATGGTCGGAAGGCTTGTGATAATGGGTAGTGCAATCCTAGCGTGGTGTCAAGGTCGATACCCAGATTACTGCTGAATACCATTGATGCTAGAAAAAATAATCCATTTATTATTAATAGATTTTTAACGACTGGTGGCAGCACACTAAAACGATTAGGACGATATTGCTGATAGGACATTTTTGTTTTTATTTTTTAACTAACTACTTGATGTTTTTTATTTTTTAAATCTTTTATCCAAATCATCACTGGAAAATGTTGTTATTGTTGGTTTTCCAGATGGAGTACTGTAGGGCATTTTACAAGCAAACAATTCATCAATGAGTTTGTTCATTTCTTCCTGTGTTAATGACTTTCCTGATTTAATTGCCATGTTTCTTGCCATGGAACGGGCAAGATTTTCTCGTTTTTCTGATTTTAATTCCAACAAATTTTGTTTGTAATTTTCAATCAATCCTTCTAATAAAGTCGAAGAATCATATTCTGCTGTATCAGCAGGAACGCCATGGATAATAAATGTATTCTTGCCAAATTCGCTGATGTCGAATCCCAATGCTTGAATTTCAGAATGAAGTTCTTTCACCAGTTCAAAGTCGGAAGCGTTCAGTTCAATGGTTTTCGGAAATAATTCCTGTTGCGTTACTGATTTATGTTTCTCAAAATTTTCTAGGATCTGCTCATACAAAATTCGCTCATGCGCTCCTTGCTGGTCGATCACCATAAAGCCGGTTTTTATATGAGAAAGAATATATTTGTTATGCAGCTGATAGGTTGATTTTTTATTTGACTCATGCAATTCATTATCCCAATTGGTATTGATTGTTTGTTGGCTGTCCTCTTCTTTTTTTATTTCAAATTCTAATTGGTTGTCAGCATGCCGAGAATACATTTTTTCCCAATTTCCTCTGTTAGACAGTTCGCGTTCCGAATCTTTTGAAGCAGATGAAGGATCGGTTTTGAATGGATTATAGTTTTGGTCAACTTTAATAGTGGGTTGTTTATAAATACCATCAATAGGTTTCAAAGGCATGTTATACAAATGTGCTTCCTGATCAAAATCTAGGCTTGGCGAGATGTTGAATTGCCCTAAGGATTTTTTTATTGCTGAGCGCAAAAAAGCATAAATCGCTTTTTCATCTTCAAACTTTACTTCCGTTTTTGTGGGATGGATATTAATATCGATAGTCTTCGGATCTACATCCAACATCAGAAAGTAGGAAGCAAAACTGTCGCTTGGTAATAATTGCTCGAAAGCAGACTGAACAGCATGATGCAGATATGGACTTTTAATAAATCGTTTATTTAAAAAGAAAAACTGTTCGCCTCGTGTTTTTTTTGCGAAATCAGGTTTAATCACAAAGCCTTTAATTTTCACAATGGCCGTATCTTCTTCAACAGGCACCAGGCGAGTATTGTATGAGCTCCCGAAGATGCTCATCAGCCGTTGTTTCATGGTTCCAGGTTCTAAATGAAATACTTCCGTGTTATTGTGATGAAGGCTGAAAGCAACAGATGGATTGGGTATAGCAACGCGTTGAAACTCATCAATAATATGTCGTAATTCTACCGAATCTGTTTTCAAAAAATTTCTTCGGGCAGGAACATTGTAAAACAGGTTTTTTATGGATATGCTTGTTCCTTCAGGGCTACTGATTGTTTCCTGATTTTTTATTTCACTTCCCTCAATTTCGATCAGAATTCCTGTTTCGTCGCCAATCCTTCTTGTTTTCATCTCAACTTGAGCTATGGCAGCTATCGAAGCCAAAGCCTCCCCTCGAAAGCCCATTGTTCGAATGGCAAATAGGTCATCAGCTTTTCTGATCTTGGATGTTGCATGACGCTCAAAACTCATTCTTGCATCTGTTTCACTCATTCCGCAACCTGTATCTATTACCTGAATAAGTGTCTTTCCGGCATCTTTTAGTATCAACTTTATTTTACTGCTTCCTGCATCCAGCGCATTTTCCATCAATTCCTTCACTGCAGAAGCCGGTCGTTGAACGACTTCTCCTGCCGCAATTTGATTGGCTACTGAATCGGGTAAAAGATGAATAATGTCTGACATATCGGTATATTAAATACAAAAATAATACTATTAATTGAATGCAGACGAATTGTCAGAAAGAAGCTGAAGACTGGCAAGCTTCCCTTCTAAAGATGAGCCTTTTAGAGAAATTTATTTTTTAAGATTACCAGTAAATTAATGTTGAACCAATTGTGAAGATAAATGGCAAACAGGAAGATGAAAATGATTGAAAATGATAAAAGTAAACCAATGATTTTTCCAAACGAGTTGCTACCAGATACAAGCAAACGGGCAACAAGAACTTCAATTTTACCACTCATGTAACTATAGGCAGGAACAAGGATAAACACCAGCGTCAGCATTGCTATAGCGGTGAATTTATAGGGGCTTAATTCTATTTTGTAATGAACAATATAATTGGTTATAAACCCTGTCAGGAGATTCAGTGTGAGAACACTAATCATCAATACCATTATTTTAAAGAGTTTTTTGTACATATCAAATTTGTTTCTCTGCAAAATTGCGTAAATGTTTAGCCTCTCAGATCGTTACGCCCCTTTTTCAATTAACATTCAAAAGTTGAAAAGTTAAATTCATAATTATTAAGTGACCCTTTTATTAAGACTAATTTTAGCGTGAATATTGTGTGTCGCAATAATTTAAAATCAACTTCTATTAATGAAAAAAATCATTTTTTCCATACTTTTTATTCTTTCCATTGTTTCTTTCAGCTTTATTCCTAAATTTCAAAAGCAAGATCCTCCGTTTTTAGGTAACGATAACCGATGGGCGGATTCTGTTTTCAAAACGTTATCCCCCGATGAACGTATTGCTCAATTATTTATGGTTGCAGCCTATTCTAATAAGGATAAAACGCATGTGAAAGAGATAAAAAAGCTGGTGGATGAATATAAGATTGGTGGATTGATATTTTTTCAGGGAGGGCCTGTTCGTCAAGCAATGCTGAGTAATTGTTACCAATCCTGTAGTAAAGTACCCTTGTTGATTTCTATGGATGCCGAATGGGGACTTGCAATGCGATTAGATAGCACTACAAAATTTCCACGTCAGATGACATTGGGAGCCATACAAAACGATTCACTTATTTATCAGATGGGCGTTGAAATTGCCCGTCAAACAAAACGATTGGGGATGCAAGTGAATTTTGCTCCGGATATTGATATCAATAACAATCCTTTGAATCCCGTAATCGGAAATCGTTCCTTTGGAGAAAATAAATTGAATGTCACAAAAAAAGCCTTGATGTATATGAAGGGGATGCAGGATAATCATGTGCTTGCTTGCGGTAAGCATTTTCCAGGACATGGCGATACAGACAGCGATTCACATAAAACATTACCAACCATAAAATCATCAAGAGCTCGGTTGGATACCCTGGAATTATATCCTTTCAAAGAATTGATTGCGCAAGGATTGGGAAGCATGATGGTAGCGCACTTATCGATTCCTGCTTTGGATACCACTCCTAATCAAGCGTCTACATTGACAAAAAGTATTGTTTCAGGGTTATTGAAAGATACATTGGGATTTAAAGGTTTGATCTTTACCGATGCATTGAATATGAAAGGAGTTAGTAAATTTTACAAGCCAGGTGAAGTGGAAGTAAAAGCCTTGATTGCAGGGAATGATGTTTTATTGTTTCCAGAGGATGTGCCAATTGGCATCAAAGAAATAAAAGCAGCAATTGAGCGAGGTGAAATTTCACAAAAGGAAATAGATGACCGTTGCATGAAAATATTATTGGTGAAACAATGGGCAGGATTAAATCATTATTCGAAAGTACAATTGAAAAATCTGACGAAGGATCTGAACACTCCACAAGCAGAGTTGATCAACCGGAAACTAACTGAAGCTTCTTTGACATTACTCCAAAATAAAAACAATATTGTTCCATTACAAAAACTAGACTCATTAAGGATCGCATCATTGTCTTTAGGGTATAAAGAATTGAATATTTTTCAAAAAACATTATCAAATTATGCTCCTGTAACACATTTTGGAATTGATAAAGATGCCAAGCAGCTAGCCTTTGATAGTGTGCTGAAGAAGTTAAAGGATTTTAATTTGGTGATTGTTCATGTTAACAACACCAACAATAAACCTGACAAAGATTTTGGATTAACACCTCAGATCGTGTCGATGTTAAAAGCAGTGATGAAACAATCGAAGGTGATTGTGAACGTGGCAGCAAATCCTTATATACTCGCTAAAATGGATAGTCTTCAATTTGCAGATGGCGTTATTATGAGCTATGAAGACAATGATTACAGCGAGAGTTATTCAGCTCAATTGATTTTTGGAGGAATTGCATCTCAAGGAAAATTATCTGTTAGTCCAACGGCTTATTTCAAACAAGGGATGGGAATAGAAACGAAAGCGATTCGTTTTAAATATACTATTCCTGAAGAGTTGGGTGCTAATTCAAAGGCATTCTCACGAATTGATAGTATTGCTTTAAAAGGGATTAAAGACAAGGTTTATCCGGGTTGTCAAATCTTTGTAGCAAAAAACGGAAAAGTGATCTACCAAAAATCTTTTGGATACCACACCTATGAAAATAAAATTAAAGTAAAGAATGATGACATTTACGATATTGCATCAGTCACAAAAATAGCCGCATCTACATTGAGTGTGATGAGATTGGTAGATGAAGGAAAAATAAATCTGGATGAAAATTTATGCTCTTATTTACCTCAATTAGAAGGAAGCAACAAGCAAAACATGGTCATTCGGGAAATGATGACCCATCAGGCAGGGTTAAAAGATTGGATCCCATTTTGGACAAAAACAGTCAATAAAGATGGAACGTATAAAACGGGTATTTACAATAAAACGCCGAATGATTTTTATACAAAACGGGTTGCAAATGATTTATACATCAACAAAAATTATGAGGATACAATTTATAAACAAATTATAGCATCTCCTGTAAAGGATGTTGGTAAATATGTTTACAGTGATTTGGGCTATTATTTCCTGAAGAAGATCATTGAAGATCAAACACAAAATGCATTGAATGTGTATGTTCAAAAAACATTTTATTCACCAATGGGATTAACCACAATGGGGTATAAACCAATGGCCAGATTTGAGCTAGATAGAATACCTCCGACAGAATTAGATGCTAAATTCCGAAAACAACTTGTACATGGAGATGTACACGATCAAGGAGCTGCAATGTTAGGTGGTGTTGGCGGGCATGCAGGTGTTTTTTCTGATGCAAATGATCTGGGTGTTTTGATGCAAATGTATTTGAACAAGGGCGAATACGGTGGTGTTCGCTATATTGATTCTTCAACGGTTAAAGAATTCACCAAATGTCAATATTGCATAAATAACAGAAGAGCGATTGGATTTGATAAGCCCGAAATCAGCAAGGAAAAAGAAAGTCCGGTTTGTGATTGTGTTTCCTATTTAAGTTTCGGACATGCTGGATTTACAGGTACATTGGCTTGGGCCGATCCTCAAAATCAATTGGTATATATTTTTCTTTCCAACAGAGTTTTTCCAGATGCCGATGATAATAAATTAGCTAAGTCTGGAATCAGAACAAAGATTCAACAAGTAATTTATGATGTAGTTAAATAAGGTAACTTTACATCGTTAGATTTTCTAATTCGTAAAAACAAAAGCAAAAACGAAGTGTTATTTGATTAATATAGCGCTTTAAAAAAGTACTAGATGAAAATAGGAATTGTTTGTTATCCCACATTTGGTGGTAGTGGAGTTGTGGCAACAGAACTTGGTAAAGCGTTGGCCGATAAAGGACATCAGGTTCATTTTATAACGTATAGTCAACCGGTTCGTTTGGATTTTTTTTCAGGAAATTTATTTTACCACGAAGTATCTGTTTCAGATTACCCATTGTTCGATTATCAGCCCTATGAATTAGTATTGTCAAGCAAGTTAGTAGATGTTGTTAAATATGAAAAGTTAGATCTACTTCATGTACATTACGCTATCCCGCATGCTTCTGCAGCTTATATGGCAAAGCAGATTTTGGCATCACAAGGCATTTACATCCCATTTATTACAACTTTGCATGGAACGGATATTACATTGGTAGGAAAAGATCCTTCTTTTGAACCTGTGATCACTTTCGCTATCAATCAGAGTGATGCTGTGACAGCTGTTTCAGAGAGTCTTAAGGAAGATACGTATTCTAATTTTCCGGATGTAAAAAGAGAAATAAAAGTGATCCCTAATTTTATTTGTTTGGAGGATTATAAAATAGAGAACAAGCATTGTGAAAGAAAACTGTATGCTCCTAATGGAGAGCGTTTATTAATTCATGTTTCCAACTTCAGAAAAGTAAAACGTGTGGAAGATGTGTTGCGTGTATTTGATAAAGTCAGAAAAGCAATGCCTGCAAAATTAATTTTAATAGGTGATGGTCCGGAGAGAGGTAATATTGAAAAACTTTGTAGAGAATTGAATACTTGTGATGACATAAAATCTTTAGGAAAGATTGTAAATCCTGAACAGGTATTATCAATAGCTGATTTGTTTATACTTCCTTCAGAAACAGAAAGTTTTGGTTTAGCTGCTCTGGAAGCCATGGCAAGTAAGGTTCCAGTCATCTCAACAAATTCAGGTGGTTTGCCAGAAGTAAATGTGAATGGATTCAGCGGATTTATGAGTAATGTAGGTGATATTGAAGACATGGCAAAAAATGCGATTCATGTTTTAAAAGATGATGCCACATTAAATCAGTTTAAAGCAAATGCTTTTGAGCAAGCTAAGAAATTCGACATATCTAGAATTTTGCCGATGTATGAAAATCTTTATCAAGAAGTATTGGATAAATTTAAGGTGGTAAGTTAGGATTTATTTATCCCCCTGCTTTTTTTGCTTTATAATTTGCATCGGTCAGTAATTTGATAACTTTCTCACGATGATCACCTTGAACTAATATCTCTTCGTTTTTAGTACTTCCACCAACGCCACATTTTTGTTTGAGCATTTTACCTAATGCTTCTAAATCTGAATCTTTGCCTATAAATCCATGAATCCTGGTAATTAATTTTCCTCCAGCAATTCTGTCTAGAAATACTTTTAGGTTTTGTTGTTGTGGCGGCAATGATTCAATTGGTTCATTGTCATTACTTCCAAATTGAAAATCTTTGTTGGTTGAAAAAACAAAGCCATCTTGATTGTTTTTTTTGCTCATTATGATTGCTGTATAAATAATTTTTCGTTTGAATATTTAAGGGACGATCACTTTTAAAGATAAAGGGTTTACTTTTATTTTAAGTTCATTTCCAACTTCTAACGGTTCCCCATCAATATGAGCAATTATCCCTTTTTGCTTTACGATCACCTCTTTTGCTTTCAGAATTTCCAAATGAGCTGATTCGTGTAATGTTTTTTTGAATAATTTATATCCGATCGAAAGTGCACTATAAATTTTAAAATCTTTCAAGATAGCAATATCTAGGATGCCATCCTTGATATCGGCGCTAGGAGCGATATATGCATTGTTTCCCCATTGAGAGCCATTTGCGAAACTAATCAAATAGGCATTTTTTATGATGCTTTTACCTTCAATAATTATTTCAAAATCCTGAGCTTTGTATTTCGGAAATTCACGCATGATTACTTTTATGTACGATGAAAATCCTCTTTTTCCGTATTTAGCAAACTGCCAACCAATATGAGCATCAAATCCTATTCCGGCAACATTAACAAATGTTTCATTGTTTAATTGAATAGAATCAATTCGTGTTTCTTTTCCAGTATTAATCAACTCCATTGCTTTCTTTAAATTCAATGGAATATTTAAATGTCGGGCTAATCCATTTCCAGAGCCTATTGGGATGATGGCCATAGCTGTATTTGAGCCGATCAGTCCTTTTGCTGTTTCGTTAACTGACCCATCGCCTCCAACCGCAACCACAATATCAATATTTCGCGAGGCAGCATCTTTTGATAGTTCAATGGCATGTTTGGCAGCCTTTGTATATACAATCTCATATTCAAATAAAGTTCGGTCGAGATGCTTATCGATTAATTTTTCGACCACCTTTTGTCTACCTACGCCCGAGATGGGATTGACAATAAAACAAACTTTTTTTTTGTTCATGGTTCTTTTTTGATCTATCAGAAAACAATCGTTTGATAGAAATATTAATGCATCTTATTAGTGATCAAACTATGTTGATAGGTTTGGATGATGGCCTTGATCTTGCGTTCCATTTCTTTTCCTTTAGCTGCTTCTTTTAAGATTACATTGTTTTTTAAAAGGCTATCATTTGAATAGTTGTATAAATAACCCGCCCGATCCCCTTCGAATTCTAAAACGTAATCTTTATCAATAAGTTGATACAAACCACTGTAATACATTAATGCATGGTGCTGGCCAGTAGAATCAAATACGCTGTTACCAAAAGCAAAATAGTTGGAAGGGTAATTTATGTAATCGAGAACGGAAGGCATAATATCAATTTGTTGTGTGACAGTAGAATCCAGTTTTTTTAAATTACTGTTTGGTAAATAGTAAATAATAGGTATTGCATTATTCCCAATTCTATTCGAGTAAAATTCATCACCTGAAATTCCTGTGTGATCAGCAGATAGAACAAAAAGAGTGTTTTTAAACCAGGGCATTTTTTTAGCGGTTTCGAAAAAATTTCGTAAAGCGTAATCAGTATAGCCGATACTGTGTTCAATTTCAAGAGGACCTTCCTTAAATTTACCTTTTAGTTTTTCAGGAACCGGATAAGGATGGTGAGAAGTAAGCGAAAATAACGTGGCAAAGAAAGGTTCCTTTTTTGTATTGATTGTTCTGGCAGTATATTGGAAAAACTCATTGTCCCAAATACCCCAGTTTCCATCAAAATCCTTTTCGTTATTATATTCTGTTCTGCCATAATAATTCGTATATCCAGCCATACTTGCAAATGCATCAAATCCCATAGTTCCGTTTGAACCACCATGAAAAAAAGCGGTATAATACCCCTGTTGTTTTAAAAGATTCGCCAAACTATTCAATTGATTGCTTCCGTATGGTGATGTGATATAGGCTTCGTCCATCCAGGTAGGGATGCTGGCTACTATGGAGGGAATCCCTGTGATGGATGTTTTTCCATTTGAATACGCATTCGTAAAAGTCAAACTTTGACCTATTAAAGAATCTAAAAAGGGAGTAAACCCCGTTTTTCTTCCATTCAGCGACCCAATATATTCTTTTGAGAAACTTTCAAGAGCAATAACAAATACATTCAGCTTTTTAAAACCTGCTTTTTTGCCAAGGTGCATGGGGTTATATATACTTCTCAACTCTTTTTCATCCGTATAATAGATTTTAGGTTCGATCGAAGCAATATCCAGTGTTTTTAGAATGGAGAATGGCGTGCTGACAATTAATGCAATGTTTTTTACAGGCGTATATTTGCCGGCATCGACCGCACTGATGGGTTTAAGCTGAAAACCTCCGCGGTACCCAATGATTGATAAAAATATGAATAGTACTAGTATGAACCATTTTCTGTTCGTTTTTTTGAAATTCAAGTTCGTACCATTCTTTTCTTCTATTTTCTTATAGAAAATAGCTAAAAGACAAGTTAATAGTATCCAAATAACAAAAATGAACCAATATTCTCTTAAAAATAGAGGTAGAAGTCGGCCAAGATCATTTCCAATGCCCCCTCTAAAAAAGTTGAAAACATCAGCAGTTGTCCGTTTTAAAGTAAATTGGAAATAGGTTAGATCAACACAGTTGGCCAAAATAGCTAAGCTGTTAATACTTATGAAAAGCCATTTTAATAGATTCTTGTATAACTTATTAGCTTGAAAAGGGAATGGAATAAGTGTGAGAATAAAGTAAAAACTATTGGAAAGGATGATGACCGATAGGTCGAATCTTATTCCGACGAGCATGATCAAGAAAAGCTGGAAAACCGTCAAGTCGGCAAAGTAGTTGTAGTTAAATGCATAGAACAAGATCCTGCAAACAGAATAAATAGCAAGAAGAAGTCCTATTCTTTTTAATAAGGCCATAAAGTTGGTGTCCCATTTTTGCATATGCCACAAAGCTACTAAATAATTTAACCAAGTTTTATAGGATTGGTAAGTTCAATTATGAGGGGTCAGAGAAAAAAAAAGAGGGGTAGGTAAAAAAAAAAAATAAAAAATTTGCATTGTATTAATTATTTAATATATATTTGCCGAAATTTTAATTAAAATCACAAACAAAACAAAATGAAAAAATTATTTACATTAGTTGCCGTAGCAAGTATGTTTACATTCGTTGCTTGCGGACCAAGTGCAGAAGAGTTAGCTGCTAAAGCTAAAGCTACTGCTGATTCAATTGCTGCTGTTGCAGAACAACAAGCTGCTGCTGAAGCTGCTAAAATGCAAGCTGCTGCAGATTCAACTGCTAAAGCTGATGCTGAAGCTGCTGCTGCTAAAGCTACAGCTGATTCTATCGCTGCTGCTGCTGCAAAACCTGCTAAAAAAGGAAAGAAATAATTTTCTTTTTCTCAGATCTAAAAAGAGTATCTCACGATACTCTTTTTTTTAGTTTTTTTTATTTAAACGAGATTTTTATTCCTATTTTTTAAAGAATTTCGTATTTTTTTCTCACTCTCTAAATAGTTGGTAGTATACTACTCCTAATTACTTTCTTTTTAGGCAATATTTGAACCCTATGCGTCAAATTGTCCTACTTATTTTTTTATTTATTTCGATTCATTCTTTTTCACAAAAAATGACTATTTCAGGAAATGTACAAGATACAGTTTCCAAAATGCCATTGAAAAATGCTGTAGCAATGGCTATAAGGATGAAGGATTCTGTTTTACTTGCACATTCAAGAACCGATTCAAAAGGTTATTTTACGTTATCCAACTTACAGATTGATACCGTTCAAATAATTATATCCGATTCCCGATTTTCTGAACAATCCTTCTATGTATTTGGAAGTACTTCCAATTATCAATTTGATTTTGGACGCATTGTACTTCCACCAAAAAGTCAGCAATTAAGCGAAGTGATCATATATGCATACAAAGATCCCGTTTATTATAAGGGTGATACCTTAATTTATACTGCTGATTCATTTAAAGTAAAACCCAACGCAACAGTTGAAGACCTGTTGAAAAAACTACCCGGTATTAAGGTTGATGCTTCAGGGAAAATTACTTCTCAGGGGAAAGAAGTGAGTCAGGTATTGGTTGATGGTGATGAGTTTTTTGGAAGCGATCCGACCGTTGCTACTAAGAACTTGGCGGCAAATGGTGTTGAATCGGTTCAGGTATATGAAAAAAAGAATGAAAATGCGGGTGATGGTGAAGAGACTACTCAGGTGATGAATCTGAAACTAAAAGAAGATACAAAAAAAGGCTATTTTGGAAAGGTATCAGGGGCAAGTGATTTTCAGAATTTTTATGAAGGTGAACTTTTGGTAAACAAGTTTAAAAATGCTCAGAAAATTTCTGTTTTTGCTCTTGCCAGCAATACGCCCCAATCTAGTTTTGGCTGGGGCGATATGTATAAATATGGATTGGATAACGAATCCAATATGCAAACGGATGATGATGGTGGAATGTATTCGATGAACAATGGTTATCAGAATATAGGACTACCTCAAACTTTAAAATCAGGTTTCTATTACACAGATAAAATTTCAAAGAAAACCAAATTGGGGGTCAACTATACATTCAATAACAATGAATTAAAAGCAAACAGTTCAACAAAATCACAATATTTTTTAATTGATACAAATTATGTTACGGCAAATAGCAACAAAAATCTTCAGAGAACACAAAGCCACGCAATTAATTTTAAAATCATTCAAACGATAGATTCTCTTACAGAGCTCGAAATTGAACCCAAATTTAAATTGAATAATTCAAAGCAAAGTACAAACCAGGTCACTGATTTTTTAACTACCAACGATACCTTAATGCGTAGAACCAATATTCTGAATACGAATAATGCGGAAGGGTATGATATTAATACATCTCTGAAGTTGACAAGGAAATTTAAAAAACAGGATCGTTTGTTTCGAATGAATTATAATTTAACG
>Ga0209596_1001965_pt1 | contig 17194 bp, 15 predicted proteins | sample M_130807_MF_Meta_FD_187314 | JGI IMG/M metagenome (GOLD analysis project Ga0209596, IMG submission 187314) | Freshwater microbial communities from Lake Montjoie, Canada to study carbon cycling - M_130807_MF_MetaG (SPAdes) (version 2) | ecosystem: Environmental > Aquatic > Freshwater > Lake...
CTGTAGGCCGGGTATCGATTCGACGCCCTCAATTAACCGCTTCGTTGCCTCCATGGTTTTCTCAACAAGGCGCATGTAACCAGACTCGCCGAGAAAATGAGTCACTGCCCACGCAGCAGCGATTGGGCCAGCCGCTTTAGTTCCGAGGAGTCCGGTAGAGGCATAGAAGCCACCTAGCCATCCATCGAAGAAGAAAATCTGGTGGCGTCGCATCTCTTCTGTGCGATGCAATAGAACTGATGCGCCCTTCGGTGAGTAACCAAGTTTGTGAATATCGGCAGAGATCGAGGTAACTCCCTCGACTCTGAAATCCCATGGAGCAACCGGGTATCCAAGGCTCTCCATAAATGGAAGAACGAACCCACCCATGCATGCATCTACGTGGCATGAGGTACCCGCGTTACTTGCAAGCGCTGCAATCTCCGGGATTGGGTCAATAACTCCCTGGGGGTACTGCGGTGCTGATCCGACTACTAACACGGTGTCGCTATCTATAGCGTTCGACATTGCGTCTAAATTTACGCGCCAATCAGTCTCAACTGAAACCTTGCGAATCTCTACGCCGTAGTCATGCCCGGCCTTGTGAAAAGCAGCGTGAGCGCTCTCGCCTAAAACCATATTGGGCTTCGTGACTCCCCGGAGAGTACTGGCGCGATCTCGCGCTGCTTTTACGGCTAGGAGAATTGACTCCGTGCCGCCCGATGTCATGAAGCCCTGCGCGTCGCAGGACTCGGTGCGGCCGTGAAGCATCTGGGCAACGGTGTCAACTATCTCTTCTTGCATACGGCCAAGGCTTGGAAATACCAAGGGGTTGAGGCCATTCTCGGAGAGGTAGAGAACGCTTGCCTCGCGCGCAATCTCCTCTACCTCTTCACCAGCATTGAATACCAAGGCAAAGCAGCGCCCGTTGCGCCAATCTTTGTCCCCAGACTTCATCGCTACTAGAGCCGATAGGACTTCGTCTCGACTCATTCCCTCGCGCCCCATTGCCATGCTCTTAACTTAGGCGCGCAAGTTAGGCGGGCGTGAGCGCAGCGGAGTTATTCGTTAGAGCCCTGCTACTGCGAGTCGGCGTGCAAAATCCGGTCGGGCCAATCTACGCAGGGTGGTCGCATATACCTGCTCGACCACTGCTGCGTTCTTGCTCTCGGCCATTGAACTTAAGCCGCCTTCTCCCATCACATCTCGGTCCTCAGTCGAGGGCTGAAATGAGACGACTGGAATTCCAGCGAGCTGGAGCCTGCGTACCTCCTGGGCGAGTCTGCGCCTGAAGTGAAGGCGACCAGCCTGGCGCGGGTGGAGAGTAATTGCCGATCGCGCTAGCGACATCGGAGAGGAGACGATCACAAGATCGGGTTTCTCCGACAAGACTAGGTCTGCGTTGGTAGGAGAGTGGGCAGCTCCATCGATATAGCTCTCGTCTCCGATTCGGACGGGCCGAAAATATCCTGGGATTGCTGATGATGCACCGACAGCGGTCGCGAGATCAACCTCTGGAGAACCATCGCGACCGAAGACCACCCTGCGGCCATCGCTTACACGCAACGCACAAATCCATAGACGCTCGGCGGGCCATCCTGGACCGGTAACCCCATGGAGTGCATCGGTCCAAGATTCTGGCGGGACGCGCCCTGGTGGAACCGCTACGGCAAGGAGTGTCTCAGGGCGAACCTGCCATGGACGTGTAGCAAAGCGTCGAAGTAGTTGACGTTGTGGCAGTTGGGGGAGGTTGCGTGGGCCAACAGGCGTTCGCCAATCTCCACTCTCTCCGAGTCGATCCATGATCTCGCGTCCCTCAGCGCTCGGCTCAAGATTGCGGAGAAACGCAGCTGCATCTCTAGGTGCGAGGCCGGCTCGCACATATGCACCAGCGCTTGCGCCAGCGGAGGTGCCGACGACAAGCTCCGCGCTACGTGCATCCCAGCCAATGCCATCTGCGAGACCCGCTAGAACCCCAGCATGGAAGGCTTGTCCGGTTAAACCACCGGCTCCGAGTACAAGTCCTATGCGAGGTCCTGTGCGAGGTGCTTTGCTAGCTGCTGTGGGAGGCATCAAGACATCATGCCCCGTCTGCGGCGCCAGGCTGCGGTCTCGTGCTAGTCATGCCGGTTCTTAGAGTTCCTCGACGCCTGCAGGTGCAGCCTCGCCTCGGGCCTGCCCGAAGTATTCCCATGCCTTTGCAGGGTCGATGATGATAAATAAACCCTCGGCCTCTGCTGTTACTACGCCATCAACGCTCATAGTCCCGAGAGCGGTAATGCGTCGCCCCTCCACTTTCTCGGTCCAGCCCTCGAAGGTGACTTCCTTGTGGAGTGGAGTAGGCCTGCGGTATCGAATCTTGAGTGTGCCGGTCATCCCCGGATTACCGCTAGCCACGTTGGCCATGCCGAGTATCTCGTCAAAGGTAAGTGCGATCCAGCCTCCGTGCACATATCCGGGAGGGCCTTCGTATGCAGCGTGATAGATGCCACGCCCCAAGATTCTCCCCGAGTGAACCTCCCACTCGAGTGGAGGAGCAACTGGATTTACTTGGCCAACGATGGGAGATCGTGTCAAGTAATCGCCGTGCGTGCGTTCACTCGGAACTCGCCGGCCTCGTGCTTTGGCTTCGTGAGGGGAGCCTGCGATCTGCGCAGCTAGATCCTCCGTTGCGTTTGCAGCGTCGCGGAGAACCTCATCGGATACATCATCACGAGTGAGTATCGCGTCAATTAGGTGGCGAACTGCTTGAGTAAGTTCGCGTCGCGGCTCAGTTGCGAAGTTGGCCCCCTGCGTCGGGTCCATTGAGATGCGCTCTAGCATTCCGTTTGGTGTCGCCGACTGCTCAGATTTGGTCTGTTGAGAGGGATCGTTGGAGGCGCTATTCAAGTCGCTACTCATCTACTAGTCATCGACCCTTGAACTCGGGCGGACGCTTCTCTGAGAATGCGCGTGGGCCTTCTTGGGCGTCCTCAGATGCGAATACTTCCCAGCCGATTGCATCCTGAATCTTCATGGCCTCGGCGTCGCTTAGCCCCTCTGTCTCGCGCCATGCGCGCAGGATCGCTTTGGTTGACACGGGGCTGTTCTGCGCAACCTCCAAGGCAACCTCCATTGCGACCTTCAGCGCATCGCCATCTGGGACAACGCGCCCGATGAGTCCGATGGCTAGAGCCTCCTGCGCGGAGACAGGGCGGCAGGCGAGAAGCACCTCCATAGCGAGGGTGTATGGAATCTGGCGAGGTAAGCGCACCGCTGAACCGCCCAATGGGAACAATCCGCGCTTTGCCTCCCAGACACCAAAAGTGGCTCCTTCGGCGGCGATGCGGATATCGGTTCCCTGAAGCATCTCAGTGCCGCCGGCGACGGCGTACCCCTCGACGGCCGCAATTAGTGGCTTGGTTAACCGGTGATCGCGCAGCAATGCCTTCCAGTGAAGGTTGGGGGAGTCGGCCATGGCCTTTACAACCCGAGGGTCCTCAGAGGGCCTCGACATTGCCTTTAGGTCCGCACCTGATGAGAAGCAGCCGCCGGCTCCAGTGAGGATTGCCACTCGGACATCGTCGGTCTCATCTACATAATCGAAACCTTGGGCGAGACCGACGAGCATGTCAGGGCTCAGAGCATTCTTTGACTCGGGGCGATTCATAGTGAGGATCACAATGTGGCCGTCACGCTCAACGCTGCAGTGTTTTGTGCTCATTGGAAGAAGTTCGGTCACCGGGGCTCCTTGGGTCACGTAAGGTGTGCGAGAACCGATTCTACCCGCAGCGCTCTGCGCGCTACCCTCCTAGGAATTGAGTCTCTAATTCATGGTCTCTAATCCGGGGGGATTTCGCCCAGATAGTCGGGTGGTTCGCTCCTCGTTTTCTGGACTTTTTACGCGCTTAATCAGAGACTTAAAAATAAAAATGACCAGCATTCGAAAATATTTTCTCTTAGATCTGCTTAGTGAGAGGTAAATCTCAATGAACCGTCCAGACTCAGCCGTAAACCTTGCCGATGCTAAGACCTACGAGGTAGGCCCCCCAATTGAGTTCTTCAACTGGCTACGCAGTGAGGCTCCAGTCTGGTGGCACGACTCCGATGAGTACCCGCCAGGTTTTTGGGTATGCACCAAGTACCGCGATGTAATTGAGATCGAGCGCAATACTTCGATCTTCTCCTCGGCTCAAGGTGGAGCGCTTTTGGTAGATCAAGGCGAGGGTACGGAGCTGATGATGCTCAACCAAGATGCTCCTCAGCACACACGCCTCAGAAATTTGGTTGCTCGTGGATTTACGCCCAAGGTTGTGCGCATGCTTGAGCCCTCCATTCGCGAAGCAGCGCGCTGGATTGTCGACCGCGCTCTTGAGAATGATGGTGAGTATGACTTTGTGCCCAACCTTGCTGCAGAGTTGCCGCTAGTTGTTATCTCTGAGTTGCTCGGCATTCCTTACGAAGACCGCCACAAGATCTTCGAATGGTCAAACCGCATGATTGGTGCCGACGACCCTGAGTACGGAGCGATTGGCGGCGAGGATGCAATGTCAGCCTCGATGGAGCTCTACATGTACGCGCAGGGCCTCGCTGACAGCCGACGTGAGCGACCCCTAGACGATATCGTTACCGCTTTAATTACAGCAGATCTTGATGGCGAGAAGCTCTCTGATATTGAGTTCAACGTCTTTGTGCTCCTCCTATCGGTTGCAGGCAACGAGACAACTCGTAACCTCATCTCGGGTGGCATGTACGCCTTGATGCAGCACCCTGACCAGCTCGAGCGCCTTAAGTCAGACCTCCCAGGACTCATGGAGACCGCAGTCGATGAGATGCTGCGATTCGTAACACCGGTTATGTACTTCCGTCGCACGGCGACTGAAGACACAGAGTTGCGTGGAGTGCAGATCAAGAAGGGCGACATGGTCACCATCTGGTATGGATCAGCCAATCGTGACGAAGAGATTTTTGCTGACCCGCACGTATTCGATGTGGGGCGAACCCCCAATGAGCACATTGCCTTTGGTGGGCGTGGACCTCATTACTGCCTCGGAGCGAGTCTCGCGAAGATGGAGATTCGGGTGATGTTCGAGGAGATTCTTACGCGCATCCCCAACATCACTAGTGCGGGAGAGATCGTGCGCCTGCAGTCGAACCTCATCAATGGTGTAAAGCACCTCCCTGTGCGTAACAGCTGAGGATTTTGGTGACAGATCAGTAATTTGACGGTTTAAACGCGGCCAGAATTACTTGGCGCAACTGCAACAAGGAGAAGAAACAAATGACAGAACCACTTGTAGCTAGGCACTCCCTTGAGTACCCGGGTGGATATACGCGTTCGGTCGGTGACGTAGTCGGTCGTTACTTGACTGGGCTGCGCGATGGACGAATTGAGGGGGCCCGCCTCGCAGATGGTCGAGTCTTAGTGCCGCCGACGGAGTACGACCCGCTTACCTCTGCGGCAGTCTCGGTTGACGACTTCGTAGAGGTTGGGCCCGCTGGAACCGTGGTTACATGGTCGTGGGTAGCGAATCCTCGTGCAGAGAAGCATGCCCTTGATCGCCCCTTCGCATTCGCGTTAATTCGCCCTGACGGTGCTGATACCTCGATGCTCCACATGGTTGACGTCGCTACTCCAGAGGAGATGAGCACCGGGATGCGCGTGATACCGCATTGGCGGTCTGATCGCATCGGTGGCGTATCTGATATCGAGGCATGGCGACCCTACAAAGATGGTGATCCGATCCCGGAGGTCCCGCCACTTCCGTTCTCAGAGAACATGGGCGATTCAGTTACAGGGATAGTGACATCGGGAAGGCTTGATTACGAGATCGCTGCGGGGGAGTCCACGACGCGTTTCCTACTTGGACTCGCCGAGGGCAAGATCATCGGAGGCAAGGCAGTTGGGAGCGACGATGTTTATGCAGCATCGCGAGGTACCGACCCGACTACTGGAGCGCCGACAAGTATCTCTGTAGATGTGAGCGATACAGGTGTCATCACTACGTTCTGCATCGTAAATATTCCAGGGCTCTCGGATCTAGCCCCAGAGATTCCATATGTATCTGCTCAGGTACTGCTTGACGGGGCAGATAACACCTTCTTTGGTCTCATTCGCGGCTGCTCCGTAGACGAAGTGCGCATGGGTATGAGAGTCAAGGCAAAGTGGCTTGACCAACTCACCACCGACCACGGAAGCATTGAGTGGTGGGAGCCCACGGGAGAACCCGATGCTGAGTACACCGACTATAAGGATTACCTCTAATGCGCGATGTAGCTGTTGTTTCATTCTCCTACTCGACGATAGCGAAAGAGCAGATGCGCAACGAGGTTGAGATGCTCGCCCCTGTAATTACGGAGGCCATCGATGCATCGGGTATCGCTCGATCTGATATTGGCTTCACATGCTCGGGGAGTTTTGACTATCTTCAGGGCGGACCTTTTTCCTTTGTGATGGGGCTTGACGCTGTCGGGGCGTGGCCGCCGATTCGCGAGAGTCATGTCGAGATGGATGGCGCATGGGCTCTATATGAAGCCTGGATAGCGATTCAGACAGGCGAGGTTGATTCTGCACTCGTCTATGGATTCGGTAAGGCCTCTCAGGGCAACGTGCATGAGATTATGTCGTTGCAGTTGGACCCTTATTACGTGGCGCCGCTCTGGCCCTCGATGGTTGATCTAGCGGCACTACAAGCGCGTGCTTACCTAGATTCAAGCGGGCTCAGCGAACGCGATCTGGCCGAAGTAGTAGCACAGGCGATGCGGAGCGCTCGCGATACGCCTCAAGCGATTAGGTCTGGGGAGCCAAGCATTGAGGAGTTGCTCGCCGCTCCTTACGTAGCGTCGCCACTTCGTGATGCGGATATTTTCCCGACAACGGATGGCGTCGCAGCGATCGTGTTGGCGGCAGGTGACCTCGCTCGCAGCGTAAACAAGCGCCCTGCTTGGATACGAGGGCTAGACCATCGCATTGAGCCCCATTCACTAGGAGCCCGCGACCTAACTCGCTCTGAGTCAACTGCGCTCGCCGCCAAGCATGCCGGTGTCGCCTCAGGGCCGATCGATGTCGCTGAAGTACATGCTCAGTTCAGCCACGAGGTCTTGATTCTCAGCGAAGCGCTCGGTGTAGATCCCTCCATTGTTAACCCATCTGGAGGCCCATTGGCAGCCAATGGGATTATGTCGGCTGGCCTCGTGAGAATCGGTGAGGTTGCGCAACGCATCATGGATGGAACCGCTAACCGAGGTGTTGCCCATGCAACATCCGGGCCTGCATTGCAGCAGAACCTCGTATGTGTTTTGGAAGGTGAATAGAGATGTCTAAGAACGCTGTAGCAGTAGTAGGTGTTGGGCAGACGCATCATCGTTCGTCGCGAAAAGACGTCTCAATGGCGGGGCTCGTTCGGGAGGCCGCAGTTGAGGCTCTCGAGGATGCGGGGATGACATGGAGCGACATTGACGCTGTAGTTGTTGGTAAGGCCCCAGATATGTTTGAGGGTGTCGCTATGCCAGAGTTGTACCTAGCGGATGCTCTCGGCGCAGTAGGCAAGCCAATGCTTCGCGTGCACACCGCCGGGAGTGTGGGTGGATCAACAGCGATTGTCGCTGCGAAGCTCGTACAGGCTGGAGTACACGAACGCGTCCTCACCGTTGCTTATGAGAAGCAATCTGAGAGCAACGCGACATGGGGGCTCTCGGTTCCAATGCCATTCTCCCCGCCACTAGTCGCTGGAGCAGGCGGATACTTTGCTCCGATGATTCGCGCCTATATGACGCGATCAGGTGCGCCTAGAGAGAGCGGGCATCTCGTTGCAGTAAAAGACCGACTCAACGCAGTGCGAAATCCCCGAGCCCACCTTCACATGCCTGAAATTACCTTGAAGATGGTTGAGGAGTCCTGGCTGCTCTGGGATCCATTGCGGTATCTCGATACCTGCCCATCATCTGACGGGGCAATGGCGATGGTTTTGGGTAGCGAGAAGGTTGCGGCCGCTGCACCGAACCCTGTCGCTTGGGTTCATGGAATGGCGATGCGCAGCGAGCCAACAATGTTTGCTCGACGCGATCAGATAAACCCTCAAGCAGGTAAGGACTGCGCTGCGGATGTATATCGACAGGCCGGAATCTCGGATCCCAGACGCGATCTTGACTGTGCAGAGATTTATGTCCCGTTCTCTTGGTACGAACCCATGTGGCTTGAGAACCTTGGCTTCTGTGCCGAGGGAGACGGATGGAAACTAACTGCAGAGGGCGCAACTGCCTTTGACGGCGACATTCCGTGGAACCCATCTGGAGGAGTGCTCTCCTCTAATCCAATTGGAGCCTCCGGAATGATTCGATTCGGTGAGGTTGCTCAGCAGGTGCGTGGCGCTGCTGGCGGTCACCAGGTCGAGCTGAAGACCGGTAAAGCTCTTGGGCATGCTTATGGCGGAGGCTCGCAGTTCTTTGCAATGTGGGTAGTTGGCGCCAAGAAACCTGAGTGACCTAGTGAGCACAGCCTCTTCGAATCCCTCTGGTTCGAGTAGATCGATCCCGATCCCATTCGGGTGGTTCCGTGTTGCTGACTCTGGCGATCTCAATTCTGGAGAAGTAATTACGCTGCGTGCCTGCGGTCGCGAATTAGTCGTATGGCGAACCGATGACGGTGAAGCTGCATGTGCGGATGCGTTCTGTCCCCATCTCGGCGCCCACTTAGGAATGGGCGGGAGAGTTGTCGGCGATTCGCTCGTATGTCCATTCCATGGGTGGAGTTTCGATACTGCCGGGAAGAACTGCGACATCCCTTATAGCGATCGTACGAACGGTCGAGCACGTCTCTTGACACACCCGGTAGTAGAGCGCAACGGTATTGTTTTGGCGTGGATCCACCCCGAAGGATCGGCACCGACTTTTGAAGTTCCGGAGTTACCTGAGGTGCTTGACCCGGAGTTCCTGCCCTACATCGTCTCTTCATACATTGTGAATACTTCGGTGCAGGAGATGGGGGAGAACGCTGTCGACCGTTGTCATTTTCCGAGTGTGCATCTCAACGCGGTGCCGCCAGACATCATCGAGTACGACACCACATCTGAGATCGCTCGGATACTCTCTCGCTTGCTGCTGATCACGCCTTATGGGGATTTCCCGGGCGAGATTGAGATACACCAATACGGTCCAGGTTTCTCAGCGACTCGCTTTCGCGGCTTTGTCGATACCCTTTTAGTTGCGACTCAGACCCCGATAGAGGAGAACCTCTCGGAATTACGTTTCTATTTCACAGTTCGTAAAACTGGGTACGGAGAAAGTAGCGAGGAAGAGGCAAGAGCCCTTGCTTTGATTTATACCGGCCATATTGACGAGCAGGCACGCGAAGATATTCCGATCTGGGAGAACAAGGCCTACATCGAGAGCCCCGCCCTCTCCGATGTCGACGGGCCAATTCTTGAGTATCGCCGTTGGGCTAAGAGATTCCAGGCCATCAAAGTAAAATAGAGCCCTGTTTTATAAATTGTTCTAAACGGGCGTGTTGATAGTGGCTATCGCTTTGCTAGAGGCCATCGCTTGACTGGGATTCTCCAGATAATTCATTGCCCTGTCACCAATTCTCCTCTCGCATGGGTGATACTTCGAACTATTCCGCAGACAAATTCGCGACCTATGTGGTCAGGGCAGATAGTTCGGAGGAGTATGCGGACACTGCGCGGGAGAAAAGTATCTCTGCAACTACTCGTAGTGCTAGTGGCGCTTAGCGCCTGCACTCGTAGCGGCATAGAGACCGGAGCGAGTGAGATTAAGCCCGTTGGATCCTTAGATGCTCCGAGCGGAGTTTTTGGAGATCTCGGGAGAGTCTGCGGCCCCGGTTCAGCCAAAGGAGAGACGGCTCAGGGTGTCTATGACGACAAAATAGAGGTTGGAACAATTGCTGACCCTGGCTTCGTTGGTCGGCCAGGCTTGAATCGTGAAATTTTTGATGCAGCGCTTGTCTTCACTCGTTGGTGTAATGCCGCAGGTGGCATACAGGGTCGCCAACTTAAGGTCAATCTTCGCGATGCTCGCGTAACCGAATACCGATCGCGAATGCTAGATGCATGTGCGAACGATTTCGCGTTAGTTGGTGGTGGCGGTGCTTTTGATGGAACGGGGGTGCGCGACCGACTGGAGTGTCTGCTACCTGATTTTGCAGTCTTCGTTGTGGGGGCGGAGGCCAGAGATGCAGACCTGCTGCTGCAGGTGGGTCCAACGCCCATTGATAAATATCCTGCAGGGGATATTAGATGGCTTTCGCAGCGTTTCCCGGCCGCTAATGACCACGTCGGGGCAATTACCGCGGCTTACCCGGCAGGTATTCTGAACCAGAGCCAAGCGGAGGCTGCAGCGACTGCAAATGGGATGACCATTATCTATTCAGGTCAATACAACGCCACCGGAGAGCCGACTTGGATCCCCGTGGCTCAGTCGCTAAAAGTGAGAGGAGTGCGTGGACTCATCTGGACAGGTGAGCCTCAAAACCTTGCGCGTTTAGAACAGGCTCTTGTTGACATTGGTTACGAACTTCAATGGATACGTGTGGACCCAAACCACTATGACGCGTCCTTCCTCGATGCCGGTGGAGCGGCAATCAAGAACACGTTTATGAGAGCAGATTTTGTACCGTTCGAGCAAGCGGTTAAGCAGTCGGCCACACGTCAGTATTTAGAATTATTCAAGCGCTTTTTGCCGAAGGGTCGTGTGCGAACATTCCTGGGGTTACAGGCGTTCTCAGCATGGCTGCTCTTCGCTAAATCTGCAGGCGCTTGTGGGAGCCAATTAACCCGAAGGTGTCTAGTGGAGAATGCAGAGAAGATTGGTTCAACAGGCTGGACCGGCGGCGGACTTCAGTCCCCAATAAACGTCGCTGCCGGAGATCCACCCCACTGCTTTTTGATTATTGAAGCAACGGCGGCCGGCTTCAGATTCCCTAGTGTCGAGAGGACAGACGGCATATATAACTGCGACACCAAGAATGTGGTGAGAATCCCCGGTGCAGTAAGGAGTGGGTTGCGCCTAGTCGATGTTGGCCGGGAGTATTCTGATTTGCTCTAAATGCTGATCCTCTAGCGCTACGTACTCTCAGGGTGGCCAGAGATCTTGGCAAAATCACCCAATAGAACAGGATTATTGCCCTCCTTGCCTCGCATAGAGCCCATAATCCTGCGATACTCACTGCCTCGCCGATCGGCGTCATTTAGGGGGAATTAAATGCGATCCAAGTTCTTAGTCAAGACAGTTATATGCGCAACCGCTCTAGCCCTTGTTGCGGCAGGGTGCAGCAGAAGCGACTCCGGCCCCGAGAACGCCGGTACTACCGGCGACGGAGGCACACCCCAGACAGCGAGCGGTACATTTGGTTCTCTAAACGATGTCTGTGGGCCCGGTAACGCTAAGGGCGCAACCGCTCGCGGTGTCACTGATACAGAGATTCGAGTTGGAACAGTCGCTGATCCAGGCTTCTCTGGTCGCCCCGGACTCAACCAAGAGTTATTTGACTCTGCCACGGTCTTCACCAAGTGGTGCAACGCCGCTGGTGGAATCGCTGGACGACAGATCAAGGTCGACCTTCTAGATTCAAAGCTCACTGAGTACCGTGCGCGCATTCTCGAGGCATGCCAGAACGACTTCTCTCTAGTCGGTGGCGGAGCGGTATTTGATGACGTAGGCCAGAAGGACAGGCTTGAGTGCTTGCTCCCTGATATTGCAGGATTCGTTGTAAGCACACAGGCGCGCGGTGCCGACCTAATGGTCCAAGTAGTGCCCAACCCTCTCGACACACTCCCCGTGGGTGATTACAAGTGGCTTGTTGAGCAGTTCCCGGATTCAGTCAACAAGGTTGGCGCCCTAACCGGGTCGCTACCTTCAACAATCCTCGTAAAAAACCAAGCGATTGAGGGTGCAGAGTCTCAGGGAATGAAGGTCATTTACGATGCTCAGTACAACGCTGTAGGCGAGCCCACATGGGCCCCTATCGCTCAGACCATTAAGTCAAAGGGGATCAAGGGGATTCTCTGGACTGGTGAGCCCGAGAACCTTGCAAAGCTTGAGATCGGTCTCGCAGATATCGGCTACAAGCTTGATTGGATCAGAGCAGACGCCAATCACTACGACCAGAAACTTCAAGTAACTGGTGGCGGGTCAATTGCCAACACATATGTGAGAAGCACTGTGTACCCATTTGAGCAAGCCTCAGAGAACCCCGCTACGCAGCAGTATCTAGACCTTTATAAGAAGTATCTCCCGAGCGCCAAGGCCAAGACCTACCTTGGAGTTCAGGCGTTCTCGTCGTGGATACTCTTTGCTCGATCAGTGAAGGCTTGCGGAAATCAAGTCACGGCAAAATGCCTGCTTGATGAAGCAAAGCGCATCGGTAGCACGACATGGACCGGCGGTGGACTACATGCTCAGATGAATATCCGCGACCAGAAATCGACGGAGTGTTTCTCGCTTCTGCTCGCCAACCCCAAGGGATTCACGCTCCCAGATATCGATGCAAATGACTCAATCTTCAACTGCACCGAGGGCAATATTTTAGTCCTAAAGGGTGACTACGGGAAAGGCACGAAGCTTGCCGATGTAGGCAAGTCAATCTCCGACCTTAAGTAGTGATCCTTAAGTAGTGATCCTTAAGTAATGATTAGGCGCTTTAAGAATTGAGATCAAGAAGTTAATTACTCGCACGACCTACTAATTAAGTAGGGGGATGCTTTGGGGCCGGAGAAATCCGGCCCCACTTCCGCCCCGGAGGCATTGTTGGATAAGTTCCTCACATTCACGATCGTAGGGCTAAGCACCGGGGCCATTTACGCGATCATTGCCAGCGGTTTGGTGCTGACTTACACGACTACTGGAATCTTCAACTTCGCTCAGGGCGCAATAGGGATGCTCTGCGCCTTTGCTTTTTGGCAGATGTACATAGCTTGGGAATGGCCACTCTGGCTCGCATTGCTTCTCTCTCTGCTCGTCTTGGCTCCGCTCATCGGTGCGTTTATCGATACCGCAATTATGAGAGGCCTTGAGGACACGACAGAGGTCACGCGACTTGTCGTCTCAATTGGACTCTTGGTAGGACTAATCGGATTAGCGAACTGGATTTGGAAGCCAGGCGTGAGCCGCAATGTTCCCGCATTTTTTAGCGGGCATTACTTTTCGCTCGCAGATACACGTGTCACCGGTCAGCAACTGGCCACCATCGCTGTAGCGGTCATAGTGGCGCTCTCGCTCTGGCTATTTCTTCGCCTAACACGCACGGGTGTAGCGATGCGCGCTGTCGTAGATGATCGAGCGCTTGCCTCTCTCAACGGCGCACGCCCCAATAGAGTCTCAATGCTTGCATGGGCTATGGGGTGCACTCTTGCGGGCATCGGCGGAATTCTCATCGTTCCCAACGTGGCACTTGATGCGGGGACGCTCTCACTCTTAATTGTGAACGCATACGCCGCTGCAATTATTGGCAGGCTTAGAAGCCTGCCCCTCACATTTCTCGGTGCATTGATTCTTGGTTGCACTGAGGCTTATTTATCTGGGTATCTCAAGAGCACCCCTAATCTTGCCGGGCTCCGCCTCGCCGCTCCCGCAATTCTGCTATTCATTGTGCTGCTAGTGATCCCGACATCACGCCTTCGTGGCCGACGCCAGAGTCGCGAATTTTTCCCGATGCCGAGTTGGTCTGGAACCTTCGTCTTCGCTGGGTGTGTTGTATTCAGTGGAGTAGTGCTAGCGACAACGCTCTCAAACTCAGACGCCGTGACTTATGGACGCATATTTGCGGTGGGAATCCTCGCGCTCTCACTAGTTCCGTTAGTCGGTTTTGCTGGTCAGATCTCGCTTGCCACGCTCTCCTTCGCCGGGATCGGCGCATTGGTATTTGGGCATTTGGGGGCAGGTGGGAATCCGCTTGCGCTAGTTCTTGCTTTCGTTATTCCGGCGGCAGTCGGTGCATTAATAGCGCTCCCTGCGCTGAGGCTCTCTGGAATTTATTTGGCATTGGGGACGGCCGGCTTCGCGGTAGCGCTCGACCGATGGATTTTCAACCTTGCAGATTTTAATATTGGGCCGGTATACATCAGCCTCTTCGAACTTGGATCGACAGAGGTTGCACCGCTCAATATTTTCGGATACTCCTTCAACACTCCATCGCGCCAAATGGTTCTTGTCAGCGTTGCGTTTGCAGTTCTCTCCATCGCAGTTGTAGGGGTGCGTAGGAGTGCCTATGGACGACGCCTTCTTGCGATGAAATCTAGTGAGGCTGCATGTGCGACTCTCGGTCTCAACCTGGTGGGGACGAAGCTCACTGTGTTCGCTCTCTCTGCAGGGATCTCAGGTGTAGGCGGGGCAATCTTGGGTACGCAACTCAGGTCTATCAGCCCACAGAACTTCGACTTTGTGAGCGGTCTCCCTGTGCTCCTCCTAACGGTTGTCGGCGGGATTGGAACGGTCGGCGGGGCTTTGTTTGCAGGGGTTTCATTAATGGGCATCCTGCCGCTTCTCGCTCTTCTTGGCGTATTCTTTGCGAATGTTGCAGGCCTACTCCCCGGTATTGCAGGGGTAGGGCTTGGGCGCAACCCAAATGGATCGATACACGACATTCGAGATGGGTTCGAGCCAATTATTCGCTATCGTCCAGCCATAATTTGGCTAGCGATTGTTATACCAGCGGTGTGGATTCTGAGGCTCGCTGGCATTTATGGCAACGCGGTCTTCTTTCCACTACTCGCGCTCTCTCCCGTTATAGCCGTCATCTTTGCGACTCTCAAAATCGGTGGAGTAGAGCAGACCCCAACGGTCGACGAAATGCCGCTTGAATGGAAGGGCTTTATCGAGCCATGGAATGAGAAGGATCTCATCGAGTTAGATGCGGCCCTCGGAATTAACGAAGCGAGCATCCATGCCGCTCCTTGAGATATCAGAAGTATCGGTTCGGTTCGGAGGGAACCTTGCCCTTGATGGGGTAACGCTCGCTGCAGAGGCTGGCGAGATAACTGGCCTGATCGGGCCAAATGGTGCAGGGAAAACAACGCTTTTCAATGTAATTACTGGTCTCCAATCGCCTACGTCTGGTCGAGTTATTTTGGCTGGGCGCGAACTTAGAAAGCTCTCGCCCACGAGGCGGGCGCGTCTTGGAATGGGGAGAACATTCCAGCGATTAGAGCTTTTCGGGATGCTGAGCGTCCGCGAGAATATTCGTGTTGCAGCGGATATTTACAAGTCCTATAGCGGATCCAAAGATGATCCAGCGCAGGTAGTCGATGCAATGATCGAGAAAGTTGGGCTGCGCTCCGTCGCTGATGCAAGGGTTGACGCTCTGCCAACGGGGCAGTGTCGACTTGTGGAGTTGGGTCGTTCGCTAGCTACAAAACCCAAGGTGCTGCTACTAGATGAGCCAGCATCTGGCCAGGATGATACTGAGACGATCGCATTCGCTCTTCTACTAAGAGAGTTAGCTGCTGACGGCATGGCTGTTGTGCTCGTTGAGCATGATGTTGCGCTGGTAATGGAGGTATGCGCAAAGGTGCATGTCCTCGATTTTGGGAGAGTTATTGCCTCGGGTGAGCCAGCCGAGATTCAGACCGACTCAGCTGTACTCGCCGCATACTTAGGCTCGGGTGCAAAGTGAGTGCGCAGACTCCGCTCCTGGAGCTAAGTGGGATACACGCCTCGTATGACCGAATCGAGGTTCTATTCGGCGTCAACCTTGTTGTGAATGAGGGGAGCGTGGTGGCGCTTCTCGGGCCGAACGGTTCGGGTAAGACAACACTGCTCAAAGTTGCGTGTGGGCTTATGGCGCCTATCGCTGGAGATGTTCTTTATGCCGGCAAGAGGATCAATGGCACGCGACCCGAGGAGCTTGCTCGACGCGGAGTATCGATGGTCCCAGAGGGCAGAGGAGTGTTCCCGAACCTGAGCGTGCGTGAGAACCTGAAGATGATGACCTACACAGGGGTCCCACTCTCCCAAATTGAGGAGATCGCATTTGGGCGTTTTCCAAGGCTTGCCGAGCGCACACGCCAATTAGCGGGCACCATGTCAGGCGGGGAGCAGCAGATGCTTGCTATGGCTCGCGGATTAGCTACTAACCCTGCGGTATTGATCCTCGATGAGCTCTCGATGGGGCTCGCCCCGATCATCGTTGAGGAACTTTATGAGATTGTTGCGCAGGTTGCGCGCAGCGGAGTCTCTATCCTTGTAGTTGAGCAGTTCGCTAGCTCTGTACTTGGTGTAGCTGATCGTGCTGCCATCATGGTGCATGGTCGTATCGTTAGAGACGGAACGCCGGCTGAGTTAGAGGATGAATTGTCGAACGCATATCTAGGGAATCAACAGGAAAGTAGCGGGGGGAAAAATGAACGCTGAGCAGACAGATCGAGTAGCGCAGTTCAAGTTTGAGATGGAGCAACTCGGCGTAAGGGATCCATCACAGGGGCGCGACCGTCTGTGGATGAGAATCGCAGTCGGGTTAATGGTCGTAGGTCTGATCATTGCCATAGCGGCTTATCCGCTCGCCGCCGTGGGAAACAATCTTGAGCAGGGTCAGGCGATAGTGCAAGGCATCCTCGGTCTAACTGCTGCGGTAGTCGGATCGGCGCTCTTTCTGCGTTACTCATTCGCCAATTTCCTTCGCTTCTGGATGGCACGGCTCTCCTACGAGCAGCAGGCCCAGGCGGATCGGATTATCGGTAGTCGCTAACTTGATCTTGTTGGTCTGGCCTTAATCGGCGGTTTTGATGCCCTGCGCTGCTACGGTAAATGGCCATGGAGTTTCGACGCATTCACGCCCTTCCGCCCTATGCCTTTGCAGAGATAGATGCTCTCAAGGTATCCGCGCGCCGCTCTGGTGAGGACGTAGTTGACCTAGGTTTCGGTAACCCCGACCTCCCCTCTCCAGAGATTGCAGTCGAGAAACTCGCAGAGGCCGCTCGGAACCCTCGGAACCATCGCTACTCCGCTACTCGCGGCCTCCCGCGCCTTCGCCTCGCAATATCTGACCTCTACAAGCGTCAGTTTGATGTTGATCTAAACCCAGATACAGAGGTCTGCGTAACCATCGGAGCGAAGGAAGGGTTCTCGCACTTGATGTGGGTCTTGCTTGGCCCGGGCGACACTGCGCTGGTGCCGAGCCCGTCATACCCGATTCATATTTGGGGCCCGATCCTTGCAGGGGCTGGTGTGCATTATGTGCGCTTAGGACCCGACCAAGATTTCTTTGCAAACCTTGAGGCTGCTTGGG
>Ga0209596_1001968_pt1 | contig 17179 bp, 23 predicted proteins | sample M_130807_MF_Meta_FD_187314 | JGI IMG/M metagenome (GOLD analysis project Ga0209596, IMG submission 187314) | Freshwater microbial communities from Lake Montjoie, Canada to study carbon cycling - M_130807_MF_MetaG (SPAdes) (version 2) | ecosystem: Environmental > Aquatic > Freshwater > Lake...
TACCAGTGATACCAATGATTAACATTAATATTTTAAATTGTATATCCTGACAAATAGGACATAAGTTTAATAGAATTGCGATTTCTTGAGGATGAATAGACATGTTTAAATAAGTATAATAATAATAAAATAGTGAATATTAATTCAATTTTATCTGCGTATGAAAAAATAAATATATTATAAAAGTATTTAAAGATAATTTACTAACTTAATATTTACAGTGAATCTTGTTTGCCTTGGAACTGACCCATAAATAAATCCTTTACTCGCCGTTTCAATTGGTCTAAATCTTGCTCCCATTTTTTAGTCAGTTTTTCTGTTATAACCGTTATTCCTGATTGTCGCTTCAAATGCGATTTACCTTTGAATAACATTTTGTCAAAGATGATAACCAATTCTTCATCTAACAATATCAGCTGTTCTCTACTGAGCCAGTATGAACCGCGATAAATAATGCGATTATAATCACTATCGCTGTAAATTTTGTATTTTTTGTCGTGAACTACTTGGTTTTTTATCAGCCCAATACCTTCAATTCGGTTCTCTTCATTATTCATTTCGCAAACAAACATTATACAACCTATTTCATATTTTTGATGAATGCGAATGCTTGTACCATATAATATAGGTTCTTCAACTTTCTGACGGCAATCCATATTTTCTTTATAAGTCGCGTTATTAAATCTGGTGGATGCTATGTGATACATTTATAAGGAACGATTTAAAAAGATTATTTGTTAGTTATAATGATGATTAACTAACAAAATAAAAATAAATCAATTTTTTACTATGAAAAATTTATTCAAATAATATAATATATTATATTATTATGAATTTAGAACAATTAACTAATGCTGAATTAATAGACAGATTTGATAAATTAGATCATTTAAATTATGTGTTTAAAGACCGGTCTCGTGAAGTGATTAATGCACGTACAGAGCTTCCTTTTATACCCGGAGTTCAAGATGATGCTAATAATTCTAGACAAACTATTATTGATTTTATACGGGAACAAGAAGAATTACGACAACCCAAAAATAAGAGAAGAACAGAAGGTGGAAGAAGAAGAAGTAGAAGAGGTAAAAAAAGTAGAAAAAGTAGAAAAAGTAGAAGAGGTAGAAAAAGTAGAAGAGGTAGAAAATAATTTTATCTAGGATTTAGATGACTTTCTATAGGTTTTCTTATGTAAAAATCATTCAAAAAATAACTGATAAATTCATTCTTTTGTTTTCCATCATCTAATCGATCTAAAACTGACAATAATAATCCAAAGGCGGCGAAATAATTATTTGCAGCAATATATCTATCAATATTTTCTTTAGATCCTGAAATATATTTGGCATCATTATCTTGTTCCATTTGTATACAATGATTAATAACAAGTCTTTAAATTAAAAGTATTTCAAAATAATTATATATTATAAAAATCCACTTTGTATTATAATATATTAATTTAAAACCTACTTAAAGAACTATTTCTAAGATAGTTCATCCCTTAGTCTTTGCTCTAAAATTTGATATCGTTCTAAATCTATTCCTTTAAGGAACATTGACCACGGTGTACAGCTCTGTAGTGCATCCAATCCTTCCTCGCAAAACAAATTGAGTAATGCCGCACTAAATCCAGACATCATGGATGCGTTCTTCTGTAAAGATAATGCCGGAAATCCGCTGGTTGAACGCAAGTTCCAGAATAAGATATGAGGTGCCTTAAATGGCTTCTTATGAAGTCGCATTCCTGCTTCCGCATATTTTTGCTCTATTACGCTCATCATGGATCCATAACTGCTATCCGCGGCATCAATCTGCATGTCTGATAAAATAGTTAGAACCATATCCTCCACATCTTCTGGCTTCAAATTATTCTGTACAATGGCATCCAAAATCATATCCAATGCTTTATAAAAATTGGTATTCATACCCCAGTCAGCACGTTGAACCAACTTTACCATAGATACAAAATTATCACATCCATCTAAATTAACCCACGTAGGACTAGCACTAAATGTTAGCACTCGCTTTCCTAACAACGATTTCTCAGCAATGCGAAGACCAAGCGCAATAGCTGCATGTAATGGATCTCCATTCATTGACCCGGATACATCTACCATCGCAACCATCTTGCCCAGCTTTCCAGTTTGCTGTGAACTATTAATCCATTGTGCGTTCAAAATCTGTGCCTCCGAACTTCCTTCTTGATAATTTGTGATTAACTTTAGTGCCTCTTGAGTAAAGTCATTTAGACCAATTCGCTTTCCCTTGATCTCTACTTCACCCTTTTCAGCCTTTGAAGCAAACTCTTCAAACTTCGTGGCACACACGATTCGGTCTTCTAAAAAAGTTCTTTGTTCCCCCTTCTTCGTTTTGTTCAAAAAGGCTCGCTTCTGTTTATGCATCGTAATAGAAGTCTGCTTACAAGGCTCAATTTCCGACCATGTTAAAGCACATTGCTTTATCTGAACCGTGTCTAGCTTCTTATTCAATGATGAAATCAGTTTACGATAATCCATCTTGGCCTTTGTTTCAGCGCGCTTAACCATTTCAGGCGTCTTTGCGCTATCAATATATTCAGAATAATAATCTAAAGCTAACTTAACAAATAACTTGGCGTGACTTGACTTTTCTCTTGGCGTCCACTTGGCAGCCAAACTTGGTTGTTCCGCAGTAGAATCTTCCTTAAGCTGCGAATTTAGAAGCTTGATCGCATATACAATAAGATCTTCACCTGTCTTTTTTTCCTCCATGTACTTGATCATTCCTTTGACGTCTTTCCATGATCCGTAAGGATGAGCTGGTCCTACTACAAAACATTCAAAGGCAAACCTGGATAAACTTGGATGATGCTTGTACCACACCGCTAGAAGCATATATGCTAAAGAATATTCACCCTTGCCATCAATGATGTCACGAGTTTGCCCTACAAGTTTAAACATGATTGACATATAGCCAATATACTCGGGCTTTGAAATTTTTTGAATTTTATAATCAGTCGCTAATTGCGACAATATTTGGTCAGCAACTTGAGACAATTTTTTTAATTGTTTATCATCCTTACAGCGAGTAAGTTGAAAACTCAGCTGTAGAATTTGCTCACGGGTACTATTAGACCATGTGAATTCGCTATGACCATTTTCTCCAATCTGAGAAGGTGTATAATTATCAAGTGCGTTGAATAATGCTGTCATATTTGTTAGATATACTATATTAAAGCATTTTGTCTTTAAATTGATTTCTTTTAGTCTTTTTAAATGAGCTTGAATTTAAATATATTTTTTTGGTTTTTATTTTATTATGATATGATATATTTGTTGAACCGGAATTTGTTAGATTCGTCTTATCATGAAATATGATTGATAAATCATTTAAATCATGAAACATTGAAATAGATTTATCTAATTTAATTTCATCTATATTTTTTATAGATTGTATAAATTGGTTTCCAATACTAACAAGTGGCTCCTTACTTCTAATAAAAGTTTTTAAATATATTGGTTCCAAATTAATATTGAATTTCAAAATATATAATAAAGAATATTTTACTTCATTATAAACCATATTATGTTTTATTAGACCTAATATTTCTTCTTTACTAATTATTCCTGGAGTTTTCAGTATTAATTTATTTTCCAAAACCCTTTCTATTTCATCATTTTTATTAACATAAATAAAATGAATATTTATAACCGCCAAGTCTTCAGTATAATAATCTTTATATTCTTTATCTAAGTTTTCAAATTCTTCAATCCAAGAAGAATCTATATTTTCTAGGTCATCAACATCATTCATTATATTACTATTATATCATATAATGAATTATCTATTTTAACTTAAAATCTAATGTTTATCATAAGAATAATAACTTGATTCTTCTTCACTTGAATATGAATTATTTTCTTTTTCATCGTCTGAAAAATGCTCATCTAATGAAGGGTAAATCGGTTCTGTGTAATATGCCAATTCATATGCACCTTCTCCATGAAGTTCATCATATTGTCGCTTATATTTATTCCAGTTTTTGGCTAATGTGGTCATAGTTTTATTGTAAATGTACAAAGGATCGTTTAACATGACATCATGTTTTTCTTGTTCTATCTGTCTTTTCGTTTTATCACCATAAGTAACATCAAATAATATTGTGTTTTTTGTAGTTGATTTAGTGTATTGTACCCATCCAGGCATTACTGAATTTTTTTCTACTATTTTTACTTCATTAACTGTGGCCGCAATGTTAGCATAATTTTTTGAATTGGTAGTTATAGTATTGGTAACAGATGTGGCTACTTTATTAACACTTAAATCCGGAAATAGCTCTTCTTTATAATTAAACTTTGTATCCTTTGGATTATTTTCATTTGTATCTTTAGATAAAAATACATTGGGTTTTAAAGATGATCTTGTAGAAGTATCAGAATTGTATGTGTTTTTAAATAAATTGTCATATTTGCTCATTTTATAATAAAAGATAAACTGATTGTTAGTATATATTATATATTAAGTTATCTTTAACTAATTATTATATATAAACTATTTATTATATATAAACTAACAAAAATAGCTTAAAGACAATTTATGATGTATATTTGTCTCCTATCAGCAAACAATCTTGTTTTGAGTGTTTAAAATAAATTTAGTATAAAAATGATATATATATTTACAGGAGGCAGCATTTACAATTTTAACCATTTAAAAAATTATAATACTTATTATTATATTTATAATATAAAAGGAATACTTATATTATAATATAAAATAAATGGATTATATCTATGTATTTATTGAAACAAATGATTGGGAAGATATAATTATATTCTTGTCAAAAGAAGATGCTAAAAATCAATCAAAAAAATACCCAAATGCCAGAGTTGAAATTTTTGAAATAGATAAAGAAATTGGTTATACACCTACTTATAATTTTTATAAAAATGGAGAACTTATCACAATGTAAAAAAGTCTAATAATTTGTTTTCTTTGTTAGTTTACTCTATAATAAACTAACATTTGGTATCCACTTTTAAAATTCCATTCTAAAGGAACATTATTATTATCAGTAGATCCTTTAAACTTCCACACAAAATCTTCATTCAATCGTTTTTTCCACGATAAAGGTACTAGACGATGAAAACTCATTCCATCATACGCATATTCTTTTTTTTCACATGTCAACAATGAACAAAAATGGTGTTCTTTAGTATTCCTTATTACACAACTATCTAACATATATTTCGTTTTATTTGCTAAAGCAAATTGTGTCGACTTGTTAGTTGTTATTTTGGAAGCATCATCAAAAAATTCCAATACAATTACATGAGGACTATTTGGCGAGAGTTTTAAATCCTTTGCTATTTGTTTCTTCCAATCCGATGTACATGAAGAAATAAATGCCATTTGAATAGATTTGTCTCGCAAATAGTGTATTATACTGCCATAATAACGAGCAGGATTTCCAGCATCTTTTATGTTAGTTATATACGGTAAATTATCTTTTATATTTGAAGGAATATTATCATATATATCTTTTATTATGACATTTGTATCCATTTTATAAGCAAATGGATTGCCTGTTAGACACATATCAATCGCATAGTTAAGCAATGCGAACACATTTTTCAGCTTATCTGGTATTGGCTTTTTATTTGTTTTTACTCCTTCAATCATTAATTGCCTAAAAAAATGGAAGAATTTACGACCTTTATCACTAACAAATAATGTTACAAACATGGTATTAAACCAACAATTACTTTGAGATTGAATTGGTGTAATTATTTGTTTTGGATTTATGTGCTTATTTGCGGCCAGATTTTTTAAAAGAAAATCTTTGGCTACCTTAGAGTGATATGGATAGCATTTATTGTTTATACTGATTTCTAGAGCTTCTTTATTTAAAAACGCCTTGTCAATATTACAGTTTATAAGCGGCTGTCTTTCCGCTGATTTTAGTGTAATAAGTTTTTCATTAATTGATGGACTATATGATTCAATCATAGAATTTGTTTCGCTATTTAATTCAGTGTTTATTTGATCACTTAAAATACTTATATCTGAAGGTGTAGTTGACTTTAAAAATATTCCCTTGGCTTTATTATTTTTTTTTGTTTTCTTATTAGTTGCTTTGTTAGATTTTTTTTTTGTTTTATTAACCATTTTGTTATATAATATTATTTTATTAAATAATATTATTTATTTAAAATATTACTTTAATATAATGGGAGCATCCATATTACCAGTCACCATTTACAAAGGAAAATTGTATTTTTTATTTGGCAAAGAGCGACCAGATGATGATAATCCTGGATGGTCGGATTTTGGTGGTGGAACCGACAATAATGAAAGTTATATTCAAACTGCTATTAGAGAAGGTGGAGAAGAATTAACTGGATTTCTTGGCTCAGACAAAGATGTAAAGAAGCTGTTAACCAAACATGGTACTTTTAATGTTGATTTCAAAAGTGACGGTCATGGAATTTATCGCGTTCATATATTCCCCATGGAATATGACGAATTATTGCCGCTCTATTATAATAATAATCAACGATTTCTACAAAAGCGTCTAGATCCAAAAGTAATTAGAGATACAAAAATATTTGAAAAACAACAGATCCGATGGTTTTCTGTAGCCGATATTATGAAATCAAAAAAACAATTCCGTTCTTTTTATCAAAATGTGGTTGAGCTTATTTTAGCCAAAAAGACGGAAATTGATCAATTCATAAGAAAATCCTTGACCATAAATACAAGGACCCACTACAATAAAAGTTATAAAAGCGCTAAGAAAGGTGGTCGTAATAAAAGTAGAAAGAAGAACAGGCATTAGTATTAGTTATTGTAATTACTCTATATTATAATCTTTTTTAAACTATTTAGGCCTCCATTCAGCATACCGAATAATATTAGAATTGTACAAGCTTGTTAGATGACTTATTAAGGTAGACAGATTTTCCTCAAATACTTGTTCCTTATCCTTATAAACTCCAAATTTATATTCCCCGAATTTCACCGACATTATATGAAAATCGTTTTCTGATAAATTATTATCATCATCGTATATTAATGCGTCTTCTTCTACTATATCATTTTCTTCCCGGCTATCCATTATAATCATTTTTAGAATATCATTTGCTCTCATTTTGTTAGGAGCACAATCTATAACTAGATAATGTGTATCGCTAACTTGTCTTTCATTTTTTTGTTCTATTTTTTCTGTTTCACAAAACATCGTTAAAGATCTATTTAATATATCTTTAAATCTTTATTATAGCTAATATAATTATAATGGATCTACTTTACTCTATTTGGACCATGATGATTCTAAGCTTTTTCATACAGTTTTTTGTTATGAGCTATATTATGACAAATTCTTTTACAAACATTACCTTTAGTGTCGGCAAATTTTACATGTCTTGTATTATGGCTTTACTCATGGGTCTTTTAGAAGTCGGAATGAATGACTATTTTATGTATAATCGTTTATTTGTTAGTTCACCTTATTATTTATCCTTAACTTTTAGTCTTATCATATTTCTCTATTTATATCGCAATCAAATGTATATTAATGATAATGATTATTTGAGTGAAATGATAGAACATCATTCTATGGCTCTACTAACAAGTGAGCAAATTCTAGAAAAAACGCAGTCAGAAAAGGTCAGAAAGTTGGCAACAAATATTGTAGATACTCAGCAAGCGGAAATTAATTATATGAAACAATTATTGATGAATTGATTCTAGAATGGGAATTGGTGGCATTATATTTGATGAATTCTGATCCAAATATAAATTATTGAACCATGTCAATTTGCTTTTCTTATACAAATGTAGCTTAGTTTGGTCCGTGTGTTCTATGTACATTACTGATTTTCTTGTTAGCATATTCTCAATAGCTGAAAGTATTTCAGCGCATTTATTATGAATTGTTAGTTGTTCTTCTAATTGCTTTATTAATTCTTTATTATCATAATTAATAATTATTTTGTTAATTATAGCAAGTGTTTCACTTGTTTCTGCTATCGCGTGAAGATAACAATATATATGTCTTCCTGTAAAAATAAATTTGTAAATTAATTTTTCCTTGTTGATTTCTTGATATATCATCTATTATAGTATACCTTGTTTTTTTAATATTGTTTTATTTATTTGTTTATTTATATATCATTAATATTATTTGTTAATCCACTATATATTTCTTTAGCTAAATCATCACCGAAAATGACCTCAGGTTTATTTAACCATTCACTATATGCTTTGGCTTTTGTGGTTGGTCTTTCTAATTGTAATAGTTGTTTTAACGCAGTCATGCGTCTTAAAAGAGGATCCATTTTTGCTGGCAATTTGCGCGATAATTGTTTCCAACGCCATTCAAATTGGAGCGCTGCTTGCCAATCTGGGAAACCTTGTACATAAGCAGCTCGTATCCATATGTCTCCTTTTTCAACTTTTATACTGGTTGCCGTTGCGCCGCCTTTTATCTCTTTATTATGTTGCCGTAAGCGTCGTTCTAGATCAACTGTCGCGCCAACATACGTCGCATTCCTATCAGGAGTTGCTAATAAAAGATACACATATGACATATATATATTTATGTCATATGTGTTTATATATTTAGAATTAAATATTATTTAAGTTTATAATGCATAATTTTGGCAGAGGTATGTGGCGCCGCATTAGCGATCATGAAAAACAGCAACAGGCATCTGATGTACAAACGAATAGATTAAGACATTATTTTCAGACTCAAAAACAACGCGCAATTGATGCTTATAGTAGAATAGCTATTAGTAATGAAAAAAAGGAAGTTAAAGAAGAAGTTCTTACAAATGATGTGACTATAAATGATGTAAGTGATAATTATGTATTTGTAGAAGCTGTCATAAGCGAAGCAGAACCATCTGTTTTAAGTGAAGTAAAAGAGGAAACATCTGTTTTAAGTGAAGTAAAAGAGGAAACATCTGTTTTAAGTGAAGTAAAAGAGGAAACATCTGTTTTAAGTGAAGTAAAAGAGGAAACATCTGTTTTAAGTGAAGCAGAACCAGTTATAAACGCTCCAGTAAGCAAATTAAATGCTAAAAAAAGAAGAAAAAATAAGGAAAAGATATAAATAATTTATATATATTATAATACTTGTATATATAAATAGTTATGAGTACAGAAATGGCTACAGAAATGGTTTTAGCAGCACCTAAAGATTTTTCAGAAGCTGTAGCAGATAGTAGTATCTTAATAAGATCTAACAGTTTTGTGGAAGAAAATAAAGAACCTCATTTGGTTTATCCTGCTTGTCTAGAATTTCAATCACATGGCACTTGTGATTATGATATGAGTTGTGTAGGGCTTGATTCAGAAGCATCTGAGTTACCACCTAGATCCACCTGGATACTTCCTCGTGGTGTAAGATTAAGAGAATTTTCCATTGTTCTTAGTGGATATGTTAGTATGAATAACAATGCTATAGTAGCAGAACTTTCTCGTATATTTTATTCGTTTGCTACATACCCTGGTAATAAAGATCTTACTCCTGAACAATATGAAGAAAAAATAAATGCTTTTCAGGATGAAATAAAAAGGGTATTATTAAGAGAACTTCCTGATGACATATCAAACCAAATAAAAGTAAATGCACAAATTATAGATAAATATAATAGGGGTACAAAAAAAGAAAGTGCTATAGAAACTTTTAGAGATTTAGTAAATTATGCGAATTTATTATTAAGAGATACTCCGTTTATCGCTTCTTATAAAATTTATGATGGTGATATTGATGGATTTAATATAGTTCCATTAAAAACATTTACAAGAGGAGAAGCTGAACATAAAGCGATTGATCTAAAAAAAGCACCAACAAATTGGACTATTACATGGTTTCAAGGTACTCCAATTCAAACATACACAAAACCGCATCCAAAGGGTTTTAAACCAAAGGTAAATGAAGAAGATGGAACGATAGATCACACACCAACAAGTATGTGGAGAGCATCCATAGCAGAACGTGAAAATACAAATGAAGAAGTTATTACAGGACTAATTGCTAGAGGATATACAGTATTTGATATATTAGATAATACTTGTCAAACAGCAATAGATAAAATTGAGGAAGTTGAAATAGTAAGAGAAGGCTTATTTCGTCGCATTCGATCTGCTGAAAAAGAAAAAATTCAAGAGCAGAGATCAATTACTGACCAATATCTTAGAAAAAAAACTGATTTATTACGTGAGTATAATACTTCTAGTAAAAGTAAAAAAGATTTAGATAAATTTAATAGAGAAAAAAATAAAGCATCAGAAGCTGCGAAAAAAAAGAAAGCAGAAGTAAAAAAAGAAATTGATTTATTGTTGAAAAAGAACATAAAATTATTACCTGAAATAGATAAATTAAAAGAAAAAGTTAAAAGTAAATGTAAAAATGCGTTTAAAGAAGGTGGAAAAAAAACGCGATGTATTGGTTCAAAAATGACTGTTAAAAAAGGTATTGGTTCTATCATGAAAAAAACTAGAAACAAAAAAATGTACAGAAAAAAGAAAGGAAGAAAAACAAGGAAACATTAAGTTTCTATAAGTTTTCTTTAAATTCAGTAATTATATATATTAAAAAAGAACTTGGGGGTCGGTTCTTGAAAGAAAATTGATTTAAAGGGGATTTTTGGTTTTTGATTTTGGACATTTATTTTTGTCCATTTTTAGAAACCAAAAGTAGCTTTTGAATTTGACCCTTTAAAAATGACTTGTGAGCATAATGCTTTGAAAAATATTTTTAAGTGATTTTTTATGTGACGATACTTTTTTTGATTTTTTCGTTAAAAACTTTAGGAGATTTTCTCACTATCCATTATGGATAGTAAAAAATCTCTGAAAATCTCTCAAAAATTTGAATGTGAAAGTTGTTACTATATTACGTATAAATTAAGCGATTATAAAAAACATTTAGCAACTGTAAAACACCGAAATCTCCATTTGGATAGTAAATCGGCGACAATGGATAGTGAAAAGTCGCCAAAAAAGTATGAATGTGTCTGTAAAAATATGTATAAATACGAGAGCGGTTATTATAAACATAAAAAGAAATGTACATCATATTTAGCTGTTGAAACTAAATTATCAGAGCCAACTGAAAAAGAATTAATTTTATTGCTATTAAAGGATAATAAAGCATTACAAGAATTGGTTATTGAACAAAGTAAAAACATGATGGAGATTTGTAAGAATGGAACTAACAATACTACAAATACAAATTCAAATAACAATATAACTAACAAAACATTTAATTTACAATTCTTTTTAAATGAAGAATGTAAGGATGCTTTAAACATCAGTGAATTTGTTAGTTCAATTAAAATGGATTTAGATGATTTAGAGAAAACGGGATTATTAGGTTATGTAGAAGGAATTTCCAATATAATAAATAAGAATTTGAATGACTTGGATGAAACACGAAGACCAATACATTGTAGCGATGTGAAACGAGAAGTTTTATACATTAAAAATGATGATCAATGGATAAAAGAGAATGGTTCAAAACCGGTTCTAACAAAAGCAATAAAACAAGTAGCGCATGAAAATATTAGGCAAATAAGTGAGTGGCGAAAAAAGCACCCTGATTGTACTGATCCCGATTCAAAGAAGAATGATTTATATTTAAATATTGTTAGTAACGCAATGTCGGGGATCACAAGTGAAGAACAATTGAAGAACTATGAAAAAATCATAACTAATGTAGCAAAAGAGGTGACAATTGATAAAGCAGGTGTTCTTTAAGTTATACGGAAAAGATTCTTAAAAATCATAATAATATTTATTTTATACTAATAATATAAAATAAAATGATACCAATACCAAACCGACAACCCCCGCCAATACCAAACCGACAACCCCTACAAATACCAAACCGACAACCCCCGCCAATACCAGTAGGAACAAAAAGAGTGATAGAAGAACCAGAACCAGAACGAAAACAACAAACAACTCAGTATAATCAACCAAATTATCCATATGATGCTATGTTATTATCTGACCTCGGAAAACAACAAAAAAACCAAGAAAAACTCAAAAGTTTTACAGAAAAACGAGAAGAAAAGAAAAAAAAAGAAGTACCTAAAAAAATGCTAAAGTTGCGTACTATGCCAAAAGTTGGAGATAATCCAAATCCAAATACCAACGTAGTTGGATTACTTATTGCCACTCATGGATTATGTCCTTTAAACGCAACATTTCCATTACAAGGTACTGACAAAAGAATAATAAGCTTTAAAATATTTCCTTGTACAATCAATTTTATAGATAGGAAAGGAGTTGATATTATTTATGGTATGTTTAAAAATGGTATTGATAGAATATTACCAAGTTTAAGTGATAATAATATTTATGAAAAACTACATGAATTAAGAGTAGAACTAACACACTACCTAATTCCAAATGCTATTCGTGAAAGTTATATAAAATTAAACGAGTATAGAGCTAAATATAAAGCATTATTACGTAACCCTAGAATACCGGATTTTGAATATGAAAAGATTAAATTAGAACAAGAAATAAGAGAAATCTATATGTATATAAAGTATATATTAGAATTTCCACATTTATTGCTTGACATAAATGTATATGATGAAGATAATCCGGAAGTTCCTGATAAACTTTTACATACAACTGACGAATTTATAAAATCACAGGGGGGAGTTGATGGCACTATTAGTGCTTTTAAACTTTCTGATACATTTTCTAGATCAAAAAGACAAACTCAATCACAAAAAGCTGCTTTACAATTATTAGGGTTGCCAGAAGATGGAAGACCTATAAATTTATTACCCAAAATTAGAGATAATCAATACATTACAGTAGAGGGTGAAATGGGTCATAAATCATATAATACTACACTTGAGCAAATAAGTAATTATTTATTTAATGTTGCGGGAGCAACTATTTTAATAGAACTAGATGTTTCATGTAATTCTTGTACTACAAGTAAAGGGAAACCAATTACAAAACACGATCGTGTAAGAACTATATTAGAACAAATGGCAGATAGTATACGTGCTCGTTCTAAAATACCTGATGAAGCTATATATGTAGAACATCTTAAACATTTATTGGAGTCTCAACCTAATTATTCAAATTTGATCCAATTATTAGAAACAATGGACAAAGATCCGATGTTTACTGAAATTTTACGGCCTCCAAAAGGCGGTTCCCAAAAAATAAAAAATCGTAAAATTTCAAAAACAACTGTTAAAAAGAGAAAGGGTAAAAACCGAAGGAGAACTAAAAGGCAAAAAAAATAAAAAAAGGGTTGCCCCAATTTTATTAGTAACAATTCATAAATAATTAATAAATATTCTTACCTTTAACCTAGTTCTTTTTTCCTTTTTATAAATTCCTATTTCAAGACAAATATACATGTTAGTTATTAATTATTTATTCTTACCTTAAATATCCAAGAGCTGTCTGGCTAGCTTGACCCCTGCTGAAAGCTTTTTGTAATTTTTGAATTTTTTTACATCGCGAATGGAATTGATTTCATTTATTAGCGGAACATTTTGGAACCGGATAAAGGGTTCTTCGTCTAAAGAAACCGACTTAATAACAGGCGTGGGTTCAATGATAGCCACTTTTTTAACTTTTTTTGTTTTTTTTTCGGCTTTTTCAGCATTTTTTTTTTGTTTCAAACCCAACTTTTCAGCGGCTTTTGACAGAATTTCCTCTTGTTTCATAGAGGCTAATTCCGCTTTTTGTTGTTTTTCTGTCTCTTTTAAAGCCTTTTTTTCTGTCTTTTCTGCTTCTTTCTTTTCTTTTTCCGCTTTTTCTTGTTCTTTTTTGGCCTTTTCTTGTTCCTTTTCCGCTTTCTTTTGTTCTTTTTCCGCTTCTTTGAGTCTTTGTTTTTCCGCTTTCTCTGCTTTCTTGTCTACAACTGGCTTGATAAGATTACCATTTGCGTCAATCTTGGCTAATGCTTCTTCTGCGGAAAACCCGTACATAGCAGCACAAGACATAACGGCATTCTTGATTAATCCTTCAATTTCAAACATAATATTTTTGACTGACATTTTTTAATAACTTATTAAACTTTTATAACTTAAGGTTGTTTTATAATGGGTTAATACCTTTTATACTATGTTTTATAAGTTTTTCAATTTTTTATAATTTGCGCGCAAATTTTACTTCACTAAAAATAATATTGATTCTATAAATATCCAAGTTAAAAATTAATATATATTAAAAAGAACTTGGGGGTAGGGTTTTGTCAGAAAAGTGATTTAAAGGGGATTTTTGGTTTTTGATTTTGGACATTTATTTTTGTCCATTTTTAGAAACCAAAAGGAGCCTTTAGAAAGACCCTTTGAAAAATGACTTGTGACCATAATGGTCTGAAAATATTTTTAAAGTGATAAAATTTGTGACGATACTTTTTTTGAATTTTCTCGTTAAAATCTTTAGCAACTTTTCTCTGTTAGCTATATGGAGACATTCGGTGACGCAAAAGTTGCGAATAGTTGCGAACAAAAATATCATTGTAATATTTGTGACTATAATACAGTTAGGAAAAGTAGCTATGATAAACATTTATTGACAGCAAAACATCAGAAAAAACTTCAAGGTGACGCAAAAGTTGCGAAGAGTTGCAAAATTGTAGAAACAGATTTTATTTGTAAAAAATGTGAAAAACAATATATATCTAGAAATGGATTATGGAAACACAATAAGGTTTGTATTGGAACATCTGACAAAGATTTGATAATAATGTTATTAAAACAAAATTCTGAATTAATACTTAAAATGGGAACTAACCATACAAATTCAAATAATACTAATACAAATTCAAATAACAATAACAACAACAAAACATTTAATTTGCAAATCTTTTTGAATGAAGATTGTAAAGACGCTTTAAATATCAGTGAATTTATTAGTTCAATCAAGATGGATTTGGATGATTTAGAAACAACTGGGAAGCTTGGTTATGTCGAGGGTGTCACAAGAATAATAAATAAGAATTTAAATGATTTAGATCAAACAATGAGACCAATACATTGTAGCGATATGAAACGAGAAGTTTTATACATTAAAAATGATGATCAATGGATAAAAGAGAATGGAACTAACAAACCTGTTTTAACAAAGGCGATAAAACAAGTAGCACATGAAAACATAAGACAAATCAGTGAGTGGCGAAAGAAGCATCCAGATTGTACTGATCCAGATTCAAAGAAGAATGATCTATATTTAAACATTGTTAGTAACGCGATGTCGGGGATCACAAGTGAAGAACAAGTAAAAAACTATGAAAAAATAATAAGCAATGTAGCAAAGGAAGTGACAATTGATAAACCTTAGATTATTTAAAATTACGGAGATTTAATGCTTAATTATGTACGGATTCGTAACCCATGCTATACATATATTGAGCATCATCAAACTTATTTTTTTTTAGGATTTGTCTTGTATTTTTTATAATTGTTTCCAGAAATGCCACAATTATCTTCGTTGGCATATTTAATTTTACACCTTTTCTCATTTAAAACGCCCATAAAATAAGTAATATTTATATAATTAAATAATTATAAACCATAAAAATCAAATTAAAAAAAATGAATTAAATTAAATTAAATTATTATATACAATTATATACAATTATATACAATAATATGCTAAATATGACATATAATAAAAAAACAATTATTCATGATATAAATATGGAGATTAACATTAATAGCAATGAACCTATATTACAAATAAAAAAATACGGAAAACCAGAATTTAATATAGATGAAATAGATGAAAATATGTTTACACCAAGTAATATAAAAAATTGGTCAAAAATAGTATTAGACACATGTGATATACTCGAGGGAGATGATTTAGCTTATGAAAATAAAATAATTATACGTGGAAAAGACGCATTATTTGAATATTTTGAAGAATTATGTGAGTTGGGAATATCTAATATACAAAATCATGATTATATCTTACAAATTCCAACTATTTTATATGAATATAAAGATATTATAGATAGATTATCAGGTAGTTCATATGATGAATTATTTTACCATGTTCAAAAAGATTTATATGATAAATATATTAAATATTTTAAAGATTTGATAAAATCAAATTTACCTCCGCCGAATTTTACAGAAATCACCAAATTAATTAATATATGTATAAAGTTTAGTATAGATAATCATTTATTCTACGACACATTTTTAAGATTGTGTTATGGAAAATGGTATTTGGAAATTGATGAGTTTGAAGATTTGGGAATTGATGAGTTTGAAGATTTGGGAATTGATGAGTTTGAAGATTTTCATGGGTTTGAAGACTCTGGACGACTGTAAAAAGGCTGATGAACAATATAATCTTTATGATTTTTCCAACATTCATGATCAAAAGGTAATAAATTGCCCTCATCATCTCTACAATCATCATCTGTCAGTTTGCCATTTTTAATATCATTGTTAATATTTTTGCAATTAAATAAAGGTGTTGCAAAATTGGTTATTTTATATTTTATTTTTGTTTTATGTCTTCCTTTACAAATATTATTATCAACATAATTATTTTTGCATTTTTCACACAAACAAAATTGACTTAAAGTAGGTGATTCATTTGAATATTTTGCTATCATTTTTTTTTTTTTTTTTTTTCTTTTTCTGTATACGTATTCCAACGCCAAACATTTGTTGGTTCCCAGTATGTTGGCTTTCCTTCAAAAATAAATGGACTACCATTATCATCACACCAGCGATTTTTACACCAACTACAAACCCATATATCAAAACAATTTTTACAAGAAAAATCCATAATATACTTATATAGTATTTATATTTAAGTATATTATATTTCAATATTATTATCCAAATTCAATTATTAAACATAGTATTAAATAATATATGCTGTTCCATATCAACATTTTACCAATTCTATAGAAAATTATTTTAGTATGTTGAAATCACGATTACAAAAATTAGATGGTTTAATTCATATAAAATTAAAGGAGAATATTGAAAATGTAATAAGCAAAATACCGAAAGAAAAATATAGAAATATTTTTACACCTTTTAACATTTCAAACGCCGATTTAAAAAAAATTGATTTAAAAATCTCAAATAAAATAAAATAAATAAACTAACATATCTAAACCTAAAATGGATAAAACATATTTTGAAAGTATTGAAAGACATTGTCAAATAACTGAAAAGAA
>Ga0209596_1001973_pt1 | contig 17137 bp, 13 predicted proteins | sample M_130807_MF_Meta_FD_187314 | JGI IMG/M metagenome (GOLD analysis project Ga0209596, IMG submission 187314) | Freshwater microbial communities from Lake Montjoie, Canada to study carbon cycling - M_130807_MF_MetaG (SPAdes) (version 2) | ecosystem: Environmental > Aquatic > Freshwater > Lake...
TGATGTGAGTTTTGGTGTTGCACCAGGCGAACACGCGGCCTTGGTGGGCGCGAACGGCGTTGGCAAGAGCACCATTCTGAAAATCTTGACCGGTGAATACGAATGCGACGGTGGTGACTTCACCGTCAACGGCACCATGCTGTCAATGACGCAAGACGTAGGTATGTCGCGACCAACCGACACACTGCGCGAGATGTTGATTGAAGTTGCGCCCACTGCACTTCGCGCTGCGGGTCGCGCACTAGTCGCCGCCGAAAAAGCCTTGGCCGACGGAAGCGACGATGGCATGGGTTACGCCAACGCACTTGGCGACTGGGGAGACCTTGGCGGTTACGATCTCGAAACTAAATGGCAGGCCGCAGCACAACGAAGTGTCAAGACGCCGGTCGACGATTTTTCTCGACGTCTCGTCAGCGAACTATCGGGTGGTGAACGCAAACGACTCGTGCTCGATTTGTTGTTGACGTCTGGTGCCGATGTTTTGTTACTCGACGAACCCGACAACTATCTCGACATTCCAACGCGTGGTTGGCTTGAAGAACAAATCAAGGCATGCAAGTCAACCATCTTGATGGTTAGCCACGACCGCACATTGCTTGAGCGCGTGGCGACCAAGATTGTGGTCATTGAAGGTTCAGGCGCTTGGGTGCATGGTGGTTCGTACCTCACATTCCCTGATGCTCGCGCTAAACGACAAGAACTGATGGGCGACGATCTCAAGCGATGGAACGACGAAGAGCGGCGACTCTTTCACCACATGAAGATCATGAAACAACGTGCAGCGCAGAACTTTAAGAATGCGACCAAAGCCAACGGTGCTGAAACCCGTTGGGAAAAATTTGTTGCTGCTGGTCCTCCCCCGCCACCAGTTGCCGATCAACAAATTCATGTTCGCTTACGCGGAGCCGATGCGGCCCGTCGCGTCGCCAAACTTGAAGATGTTTCTGTTGGCAATTTGTTCTTCCCGTTCTCAGACGAAATTCATCACGGCGAACGCGTGGGTCTCATTGGTCCAAACGGAACCGGGAAGAGTCATTTACTTGCGGTCTTAAACGGCGTCACACCCGATATCGGATCAGTGACATTCGGACCACGCACGTCGGTTGGCGTGTTCACCCAAATCAACGATCGACCCGACTTCACGGGCCGTCAGTGTCTTGACATCATTCGCGATCGTTTAGTTGAAGACGAGAAATCGATGAAGGCGTTAGCTCGATATGGGCTTGTCAATAATTCACGCCAAGAGTTTCAGACATTGTCGGGTGGTCAGAAGGCTCGTCTCGAAATTTTGTGTCTCGAGATTGAGGGTCACAATGTTTTGTTACTTGATGAACCAACCGACAACCTCGACATTGAATCTTCAGAAGCCCTTGAACGAGCACTCGACAGTTTTGAAGGCACGGTTGTGGCGGTGAGCCACGATCGAACCTTCTTAGCCAAGTTTGATCGTTTCATCATGATCAACGATGACGGGGACGTCTATGCCTTGCCCGACTACGAGATTGCCATGACTGGACTGGCCGAGCCCACCAAACTCGCCTCCGTCCGCTTGGCCAAAAAACTCACCTGAACCCAGTTCGGTTGACTCAACCCAAACGTCATTCATAGTTACTTATTGGGGGTCGGGGTCTGTAATACTGAACGAATGAGCGAAACTCTCACTTCCGAATCAAGCAGTTCATTTAAAGACCGTGTTGAACAGGTCATTGCAATCATGCTTGGTCTGGCGGCAATTATCACTGCATGGACCGCCTTTCAGAGCAGTCAACTTGGCGACAAAGTTCAGGAATCCTTCAGTGAGGGAATTCGAACATCTGATCACGCATCGCAGGAGTACAACACCGCAATCGCCACTGACAATCAAGATCAAGCGGTCTTCCTTGAATACGCCAAAGCTCTCGTCGCCGAAGACGAAACGACGGCAACTTACATCCACGAAACGTTGATGTCTACAGAACTCGCCGCGGCAGTCGACTGGTGGCTTGAACAGCCAGAAGAAACTGCACCCGACTCACCCTTTGTTGAGGAAAACCCCAACTGGGACGACACATCATGGACGACAGCAGAAGAACTTGATGTTGAGGCCCAGCAATTCTTTGACACTGCGCGAGACGCTGATTCTGAAGGAGACAAGTTTGACCTCCTTGAAGTCATCGTCACTTTGTCACTTTTCCTTTTTGGTATCGCCAGCTTGGTGCGTCAACAGAAGATTCAAGTTGGTTTAGCCGCCGTTGGTGGAATTATCTTGATCTACTCGATCATCATGGCAATGACGCTTGGAGATCCTGCCGGATTGTTCTGAACCCCGTTGTTGTGAACTACAACCTCAGGCGTAACCTTCAACCATGGCTGCCACATCGCGCAAGATTGACTTGATCGACAAGATCACCTTGCCAATCTTTGCGGCCACCATGGTCTGGGAACATCGGGTCTTAAACAAGCGCCAGTTACGCGAACTTGTTGATGTTGATGCAGTTGCGCCAATCGACGATGGCAACCCGATTTCTGACCCGCTCATTCCGCTCGGTTACGAAAAGAATGACACGGCCGGAAGTCTTGGTCTATTGATTGGCTCAATCTTGATGGCTTTCGCTCTTGATGGTACATACCGCAAGATTCACGGATTCTTGTTTCGTCATCGTCTCTCAAGTTTTGGTTCGCGTCGTGGCTCATTCTTTACTGCGATGATCACTTGGGACTTCTTGTACTACTGGAACCATCGTTCGATGCACAAGATTCGCTTGTTCTGGGCCGACCACGCCGCACATCACTCAGGTCGCCGCTACAACTTGTCAACAGCACTACGTCAATCGTGGAACGGCTACCTCACTACTTGGATGTACTGGCCAATGCCGCTTCTGGGATTCCGCTACTCAACGTTTGTCAAAGCCCGTCAATTGAACCTGTTGTATCAGTACTGGATTCATACCGAGGCCATTGACCGTTTGCCCGATTGGGTTGAAAAGATATTCAACACGCCGTCACATCACCGGGTACACCACGGCGCCAACAAGCAATACATCGACAAGAACTACGCCGGTATCTTGATTATCTGGGACCGCATGTTCAAGACTTTTGAACCCGAGATTCGTCAACTGCAATACGGGCTCACCAAAAACATTCGCACGAACAACCCCGTCAAAATGGCTTATGGCGAATTAGTACAGATCGCTAAAGACGTTGCTCGGGCCGACAACTTTAACGAACGCCTACGTTATGTCTTTGCTGCTCCGGGTTGGACTCCCGACGTTGCGGCGTAAATGACTAAACGAGAGCCTTGGCTTTCGTGAATTGCATGGCGCCGTCATCAATGGGCGACTTCACAATCATCTGCTTATCAACTGCAATGAGTTGCGGGTTGAGCCACGGAGCATGATCTCCTTGCTTGGGCATCAAGTGCATCATGCGTTGCATGTAGCCCGCCGAAAAATCATCAATCCATGGACGAGCCGTCATACCTTGGTCTCGTGCGCGTAACCGTGGAGTGGCTTGCTGCGTCCCTGTTTTCTTCATGTGATTCAACAAACGACACGAGTAATTAGCCACCACGTCGGCGCGCAGAGTCCATGACGCATTGATGTATCCGAATGTCGACACCAAGTTTGGAACATCCGAATACGCCAAGCCTTTATAGGTCCATGTTTGCGCAAAGTCGACTTCGTTGCCATCAACCTTGAACTCAATTTCGCCAAGTGTGACGAGATTAAGACCAGTTGCCGTCACAATGATGTCGGCTTCAAGCGTTACACCGGACTTCAACAAAATTCCAGTCTCGGTGATGCGTTCAATGTGATCGGTAACAACCGAAGCCTTGCCGAGGTTAATTGAAGTGAAGAGATCGCCATTAGGAATCAGACACATACGTTGATCCCACGGGTTATAAGTTGGACTGAAGTGAGTATCGACGTCGTAATCGGGGCCGAGCGCCTTACGTACTCCGCCAAGAATTTGTCCCTTTACTTTTTCTGGCTGAGTACGCGTACGGTTATAGAAGAACTTGGTTAACGCAATGTTCTTGGCGCGAGTAATTGCGTAAGCAGTTTTCTCGGGCAAGATTTTGCGGAGTTTGTCGGCGATTGCATCATGGTCGGGTCGCGACACCACATAGGTTGGCGAGCGCTGCAACATAGTGACATGCGCGGCTTTCCTAGCCATCGCTGGCACCACGGTCACAGCAGTTGCACCAGATCCGATCACCACAACACGCTTGCCGGTGTAATCGAGATTGTCTGGCCACTTCTGCGGATGAATCACTTGACCGGTGAAGTTTTCAATTCCGGGGAACTCTGGTGTGTAGCCCTCTTTGTAACTGTAGTAACCCGAACACATGGACAAAAAGCCGCAGGTGTACGTGAGCGTCTCGTTGGTTTCTTTATGGGTTGCCGTCACGGTCCACGTTGCAGTCTCGGTCGACCATGAAGCGTTGGTGACTAAATGATTGAACTGAATCTTTTTATCAATTCCGTTTTCGCTCGCGGTCTCGCGCAGGTAATTCAGAATTGAAGGACCATCGGCGATTGACTTGGCTTCCTTCCAAGGTTTGAAGCTGTAACCAAGAGTGTGCATATCGCTGTCGGAGCGAACGCCTGGATAACGGAACAGATCCCAGGTTCCACCCATACTGGGCCGACCTTCCAAGATCGTGTAACTACGGTCGGGGCACTGCTGCTGCAGGTGATAGGCCATGCCAATACCGGAGATTCCGGCACCGACGATCAAAACATCTACATATGTGGTCTGCGACATGGTGATTAACCCCCTGATAATTACTCGTCAGACTACTTCGTCTCATGATGACAAGTCCTCAGTGGGGAGGGTAAAGAACTACCGTCATAGTCATGTTGCCCTCCGCAGAATTCGGTCGTACTGGTCATCGTTCAACTCGGGTCATCTTTGGTGCGGCTGCACTCGGAGGTATGAGCGAGTCACGCGCCATCAAAACTCTTGATCTCGTCACTTCGTATGGCGTCAACCACATTGACACCGCTGCCATGTACGGAGCGTCCGAAGATCATCTGAAGCCATGGCTCGCCGATCATCGTTCAGAAGTTTTCCTTGCGACAAAGACACAAGAGCGAGTTGGCTCGATGGCCCGTGCCGAACTTGAACGATCAATTGAACGCATGGGCGTCGACCAGATTGATCTCATTCAGTTGCACAATTTGGTTGAACCCGATGAATGGCAGACCGTATTCAATAAAGGTGGTGCTGTTGAGGCCCTGAACCAAGCCCGTGCTGAAGGTTTGGTTCGTTTCATTGGCGTGACCGGTCACGGCCTGCGTATTCCGTCGATGCACTTGCGCAGCTTGGCGGCGTTTGATTTTGACGCCGTTCTGTTTCCGTACAACCACTCGTTGCTCTCGATCCCTCAATACCGCGATGACGTCGCTGCATTACGAGAAGAATGTCGTACGCGAAATACTGCAACTCAAACCATCAAGGCTATTGCTCGTCGTCGTTGGGATGATGGAACTGAACCTCATCGCAGTTGGTATGAACCACTCACCGATTCAGATGCCATTGAACGTGCAGTGCGTTATGTGCTGTCGCAACCAGATCTTTTTCTCAACACCACCAGTGATGCGACGTTGTTACCAATCATTCTTGAAGCCGCTCAAGGTGATCTCGGCCGTCCACTTGATGAAGAGATGAATCGCGATATTGCCGAATTCGGCGTCATGCCGTTATTTGATGGTGCGGAGCTCGACCGCATTTAGTGAGATAACAAGGTTGGTCCAATGAATTCGCTCATGACTTTGAGAGCCGAATCTTCCGAGAGATGTAGTCCATCTGGACGCCACGACCGATCGCCGTCACCTTCTTGGTCTTCAAGCCATTCATCGAAACGAATGATGTGAATGATGCTCGGGTATTCACCTGCTAATTGGGTAATCCAGGTATTTGTTAAGTCAGTGCGCAGCGATTCTGGAGCATGACCCAAGTTTCCCAACCACCAAGTTGTGGGGTGTGGTGCCAAAAGCCAATCAACGTTCTTCACCCCACCAGCGATTAACTGTTCAATTAATTGGCGATAGTCACTATGAATGTGTTCAGCGAATCTTGGATCATTGGGTTGTAAGACTCCTTCAGCCTGAGACCAAATCATCGGGCCACTGTCGGCAAGGCCAACCATCAAGACCGCAACAGTTGGTCGCAGATTTAAAGCGGTGGTGAGTTGGGGGCCTAAAGCTTGATCACAATCACGACGGAAATTTTCGGTGTTATCTTCAACTGACGTTGCACGGGCAAATCCACATGCGGTGTGAGCCACAACAGCGACTCGTGCACGCGACAAATCTTCTTTGGCCCATCGCACGATTCCTGCACTCAGCGCCACGGCTGTCGAGTCTCCGAGAACAACCATCTTGATGGGTTTACTATTACTCAAGTCATCAACTTCAGTAGTTGGTATTGATGGATCCGACGGTGGTTCACGACCTAGTGAAACTTCACCAGCGTCAACTTCAGATGCGAAGAGAACTACCGGTTGGGGCACGATGGCCAATGCGATGATGATTATCGATGCAGTGAAAAAACTAGCAAGGGCGAATAATTTTCGTTGAGAAACTTTCCCATGTCTTATCGGTTGCTCAATGAACGAATATGAAAACCAGGAAATCAGCAAAGTCGCCACAATCCGGATCACGAACAACGTTCCTTTTCCGAGATCAAAACGCTGCGAATTAACGAGAATAAAAACTGGCCAGTGAATGAGGTAGATACCGTAACTTCGTCGGCCTAAAGCCACCAACACACGATGCGCGAACACACGATGGAAGAGACCGATCGAAATTGCACCAACAATCGTGGCTGCGCTAGCGATTGCAAAAATTGGGAAGACTCCAACGTAAGCAGGTCCCGAATCACTCGGCCATGTCATTGCCGAAACAAGAACAATGATGAAGCCAATACATCCAACCAATGATCCCGAAGCTTTGATGCGAGCCACATTGCCGTTCGTACGCAACCACATCGCCAATGATGCCCCAACCAATATTTCGCCTAGTCGGGCCGGGGTTGCCCAATATGCAGCATTAGGTCCCCAGACTTTGGCAATCACTGGTGCAAGAACAACAAACACAAAAGTTACGAGATAAATACTCTTTGCCCGAGCTTGAAAAGTATCCCGTGCGTTCTTCGTTTTGCGCATGATGAACAACATCGCGATTGGCCATAACCAGTAGAACTGTTCTTCAATTGACAACGACCAGAAATGATCAAGAGGTTGCGGTTGGCTCGCTCCGATCAGAGTGGCATATGACTGACCTCGAAAAAGAGCACGCCAGTTAAACACCTGTAACGCTGCAGAATTGATATCACTCTGTAATCCTTCGACGCTGGCAAAATATCCGCGCCAAGCAAGCAACGAAATAACGACAAGACAAACCACACTGGCGGGAAGGAGCCGTTTCATTCTTCGCGCATAAAAAGCCTTGAGAGAAATTGTTGCTGTTGATTCAAATTCCTGAATCAATAACGAAGTAATCAAGAATCCGGAGAGCGTGAAAAATAGCGAGACTCCGACGTAGCCACCAGAAAATAACGTCCATCCACCATGAAAGAGCAACACCAATGCAACGGCGACTGCTCGCAGACCATCAATCGCTGGTTGATATTGGAGGCGTTCGCTCGAGTCCATCATTGTTGACGTGTTGCTCAGGCGAGAGCAGTCACTTCACGAAATAACGATTCCGCCATCGCACTTAATGACTTCACCAACCGTGAAAGCACCAGCACGTGAACTCAAGAAGATCGCTAATCCAGCAATGTCTTCGGGTGTGCCAACACGCCTACGCGGATTGGTACGTCCGACTGCATCCCAATCGGTTCCTTCAACGTCGCCGCCCCCGCCGACACCGGTGCTGAGCATCCATGTGGGGAAAGGTCCCGGAGCAATTGCGTTAACCAAAATATTGCGCTTGACCAATTTGGCAGCCATCTGACTGGTGAGCGAATGCAACGCGGCTTTTGACGGACCGTATGAATGAGTGTCAAACATTGGTGTACGAATTCCGTCGATTGAGCCAATGTTGATCACTCGTGACGGATCGGCGTTGGTGGCCTTGGATTCAAGCAAGGGCAACATTTTCTGAGTCAAGAAGAAAACGCCTTTGACGTTGGTATCAAACACTTTGTCCCAGCCTGATTCGGGGAAGTCATCAAGGGGTGCACCCCACGACACGCCGGCGTTATTTACCAAGATGTCAATGTGATCTTCGCGCTTCGTTAATTCAGCAACTAAAGATTCGATGCCACTTAACTCTGACAAGTTGGCCGGAATTGAAATACATTCGGCACCGTGTGTCTCGGACAAACGCTTCGCGGTGGCGTCACACTGATCTTTCTTACGTGAACTGATATAAACCTTGGCACCGTTGATGAGGTAGCCGGCCGCAATCATTTCGCCAATTCCGCGCGAACCACCCGTCACTACAGCAACTTTTCCTTGAACAGAAAACAGATCAGAAATTTTCATGATGGCTCCTTATAGCCCGCGGTTCAACAACGCTTTGACCTTAGTTCAACCACCTATTTATTCAGGGACGCAAGTGCAGAGCCAGCAACAAGACTGCAGGTATTCCTTGAGCGCGCAACATCGCGCCAGCAACAGTTGCGGTCCATCGCGTCCGCACATCGGTTGTCACGAATAACACCGGGCCACGAGGTAATTCGTGATCCGCGGTGATCGTCAGCACCGTTTCGAGATGTGTGACCACCGGTGTTGATGCCGCATCATCGGGTATGGCACCACCAGTCCATGTGAAAACGTCGTGCATCGGCAACTTGCCAACCTTGGCAATATGTTCGGCGAGCTGTCGATTTGAGCGCATATCAATTGCTGGCAACGGAACAACCGCAGTCGGCCGCGTTCCCCACACCTTTGACCAACGTCCGAGCGTGGCTACTGCCCCGTCGAGCATCACTTGCGGAATTTCACCGGGACGGCTTCGGGCAAGTTCGGCCAACTCAAGTGACCAACCTGGATCATCGGCAAAAGCCACGGCGCGGCCCGCATTGAGAGAGAGGATGGTGCCCTTACGACTCACGCCTTTTGGCCATTGCTTGCGCGGTTCAATGTCGGCATCGGTCCCGCGCATAAATGCCCGCGCCAACATCAACTTGTCATGGGATGGTTCGCCACCAGGAAAAGGAATATTGCCGGTGCATACCGAACAGCGGCCACAGGCGGCAGGGCTGGGATCGTCTAAAGCAATTTGCAAGAAGGCCATCAAGCAACCCTCACCGTGAGCGTACTTGCGCATGATGTCGGCTTCGGTGGCACGAACCTTGGCGAGGTCGGCCCACTTTGCGGTGTTATGCACATAACGTTCACCCGTCGTGGCCCACGCCGTACCAACCTTTTCGACAACGCCTTCAACCGCCAAAATCTTTAGCAATGCTTCAAGGCGTCCCCGCCGTAATCCAGTTTCACTTTCAATTTCCATCAATGTGCGTGGCTGTTCGGCGATGGCTGCCAACACTTTGTCGGCCGACTTGGGATCGGGAATTGACGCAGTCGCAAAATATTCCCAAATACGTTCATCGGCATCGGATGGCAGCAACACCCCGTCGGCATGCGCAACGGCGCGTCCGGCACGACCAACTTGTTGGTAATAGGCAACTGGCGTCGATGGCGAACCAACATGCACGCAAAAACCAAGGTCGGGTTTGTCATATCCCATTCCGAGTGCCGATGTGGCAATCACTGCCTTGATTTCATTGTTACGCAAACGCTCTTCAATCGCGATCCGTGAATCTCCGTCAAGTTGACCCGTGTACGCATCAACGTTGTGTCCACAAGACGCCAAGAATGCGGCAAGCTTGTCGGCCTCGGCAACCGTCAACACATAAATGATTCCTGAGCCTGGCAATTGTTCAAGTGCATCAGCAATCCATGCATAGCGCTCAAGTGGTGTCAAACTTGGAACCACCGACAACGTGAGTGACGTGCGCGCCAACGTTCCGCGATAGGTCACGGTGTGTGCACCAAGTTGATCACTGACATCTTTGGTGACGCGTTCGTTTGCTGTTGCGGTCGTTGCAAGCACAGAAGCAGTTGGTGTTGATAACAATGCTCGGGCCAATCGTTGATAGTCGGGACGGAAATCAAATCCCCAGTCGCTAATGCAGTGCGCTTCGTCAATCACGATCAGTCCGACTCGCGCTAACAGTTCACCGAGTCGACCTGCGAAGCGCGCATTTCCTAATCGTTCGGGCGACACCAGCAAGACATCAAGAGTGTCGTTGTCGAGTTGACGAAAAACTTCGTCCCACTCATCAAAGTTGGTTGAGTTCACGGTGGCCGCACTCAATCCAGCTCGTTCGGCAGCGGTGACCTGATCGCGCATGAGTGCCAAGAGTGGCGAAACCACCAACGTTGGCCCAGCGCCCGAATGGCGCAAAGCATGAGTTGCTGCCCAATACACCGCCGACTTACCCCAGCCCGTCGCTTGCACTACTAATACTCGTGATGCTGGTTGAAGAACCGCATGTACCGCATCAACCTGATCGCCCCGTGGAGTTGCGTCGGGGCCAGCGAGCCGACCAAGCACGATGTTCATATGTTGTTCGGCGAACTCGCGATTGGTTGTTTCTGAGTGACTCACGACAACAGTGTGGCTGACGGGTGTGTCATTCGGAGACGATTTCTAGAAAACCGTGTACCCGCTCCCTTAGTTTTTCTGGTGGCAGAAATGGCGGCTTTTCCCCCACCTTTTGCCACCAGTTTGGCCAAGGATTCAACCTGCCGCCTTAACCTGATCGTATGTCTGACGAACAGGTCTTTGACGAGGTAGACGCCGGTGACACCATCTGGCGTTTCGAGCGCTCGTTCATCACTTCAAACTGGACATGTATTTGGGGCCGTGGGTGCCTGGGCATCGGCGACACTCGCGATTCTGTCACTGGTCACGGTTGCTGTTCGCTGGGTGCCGAACTCGACGGTGTTGATGAAGCAATGAACTTGTCGGCCATGGCTGCAACTCTGACTCCTGAGATTTTTCAGTTTCACGCTGAAGCCCAAACAGGCGGAATCTTCCGCGATGATCAAAACAATGCAACACGCGTCGTTGATGGCGCTTGCATTTTTCATAATCGCAATGGCTTCGCAGGCGGCGAGGGTTGTGCGTTGCATCTTGGAGCACTCGCATATAACGAGTCCCCCATCGACTGGAAACCATCGGTGTGTTGGCAACTCCCCATCAAGGTTGATTGGGTCATGCGTGATGACGATGTCGAAGTCGCAACCGTTCGTGGATGGAACAAATCTGATTGGGGCGATCACAGTGACAAGATGGCATGGGTGTGCACCGAGGAACCAGAGGCGTACGTCGGTGAACAACAAGTCATTGATGGTTTAGCTGAGGAATTAACCGCAATTGTGGGCGAAGAAGTTTTTGTGCAACTTCGGCAACGCATGAAAGATATTTCTTAGAGAACGCCGTCCCACAAAGCAAGTTCATCGGCGCAAAGATTGTGACCGAGAGTTGATGTTGTATTAAATTGCATCGTTGGTCGCTCGTTGGCGTTGTGTCGCGGCCACGCTGGAATTCCGGCATGTTGAGGATTTCCGGTCTTCACAAATGCCAACCACGCCTGATGCATGGCATCAGCAATACTTTGCGGGGCGTTGTCGCCACACAAATACGCTGCTGCAGGATCACCAAGATTGTTAAATGCGAACACCAACTCAAGTGCGTGACACGCGCCTAGTGCGCCGTCATATACCGGCGTCGCCCAATCAAAACGGTATGTCCACACATCGGGCGAATACTTAAGTTGCGCATCAGCAAGTCGACGACACGGCACGATGAACATACGGTCAGTTTCAACAGCTGCAGAGATTTGGAGAGGCAATGCACCTGGTCGATTCGCGCGATACTTCTCTAATGCCGCAAGACCTTTTTCGGCAGATCCAAATGTTGTTGTTACCAACGCGTTAAGCATCTCTTCGTTAAACGTGGGCGACATCGCAATCATAAAAACCAATGACTCTTGCATTGTGGTGCCAGTGAGAACTTTGATGCCCGCTGCTGATCCTGCCTCAATCAACTCAATCGGTCGCTTCGCCAAAATTGCGGTGTCATACGTCGGTTGAAACGGCATCATTGAACCAGCGGCCTCACCCAAAATATCTGAGTCCCCTTCGAGCACCAGAGCCATCAATTCAAGTTGCACCTCAAAGAGCCGCTCATCAGAAACTTTGGCAAGTGCCGCGCTGTCACCAGGCTTTACTTCAAGACGACGCAAGACTTCGCCAGCAATCACCGTTGCAGTCTTGGCGCTGATGCCATTATGACCAGCACCACTTTGCGGAATCGCTTGAGCGAATAATCCCTCTGCTTGAGATGTTGCCATCAACGACGAGACACTCATTCCGCCAGCCGATTCACCAGCGATCGTGACACGGGTTGGGTCACCGCCAAATGCTGCGATATTTTGTTTCACCCACTTCAACGCCGCGATCTGATCGAGTAATCCAGCATTGCCCGATTCGGCAAATTCTGGGAAGTGGTCAGCAAGATGCAAGAAGCCTTGTGCACCTAAGCGATAGTTGATCGTCACGCACACCACACCGTTACGCCCGAACGATGCACCGTCGTAGACAGCCTCAATACCGCTTCCACCGTAAAACGCTCCACCATGAATCCAGACAAAGACCGGAAGTGAGCCGGTGATGTCGGGACTCCAAACGTTGAGGTTCAAACAATCAGCACCTGCCTCTGGCAAAGGACTACCAAAAGGTGGAGGAAGTGGTGCTTGACGTGAAATCAATCCAATCGTGGTGGCATCTCGAATACCCGACCATGATTCGCGCGGCTGTGGCGCACGAAAACGGTTTGCTCCATCAATGGGAGCCGCAAACGGAACGCCCTTGAATACGTGTAGTCCGTTTTCAACTGAACCCCGCAATTGCCCCTGAGCAACTTGAACAACTGTTTCCATATGTAGACCCCCATCTAAAACTATGTCGCAACCAACTTACGTCAGAACCACTTCATTGTCAGTAGGGGAAACTCTATTGGCGCGACGCGAGTGCCTCAGCGGGCGTCCAGCACGAGTGAGTGCCAGACGAAATGCGCTCGGGTAATCGCACTCGAGCTATCGGTCCATCAGTGAGACGAGTTGCATCAAAAATCAAACATTCACTGCAATCGCGATTCATGTCGGTCGTAATAGTGATGAGGTATCCATCATCTTCGGCGACAGCGTTTGGTCGTGGAGCGAACGGAGTTTCGCTGGCAAAGACCCCTTCACCAAAGAAATAGCGCTCTTCTGCACCAGTTAACACATCTTGCTTAACAACGCCGTCAAACAAAAACCATCCAGGTTTGCCGGTCATGTTGTAGCTATAGCGATAATTCTGACCAGCGATTTTCGGATTGATCATGCCGAATTCCATCACTCGGTCAGAAAGTGATTCCTCTTTGGTTTCTCCTGTGACCAAATTGAATCTCCAGCGATGGGGACGAGTCTGTAAACGATCTAAGTCAATTGATCGATACAACGAAAGTGGCTTCGGAGTTCCTTCGCGCTTTGCAGGCATCGGATCGTGTTGAAAGAATCCATCTAAAATCAACCAATCGCCATCTTCGTAAGCGTTCATCCAATGCAACACATACGTAGGGTCGGCTTCAAACCATCGAATATCGCTGGTGTTGCCTCGGCGCGGAACAACGGCAAAGCGTGTTGGAATATCGGGGTAAAAACGCGGTACATGCGCACCGAGTTTGAGCATCTCTGGATCCCAGAACAGGGGCAGATCATTCAGGATCACATAGTTCTCACTAAAGGCCATGTCATGAGGTAAGCGGGGCCCGGGAAGCGGCACATCAATCGAGTGCACCAACTGCCCCGATGCATCAACGACTCCATAGTGCATAAAGGGTTCGGCAGCGCTGTAGCCAAAAATCAATAACTCACCGGTTGATTCGTCCAACTTGGTGTGAGCTGAAACTCCAGTGGGACTCGGAAACTGATTGACCCAATCGGCCTTGCCCATGTCGGCAAGTGTCAGCGGGTCCATCTGATAGATATCGCCACATTGCCAGAAACTTGTCAGCGCAATTCCGTTATGCACAATGACATCGGTGCTTGAACTATCTTTCATTCGGCCGCGAGCACCCCAACCGTCTTCGCGTTTTGAGTTTTGTGCAAGATCGTAAAAGCCAGTCCATAATGATTCACCAGCCTCTTGTTCATATTGCAATCCATCAGTTCGGACAAAGCGATTGCGATAACTGGCTTGACCATCCGCGAATGAAATCTGATGCAACATGCCATCACCATCAAATGGGTGATACATACCAATTGATGGGTGAACGGGATTCTCGGTGTTTCGTAAATAGACACCATTGAGATCTGTAGGTATTTCGCCTTCAACCACAAGATCATCGGCATCCCACTCACGGTGATTCGGTTGCCAGGCTCCGGTGCGATATGGGTGATCGTCATCAACGGGCAAAGTTGAATGAATGGTGTTGACTATTGATGATGACATCGTGATCCCCGTGTTGAACTTTTGTCAGACCGCAACAACAAAACTGACGGTCGTTGTTGTTGATCCGCCAATATTGAGTGTTGCAAATGTACGTGCGCCATCAACTTGCGTCTCACCCGCAGCATCAGTGACTTGTCGCGAAGCATCGAGAACCATTCGCACGCCTGTTGCTCCAACAGGGTGACCGCCACCGATTAATCCACCAGAGGCATTGATTGGTGTCGCGCCATCTCGTTCAATCACGCCTTCTTCAATGGCTTTCCAACTTTCACCCGGCGCAGTTATACCGAAGTGATCAATCGCCATGTATTCAGACGGAGTAAAGCAATCATGTGTTTCAATGCCATCAATTGCTGCAACATCAGCAATGCCCGCGCGTGAAAAGGCATCAGTGATCGCTCGGCGCACATGCGGCATCACGTATTCGTCGTCAGCCGAGTGCTGAAGTTTTTCGGCCAATGGAAGGCCAACTGTTCGATGTCCCCAACCGACAATGCGTGGGACCGACTCAATTGAACGACCGCGGCGCGCCGCCCATTCTTCGGCTTTGGCACGACCCGCCAGTACCAAACCAACCCCGCCGTCGGTCAATTGACTGCAATCTGATCGACGAATGCGGCCGACAACAGTCGGGTTCGCAACATCGTCGTCGGCAAATGATTCAGGAGTATGCGACCACGCGCGAGTCTGCGCATTTGGGTTCGTCTTGGCATTTCGAAAATTCAATTCAGCAATCGCTGAAAGGTGTTGACTATCAATTCCAAATCGAGAATCGTATTCATCGGCCAAAAGACTGAACATATGCGGCCACATATGAACGACCCCTTGTCCCTCGTGACCAATCCATGCCGCTGCACCCAAATTGATTGCGGCTTGATCACCTGGCACGTTGCGCTCTTGTTCGACGCCGACAACTAATGCACACTCGTACCGGCCAGCTTCAATGTCGGCCATCGCTGCCAAAATGGCGATTCCACCCGACGCGCACGCGGCCTCGTGCCGTGACGAAGGGATCCCCCACAATTGGGGCTCAACGGTGGCCGGCATTCCACCTAACTGCCCCTGACCATTAAAGAGTTGACCAAAGGCGTTAGCGACATGAATTGTTTCAATATCGGTTGGTTCAATCTGCGAGTCAATCCAGGTTTCGGTGAGCACTTCAGAGACGATGTCGCTGACTTCTAGACCCTGCTTGGCATAGTTGCGAGCAAAGTCAGTTTGAAATCCGCCCAAAATGAAAATGTCGCCCGTCACAACCTTCACGGTAGCGCACGATTTCGTAGCGCACAGAGGCAACATCTAGTGGGCGAGGGGGGACTTGAACCCCCACGATCTTACGATCACTAGCACCTGAAGCTAGCGCGTCTGCCATTTCGCCACTCGCCCGAGTAACGCCTTGTAGGGTACCGACGCCCTCACCATCCCCCCAACCCCCGATACCCTGAGGCGATCAACAAGAAGTTTCTCTCTGGGAGAATTTGTGGGTCTGCAATCTTTTGAGGATGGTCTAGGGCGTATGGTCGAGGGTGTGTTCAGCCGTGCATTTAAAAGCAATGTCCGCCCGATCGAGATCGGCCGTCGACTCGTCAAGGAAATAGACAGCAACCGAACTGTTGATATGAAGGGCCGCCGCGTGGTGCCCAATCAGTTTGTGGTCCGACTGGCTCCCGATGATCAGACGGCGTTGGCCGATATTGAATCGGCCCTGATCACCGAACTCGCCGAGGCCATCAAAGAATACTGCGCCGACGAGAACTACCACTTACGTGGTGCCGTGTCAGTCGCGATCGAAATTGATCAATCTGTTGGAACGGGTCGTATTGATGTTGACTCGTCAGTAGTCAAAGCCGGCGCCAGCGAAATTGTTGCTCGCGTGATCTTGCCTGATGATCGAAAGATCACTTTGGGCAAGGAGGCTCTCAGCATTGGTCGTCTTGCCGAATGCGATATTGCCTTTGATGATTCAAATGTCAGTCGGCGTCATGCCGAAATCAAGGCGCTCGCGGGTGGTTACGCCGTCAACGATTTAGGTTCCACTAATGGCACCAAAGTCAACGGTGTCACGATCAGTTTCGAACGGGCCCTTCGTGACGGCGACATTATTTCGGTCGGAAGCCATTCCATTCGTTACGAGGCCCAGTAAGCCGTTTCACGGTTACCAAATATGACTGATCAGCTGCTCGGAGTCCTCAAGATTGTTCTCCTGCTCGCGCTCTATCTTTTCTTTGCTCGCGTGTTGTGGGCGGTGTGGAATGAAGTGCGAGTACCCGCGGTCAATAGGTCAACTCAGGGCACAGGTACACCGAAAACAGTCACATCAGACTCCCCTGTCGGCGCAGTCAAGGTTCCACGCCCGTATCGTGTTGCCCGTATGAAAGTGATTTCTCCCGCACCACTTCGAGGATTCACTTTTACCCCCGAACAACCTTTCACCGTTGGTCGCAGCACCGACAATGACATGTGTCTTGACGACGATGAGTTCGCAAGTACTCATCACGCACGTTTCGTCACAAACGATGGCCGTACCTACGTTGAAGATCTCGCGTCAACTAATGGAACTTTCGTCAATAACAATCGAATTGTTCAGATCGTCAATCTCAAAATTGGCGACCGCGTACAAGTCGGATCAGTCATCGT
>Ga0209596_1001977_pt1 | contig 17126 bp, 6 predicted proteins | sample M_130807_MF_Meta_FD_187314 | JGI IMG/M metagenome (GOLD analysis project Ga0209596, IMG submission 187314) | Freshwater microbial communities from Lake Montjoie, Canada to study carbon cycling - M_130807_MF_MetaG (SPAdes) (version 2) | ecosystem: Environmental > Aquatic > Freshwater > Lake...
CCTGCAAATGCATCGCAAAATCCTGATGCTCTTTCCGCAACTACCAGAATGCTGAATGGTGGGAATGGCGGAATAAATAACGGAACTGAAGCCAGCGGTGGAGCTGGTGGTTCAGCTTCTTATATTTCATTAGTAAGAAGCGATGAAACTCTCGACGCAAATCGTCAGGATTTTTTAGTAATTGCTGGTGGCGGAGGTGGCGGAGGTGGCGCTAAAGGCACAAGGGGGTCTGATGCCGATGGTGCAGGAATTTATATAAGAAGTAACAAATTAGAATCTGATGAAAATGGTTTAAGATTAGCTGTAACTCTCGAAGCTCTTCCAGCTCTGGGGGCTGACTTTACTTCGGATTATTATGAATATGATGATTTTTTTACCAAGACGATACTGAGCTCTGAGGATCCTTTGAGGAACATAGATGTCAACCATGCGAATTATAACAATCCGTTTTTTGTACGCAAAGGTCAAATTTTAAGAATATTGCCAAAAAGTTTTGAGGGTAGAAAATGTGGTGATGGTCTTTCTATGGAAATTACCCCAAGACCTGCGGTTCTTTGTTTGAATGGCATCGAAGAAACAAATTTCATAAATCCCAATTGTATAGCAGATAGGGGATCTCTTAAGGCGATTTTATGTGAACAATCGACTGAACCAAATCCTGATTGTCCAGCAGCACCAACATCGGGTAGTGCAAATGAAAATATGAATACCATCAAAGGATGCATTGCCGATTTAGTTTGTAGCGATAGTTCTCTACCTAATTATTGTCCAGATTCGGATTGTACGAAAATTACGTGTAATTTTGATGGAAGTGATACCGCTTCAAAGAGCGGATGTAGTCGAGAAACTACTAATTTAGCGCGGTGCAAAACTGATCTCTGTAAGACATGCGCAACTCAAAAAATAGCTCTAATGCAATCGCAGGCTCCAAAAATTGATATAAATGCTGACAAGTGTTATCATTTTGAAAATACTCATATTAGCGTACATAATTTTTTAAAAAAATATAATTTAGAAGCCACTAGCGCTTCTAAAAAAGAATTAGTGGATTTAAAAGAAATCCACGAAATTGAAAACTATAATGACACTAAGAATTTTGGAAACTTTAATAATTACACAAAAAGTCCAGGAAATCAAAGTTTTTTTGAAACGAAAGATCTAATTAGTTTCGGCAATAGTAGGGTTGATGCTCTTCTTATTAAAAATGATAATTTTAGTAATTTAGCTAAAATAGCTTTCCGGAACCCTGAAGGAAATTTTGCAATAAATAGTGGAGAAAATATTGATCTAAAGTTAAGTGATATAACGGTTAAAGTCGTACAAACAAAAATTAAACAAAAGGGAAGTAGTTTGCAAGTTGCTCTTTGCAAGGAAGATAATGCAACTAGCATGATTTGTTCTACTGATAATCCTACTAGAATTTTAGCATATTTTATAGAATTTCCTGAAGCTGAAAATAATGTTTTTAAATTTAATTCTTTTGGGGTGTTGGAAAAAAAAAGAGCATTAACCCCAGCAGATTCTAGAATATCCGGTATTACAATTTCCGATTGCCCCGGCTCTAATCCTTCCGATAACTTTATATGCTTTATAACCTCCGAAACCATCCCAGATGAGCTTAAGAAATATAGATTAATTTTTAAAGTAAGAGATGAGGATAATGACTACTCAAATAATACTGGGGAATATAATGTTAAGGTTGAAAAAAAAGATTCTTCATCGTCTCTTGCGGGGGGCTTTGTTAACGAAATTTTGAGACCGATTACAGAAAATCTTGACGGAATTAAAGACAATCCATTAACGCAAGTAGATGAAAGTAAGCCAGGCATTATTCGTAATTTCTATGTTTTGCTAATAAATAATGCATTTTATAAATCTTTAATATCATTAACCATAGTTTTAGCTTTATCATTTTATGGAATGGGTTATTTAATAGGTGTTAATGAGCTAAAACATTCCGAAGTTGTAAAAATTTTATTTAAAATAGCTTTTATTTATTTGTTCACATCAACCCAGACTGGATGGGCATGGTTTGATAAATTTTTTGTAGAATTATTTAAAAATGCTACCGATTATATTTCTTTTTCAGTTGCTGAAAATTTTGATCAAGAGAATTCCGGAGATTTACGATTAAGAATTATTAATAATAATTTTTACGATAGAGGAATTTTATTTAAAAGCGTTGACGCGGTAATTAATTTAATCCTAGCGGGCGCGGTTCAGAAGAAAATGATGGCATTATTATTTTCAAGTATATTTGGTTGGTTATATTTTTTAATACTTTATTACTCTTTATTTACATATGTATACGCAGTGGCAAACTCGATGCTTCTCTATATAACTTGTCAAATAATCATCTCAGTTCTTTTTGTACTTGGACCTATTTTCTTCATATTTTTAATGTTCAAAGTGACCAAAGATATGTTTGATAATTGGCTTAAAGCCCTAATCGGATTTTCTCTGCAACAAATATTTTTAGTGATGACATTGGCTTTATTTAATTCTTTTGTTATCGGCTTTTTAAAACTCGCTTTGGGATATAGAGTTTGTTGGACAAAAATTTTAAGTTTAAATATATATATTAATAAATTTACACTATTAAATTTTTGGACAGTTGCCGGAACTAATGCACCAGATAGTATAACAGAAGATTCTCCCGACGAATCTTTCGGTAATACTCAAAACATGCCCTCTATATATCTATTTCTTTATTTGCTGGTTGTCGTTTCATTGATGAAAAAATTTATAGAATTATTTACAGATCTTGCGGTGACTATAGCTGGTGGATTAAAAGCTTCAACAATTGCCTCTGATTCGGCAAATATGGGTAAATCTTTTTTTAAGGCCGCCTCTTCCGCTGCAAGCAAAATTTTTGAAAACACAGCCGGAAGAGCTATTTCTAGAATTGATAATAATTTATTTGACACTGGAGCCATTGGAAGCGCAAGAAGAAAAGCAGAGAGGCAACAATTTATGGAAGATGTTAAAACAAGAGTTGAATTAAAAAAAGAGGGTAATCGAGCTGTAAGCGAGCACAAAAAAAATAATGCTCTACCATTATCATTATTGAGCGTTGGTGAGCAAAAAGAAAAACTTTCAAAAGTCAAACAAGATGCTATTAAAAACTACGCAACAAGTAAGGGAATAAGCTCTAAAGATCTTGAAAGAATAACCAATGCAAGTGGATTAAATTATAGCGGTAATAATCTTTTTGGTATGGTCGCTCAAGCTGGGAAACAAGCCGCTTTTTCAGGCGGTAATTTATTTAGCTCGATGAATGATGAGAAAATTAACACTTCATTTTCTAAGTCAGAAGCTAATTCGGCTTTGAAAAAAATGACTAACGAAGATCAAAGTAAATTCATAAAAGCTGTTAAAGACGGTGATGTTCATGTAAATAAAGGAAAATTAGAAAATACACGAAAAATGCCTATACTGGCAGTAAAAGCATTTTTTAATCCAAAAGCAACCATCGCTTCAGCTGCAGAATCAGCTTGGTCAGTTGCAAAAAAACCACTTAGTACAATAGCAAAAAAACCACTTAGAATTATTGGATTTATTGACCCAAGCAAGGCAGATCTATTAAAAAAGGAGGTAACTAAAGAACTTGAAAATGCTGGAAAAATAACAAAAAATCAAAAACCTTTATATAATTTTATTAAAGAGTGGGCGAGAACTGATGAAGAAAAACTTATAATTAAAAATACGGTTCGTGAGAAATCTAGACAACAAGAAGTTAACTTACCAAAAGTAACCAACGAATCAACCATAAAAGATTTAGAGGCAACTCAAAAATTATCTCAAGATACCGAGAAATTTACTGGATTACCATTAGATAAGAATAATATATCCTACAGAGCCATTGCTAATAGGGCTAGAACTAGAGCGGAAAATTTATTTTCTAGGGACTCATCTAGCAAAGCTGAAAAAGAAGATGCGCTAGATAAATCTAAGAAAGCTGAAAAAGAAGATGCGCTAGATAAATCTAAGAAAGCTGAAAAAATGTATGAGAATAATTTTAAAAATTTAGAAAAAGAAAGATTAAAAAATGAAAATGATCCAGAAAATAAAAATTCGATAAAAAATTTGAAAGAAGCTTTGGAATCTAAAAAAAGATTAGATCAGGATTATAAAAATTCTGATGAATTAAAAAGATTTAATACTTTAGAAAAAGCAAGAGATTCTATATATGAGAAAGAAGGTCGTGGATATATTAAAAGATTCTTTTTAGGAGGAAAGCAAGCTGAAATTTCTGAAGAAATTAAGAATGAAATGAGGCAAAATGGAATGCAAGACTATGCTAAAATTACTGAAGGAAACGCACTTATTGGGGAAAAAAGAAAAATAAAACCAAGTAAAGCTCAGCTAACTAAATATTTTAATGAATTAATAGAAAAAGAGTTTTCTAAAAAGCCTGAATTGCTTGAAGGAATAAAGCAAAATAGATATGAGATAAACGAAATTAATACTAAATTAAATGATGCAGATAAAAGAGAGAAAAAAATAGCTGAAGTTAAAGGTTATTTCGATGATGCAATGAAAATTAAGGGAGAATACCAAAAAACTATTGCTGAGTATGAAAAAAAAGACTGGACGGCTAGATTGGGATTGGCTATGGTAAATAAAGCTGCTTCAGCTACTTTTCCATTGAGATTCGTTGTTCGAAATGCACATTCCCTCTTCAATTCGACAAGAGCTGTTGGGGCTGGAACAGTTGATTTAGTGAGGAATAAATATAATAATAATAAAGAATCAAATCTTTATAAAGAATATAAAGATAAAAAGCTTTTTTCATCTAAACCCGAATCTGAAAAAAATTTATATCAGCAGAGAGAAAAATATAAAAGCGCTCTTAAAGGTTTAAAAGAAGTTAATAATATGCAAAATCCTGAAAAATTTGTTGCAAAACATCAAAAAACTTTAAAAAATATTAAATATAAAGAGGATAGTCTTAGTCAGGCTTCTTCTCCTGTTGCGTTAATTGGAACTGAACCACCGCCACCGCAAATAAATTCAGTATCTCTTTCTGCATCAACTTTTATTAGTAATCAAAACAATGTTTAACAAAAATATTAACAACAATCAAAAAAAGCCTTGCTTGCAAAAGCTCTTCGCTTTGTTGTTTTTATTTTTAGTAACTTCTTGCAATGATTATGGGTGTATAGATGCTGATGATTTTGGTGAATATGAATCTTATACTTTTAGGGTTGAATCAAGTAGATTAGGTGAATATTGCACATATAAAGATGGTTTTAATTTAGCGAGTCAGCCGATCGGATTAAGAAATTGTATTAATTCAAAATCATCATGCTCGGGCGCCCTCACCAAAGATTGCGGTGAAGCATGTGCAGATGAATGTAGGGCGGATCCTGTAAAAACCCTTACTAATATTGGGCTAGCCCCAGGTGCAACTCTTGCATCTGGCCAAGCTGAACCACTTTGGACTTCGGTTGGTGGTAGTGCTGAAAAAAATGTATCCATAGAACATAATTCTCAAATTTTAATAACAGCTCAAGGTACGCTTGATCTTGGAAATGAAGTAGAAAAATCAACTGTGTTTATTAACCAAAGTGATACTGGAAAAGAAGACTGGAATCTTGCCGCAACAACTGAAAGACCAAATATTGCAAAATTTTCTGGTAAAGAAAATATCAATATTACTATTCAGGGTAAATTTAACGATGATCTTACTGAAGACTACTTTAAATCAAGAACAGCAGATCCCGACATTACGATTGATTATAATGATATTAATTATTTTAATCAAGAGTTCGCAAATGGAGCAAGAAGAATTTTTGCTTATTTTATACCATCACCCCCCCTCCCTAGCGAATTTAAAGAATTTCCACTTCCGCTAACCCCAGATCCATCTAAATGGCAATGTTCAATTTCAGATGAATATTTGGCATGTAGCACAAAAGATAATTGCTCAGAATCAGATAAAACAAAGTGCGATCTCTATGAAAGACTTCTCCCAACTTCCGTCACAAATGTTGAACAAAGAAAGGCATATAATCTTTATTTTTCAAAATTTTTTAATGTTGATAATTTAACTAAAGAAACCTCAAGATATAATAACGGAACTGGCTTTATCAGATACAAAGGTGATAACTTAACTGGAACCAATTTTGCTGTTACGGGGGTAAACTTAACTGTAAAAAATCTTTGGCAACGTTTAAATTTTCCAAATAATCAAGAGGATTATGCGATTAAATTTACGCATAGTGAAGGCATTAATTGCGCAGGCCTTAAATACAGATTTGATGGAGTCAATGTATTAAAGGAATATAATGTTGATATCAATGCTGCGGGGGCGACAACTCCGAAAGTATATGTAATTAATAAGAAAGATCTTGGTTCTTTTGATTACAGAAACGACCTTTTAAATAACGATGAAAATTGCGAGGTAAAAATATCTTTCTATAAATTTCATGAAATTGAATTTAGCGAATCTGGCTATATTGAATTTGGAATTCCTAACGAAGTTTTTCCCACTTCAGCTAATTGCAATTTAAAATTTAAAATTTTTAATAAAGGTGCGGGAAAAGATGAATTTGCAAATTTTTTATATCCAGTATCAACAGTATCAACAGCATCAACAAAATATCACACAGCTGTTGAAGATCAATCAACTCATCCTATTTTAAGCGGAGCAACAAACAACCCTAAAAAATATTTTATAAGAAAAGGTCAAACATTAAGTTTCCATCCAGATAGCTGGAATGGAAAATGGACACCAAGAATTGGTTCTGCAGATGCTGATATACAGGATTGCGGAGTAGGTTTTTATGTCAAATTAACCCCAAGACCCGCAGTTTTTTGTTCAAATATATTGGTTAAGGAGTTTATAAATATTAACCAAGACAAAGATCCCCTTAATAATTGCAAAAATCCATACTATAATGAAAGTCTAAAAAAATATATTGGATGCCAACCAGATACAACACTCTGCGCCTCAGGTGCCAATTTCTGTCCAAGCGAATGTATTTATAGAGATTTTAGCACTTGCAGACCTTCAACAGTTCTATCCTCTACTATACTCTTTCCGCCATCAACATCCTGCACTCCGACGGATCCCCAAAATATTTGTTATCAGTCCGGAGGTAATCCTGCCTCTGGCGCATGTGGTAGTTCCTCGGAACCAGCAAATTGCAAAACTTATGATTATTTTTTAACTATTGAGCCCTATAAATCAATAACTCCTAATAAACCTACAAGTGCGAGTATGGTAATTTCATGTGCGGCCTGTAAAGCTGATTTAAAAACGCAAGTTATATCCCCATTTTTCAAGAAAACTGACATTGGTTTACAACAATGTTATGATTTAGAAAATTATACTGGAACAATGGAAGAATTAAAAAATAAATTAGGTTTGTTAATTGATATTGATAAAAGCTTGGAGGCATATAACATATTAGAAGATGCAGTTCCTGCAGGTCTTAAAGCAAAAGGTCTTAAAAAATTAGAAACATTTGATGGCAATTATGGAAATTTTTATCCATTAGCATATACTGGTAAAGATGAAATTTATAAAATAAAAAATTTGATATCGGTTGGTAGACAGGGATATTTAAAATTTATAATACTTAATGATATTCCGATAGTCGCAACCAATCCTGATTATTTTGAAATAGCTGATTCGGGAACGAGAGGCATTACTATGACCCCGCCTTTGCGCGTGAATATAAAATCCAGCAACGAATTATCGAACGGCCAAGGACTTACTATTGCTCTGTGTAAAGAAGGTAGTGCCACTGCTACTAATTGCTCCGGTAGCAATACTTTATCAGTGCAAAAAGCTACATTTGGTAGCGAGTTAGCGCTTCCAATTATTGAAGAAAATGGTGACGCCAACACCTTAAGCAACTATAAATTTAATGATTTTGGACAATTAATTAGAATTAAAGAAATTGGCTCGATGGATGCAAGTCTAATGGCATATCAAAGAGAATGCACTTCTTCAGAAAATATATGGCCAAGAATTGATGCAAATTTCTTATGCTTCCGCGATTACGGCAATGTTCTACCAGACCCTACTTCACCTCAAGCTCTATCAAATAATAATAAATATCGCTTAACTTTTAAAATATTTGATAATGAAACTCCGAGTTGTAAAGTTAGTAGTGGTTCAAATTTTACTGATTGTATCCCAACAAGCTCAAGCGATCCAATTTGCAATAAATTCAAAATGTATAATCAAGATTGGGATGGTGAACAAAGTGGTTATTGCCCCACTTCTACTTCTAATCCTCCTCCTGAGTGTAAGAAGAATTATAAATGTATCACCGATAAATATGCTAACAATCAAGGGCATTATGATGTTGCGGTTAGAATTAAAAAAGGCTCCAAAGTTCAGGTTTCTAATTTTATTGATTCAATAATTTCGCCAATTCTGGGTCAAGTTGATGGATTTTATAAAACTGATAAGGTTGTTTATGACAAAAATGATCTTAGAATATCTACCTACTTAACAGAAAGCCCTACAATTACAAATGTTCCTACTCAACTTATTGCAAAAGATTCGAAAATTATTGGTCATGATATTATTTTCCCACCAATGAATGACACATTGCAAACTATTGCATTAAAATGTCCTGACGCTTACAAAAATTGTTTTATTAGTTATATAATTAAAGCTGTATTAATTTATGATAATCCAGGATCTTGTCCACCAGCAGATATAATAGTAGGAGTAAGAAGTAGTTGTGAGGGCTATGTTAATTGCTCTTTTTTGGCCAGTAAATCATCCATTCAATATAGCACTGGCGTTTCCCTTTATTCAATATCATCATGTAAAATAAATAAAGTTGTTATTGAATACGCCTTTAGCAGATCAGACAAACCCCTATACAAAGAAAATCAAGTAAGAAGAATTTATAATTCAATATTAGTAAACCCTGTTTATAAATCATTTTTAACGCTATCAATAGTGCTCATGCTTTCATTTTATGGAATGGGATTTTTGATGGGCGTAAGTGAGTTAAAACAATCAGAAATAGTTGATAGACTTATAAAAATTGCTATAATTTATTTGTTCACCAATCCAGACTTTGGTTGGGTTTGGTTTGAAAAATTTTTTGTTACTTTCTTCAAAAATGGAATAGATTTTTTAACATTCACCATGGCTGGAATTTTTGATGAAAATGCTCAAATAGAATCAGCGATTCAAAGTGGAAATTTTTCAAATAAATCATTAATTTTTGCGGGTGTAGATCGAGTGATACACTTATTATTAATAAATGATGTGATTCACAAAAAAATTGGCGCATTAATGTTTTATAAATTCTTTGGAATTTTATATGTAATGATAATTTATTATAGCGCTATTGCTTATGTTTATGCAGTCTCCAACGCGGTTTTATTATATTTAACTTCGCAATTCTTTACCTCAGTACTATTTATAGTTGGTCCCATCTTCTTCGTCTTTATTTTATTTAAGCAAAGTAAGGGATTTTTTGATAATTGGCTTAATGCTTTGATTGGCTTTGGATTACAACAAATATTCATAATATTTACGCTAAGCCTTTTTAATACTATGCTCTATATGGTTATCAAATTAACGCTTGGTTTTAGAGTTTGTTGGGATAGCGTTTGGCAAATGCATTTACCAGGCGGAATAAATATCTCTATATTATCTTTTTGGACACCTCAAGACGCACCACCTTATTTAGGAGAGACTATGAATCCATCAGCAGAAGGCTCTTCAGGATCAATTCCAACTATTCCAAGACTTTTATCTTTGTGGACGATTTGCGTAATAATGAAATCATTTATAGCTCAAATCGCCAACTTAGCGACCTTGCTGAGTGGTGGTATTTCTGCATCAGAACTTGGCTCATCAGTTGCTAGCGGAATGAATAACATTGTAGATCAAGCACAAAAGAAATGGGGTGATCTTTATAAAAAAAGTGGTGCAAAAATTATTGAAAGAGCTGATCAAAGATTATTTGACTCAGGAGATTTAGCTAAGAAGGCTAGAAAAAAAGCAAAAGATGCTGATAGCCGTGATAGTAGAGTAATAGACACAATGAATAAAGCTGGCGATAAAGGCGTGAGTGATTATAAAATAAAAAATGCTGAAAAATACGCTGGAATGACAGAGGGGCAAAAAAGGGAGAAGCTTAATGAAGTTAAAAAAGAATATATGAAAGAATCAGCCAAATCAATGGGCAGACCCGAGAAAGAAATAGAGAGATTAATGAATAGATCTGGCTCCAAATATCATGGAGATAATGTTTTTGGTGCGATGATGTCGATGACAAAAGATAGATTTCATCAACAAAACAATTCGTTAAATGCAAAAGCCCTAGATGTTAAGACGGGGATGTCATCAAGAGAAATGAATAAAACTCTTCAAAGAATGGACAATGCTGGCGCGCGCAAAGCATTTATTGAGGATATCAAAAATGGAAATATTCAAGAAAAACAAAAATCCACCAAAAATCCATTAACTGCGTATGGAGAAGGAAAAGCAAAAGCAGAAGAAAGACAAATCGCGATTAATCAGCTGGAAAAAACTGGAGATATTCCTAGAATAACCTCAACCTTCCAACCAGAAAATCCTAAGCGAACACTTCTTCAAAAGGCAGTTTTCATTGCAACGCATCCTGGCAAATCTATTAAAGCTGCTCTTAGCGAAAGAAGTGCGGGTGCCGAAGAAAAAATTCTCGAAAGAATTGGAAAAAATAGAAACGAGCAATCTTTTGGTGGTGGCGAAAAAGCTGATCCAAAAAAAATAAATAAATTAGAAGCCTTTGCCAGCTATCTTCAAATAAAAGAGGGGAAGAATACTAGGGAAGATCAGCGCAAAGCGGAGAATGACTTAACTAATGCAAAAAATAATCCAGATAAAGGCTCTATTAAAAAAATTGAAGAGGAATCTAATAAAGCAATTAGAGAAAAATTGAATGATCAAAGGGGCCATAACGATATTGATAAAGCCAAAGCCCAAGAAAAAGTTAATTCATCAGAAGGAGAGCTCGGAAAAATTCAAGCAAGTATTGATGGAAATCGCGATCATAGCGAAATGGATTATTTATCTAAGAAAATAAATAAAAAAGAAGGTGCTCCTGATGAGATTAAAAAATTTAATGAATTAAAAGAAAAAGATCAAAATCAGCCAAATAAAGAAAATACATTCGCTGAAAAAAACAAACAAAGATCGTTAACAAAAATACAATTAGCTAATAATAATGCGGAATTGGATAATTATAAAATAAAAGAGGAAAAAATAGATGAAGCTTTAAAAAAAGTTCCAAAAGAAAACCAAGCTAGTGACCATGTTGGGGCATCGACAGACCCAGCGCAAAGTTCTTCAGCGCCACAGCCACCATCAGTTCCGGATCCAGCAAATGCACCTCCGGTATCAAGCGCTTAAACAAGCACTTCTTAAGATCCCAAAGATTCTCTTTTGGCGCGTGGCTGATATGACTTGCTGTAATTTTTTTTACTAAAATTGCTACAAAATATTTAGCTCTACAAATTATAACTTTAAACTAAAATTAAAAAAATTTAAAATAATCATCAAAAAAAATATTTAAAAAAAATAACATGAAAAACGGCACAATTTTATCAAAATTTTTAATCATTATATCTGTTTCGATAACTATTATTTTTGCATATTTAATTAAAGATTTGATTGATAACAATCAAACCAAATCTCTAGTGATGCAAATTAAAAGAATTAATTCTGCAATTGAAAGTTTTAGTGAAAAATATCACGCACTTCCGGGCGATATTCAAAACGCCATGAGCTTTGGAATAAGTATTTATAACAGCGATGGCAATGGTGATAATTATATTACAGATTCGAGAGGTTCAATCGAAATGGCCGAAGGTGAAATTGTAAATTTTTGGATGCATTTATCGAACTCACAAATGCTCAATGAAAAATATGATGGATTTGAAAATGAAATGGCGCGCCCCTCTTCAACTTTTCCTGAAAGTAAAATAGGAAATGCTGGAATCGTTGCTTTTAGTAGCGCTGGCAAGACTTATCTTCAAATAGGATTTTCGCATTCAAATGCTAATAGACTCTTCACAAAAAATAATACACTTACTCCAAATGAAGCTTATTCTTATGATAAAAAAGTTGATGATGAAAATCCTTATAAAGGAAATGTTGTAGTTGCCGGAGGTGACACTTTAAACTATACTCAAAATTCTATTTGCGCTCGTGGTGACTCCTTTGATATCAACAACTCAAAACCATCTTGCCAAATAAGAATTGAAATAAAATAATAATTTCAATAATAAGAAAATCTTATTAAATTTGCATTTTTAATAAGATTTTTATATCAGAAAAAAATCATGAAAAATAAAAATTCCGAAATGACAATAGGCTCTCACTTCAATGAACTTAGGAGTCGCGCAATGATTTGTATTTTGTTTTATATTGTAATTTTTGTGTTGTGCTATTTATTTTCAAAAGAAATTTATCACTTTTTACTCAAGCCTTTTATCGAAGTTTCGCAAAATAACCAAAATCGTAAACTCATCTACACCAGCCCAACTGAAGCTTTCACGACCTATTTAAAATTATCTTTTTATTCTTCATTATTTTTTTCTTTTCCAATTTTTTTTGCAGAATTATATCTTTTTTTGTCTCCAGCTTTATATAAAAATGAGAAAAAAAATATTTTATTGACGATATTTTTCTCATCTTTTTTATTTTTATTTGGTGCAATTTTTTGCTATTTTTTTATTTTACCGATGGCTTTAAAATTCTTCTCGAGCTTTGAAAATCTAAGCTCAGTTGATGATAGCACATTACCAATTTTATTCGAAACTAAGATCAGTGATTATCTAAATTTTACCATAAATTTACTCTTCGGATTTGGTATCGCTTTTTTATCACCAATACTATTGCTTTTTTTAATTAAAGGTGGTTATGTTAAAGTTAAAGATTTGAGAAGTAAGAGGAGATATTGGATTGTAATAATTTTCATATTATCTGCAATTCTTACTCCTCCAGACATCTTGAGTCAAATTAGTTTAGCGATTTTGTTAATCATTCTTTTCGAAATTGTTATTCTGCTTGGTAAATATTTTAACAAATAATTTTTATACATCATGGCTACTGCTAAAAAAACTGTTGCTAAAAAAGTTGTTGCTAAAAAAGCTCCAGCTAAAAAAGTTGTTGCTAAAAAAGCTCCAGCTAAAAAAGTTGTTGCTTCTAAAGCTCCAGCAAAAAAAGTTGTTGCTAAAAAAGCTCCAGCTAAAAAAGTTGTTGCTAAAAAAGCTCCAGCAAAAAAATAGTTTGGATCCTAAAAATCTAAACAAAATAGCAGGGATGCAAATATGTGTCCCTGCTATTTTTTATTTATAATTAAGGCATAATTAAAGGCATAATTTAAAAAATAGGTTTCCATCATCCCATTTTTTTAATTATGCCGGTCGCTATTATAAAAAATAATTTTTTTCGCCTAATTAGGGGATATTATTGCCGCCTATAGTGACACTTCCGCAGATTTCACATGTGCTTTGGATAAACTAGTCGATGGTTTTTCTTCACCATGGTTACTAAACTTAAAATCTTTCAAGAATCTTTCAAACGCTGGAATCTTAGATAAAGAAGTTTTGACACTCTTGATTGCAGTAGGATCTGAATCAGGATCTGAAAAGAATCCATCCAATTTTTTTGAAAAAATAGAACTTTTACATATGTTCTCTAAATTTTTATAGCCTTCTTCGCTTTTAGATAATGCGCCGATGATAATTTTAAACTCCGTTAAATTACAATTTGCAATGATTAAATTACAGAAGTCTGCTACAATTACACCGCTATCATCACTCTTAGCTAAAGCGCATAAGATATTAGCTCCATCTTCGACTTTGACATTTGTAATGATTTTACTAAGCGGTCCTTCTTTGATTTTTTTATAGAAGTCTCTTAAGCTTTCGCCACCATCATCAATCTTAGCTAAAGTAACTAAGATATTAGCTCCTCCATCTTGAACTTTGACATTTGGAATGATTTTCTTAAGCGGTCTTTTTTCGATTCTATTATTGAAGTCTCTCCTGCTAGCGCCATCATCATTAATCTTAGCTAAAGCACCTAAGATACGTGAGACATCTTTGTCATTGGCACCTTCAGTGATTTTATTTAATTTTGTTGGGCAATTAAGCGGGGAATTAAGTTTTTCATATAAACTTTTTATCTCAGCACCCTTACCAATCTTAGCTAAAGCATTGAAAATAAGAGAAATATCTCTAGGATTTTCATTTGGATGGTAAGTGCCGACTAATTCTACAACACGAGACAATATAGCATCTAACTTATTGTTTTCTTTCCATCCATCAATAATTTTAACTAAATGGGGGAAAGTTCCATCTGATGAACAATCTGCTCTATTCAAAATTGTACTTACCTGATGCAAATTTTTAATTTTTATAGGATCAAGATTGATAATTTGGCCCACTTCTTTCTCAAAATATTTATTTAAATCTGTTGACGGTATTCTTTTGTTTAAAGAATGGGAAATTTTAAACCATGGATTATTACGATCATGTGAATTAACCACTAATACATAATTTTTTGTTAAAATATTATAAGAGAGTGTTCCGAAGCCTCTTAAATTTTTTACTAAAGCTGGCCCCGATCTTCTTTGTGAATCAGGGGAGGTATAGGTTAATCTTTTAGAATGGTCTCTTTCCCTTTCCTCTTCCCTTTCTCTCTTTTTCCCCCAGGCATCTCTTCTATCTCCTTCGTGCGGTCTTGGCTCCAATCTATGTGAACCAAAATGTTGAGGATTTCTTCCCTCCCCACCTCCATGGTCTCTTTCCCTTTCCTCTTCCCTTTCTCTCTTTTTCCCCCAGGCATCTCTTCTATCTCCTTCGTGCGGTCTTGGCTCCAATCTATGTGAACCAAAATGTTGAGGATTTCTTCCCTCCTCACCTCCATGGTCTCTTTCCCTTTCCCCTTCCCTTTCTCTCTTTTTCCCCCAGGCATCTCTTCTATCTCCTTCGTGCGGTCTTGGCTCCAATCTATGTGAACCAAAATGTTGAGGATTTCTTCCCTCCCCACCTCCATGGTCTCTTTCCCTTTCCCTTTCTCTCCTTTCCCTCCAGGCATCTCCTCCATCTACTTCGCGCGGTTTTTGCTCAAAGCTTCTATGTGAATCAAAAGTTCTTTGTGATTGTTGATTATGGGGCTCTTTCCACGCACCTTCCCTTGCTCTCTTTTTCCTCCAGGCATCTCCTTCATCTACTTCGCGCGGTCTTTTAGGCGCCCCCACAAAAACATCTTTTAGTAGATTACGAGCTAGTTCTATACTTTCCAAATCTTCTTTCTTTTGCGATTTTGTCATAAAAATATACTTTTAGGATTAAAATAAATTTTAATTATAAATAATAAAAATATTTAATACTTTAGATAAATTATAAGTCTATCGGTATCTATATGATTTTATAAATTATTGATAAAACTTAATAACATTGGGCTAAAAAATATAAGATTTGGTTTTTTTGAGTATTTCTGACTTTTCTAAATCAAAATTTATTTCGTAAATTAAAATATTTAATTTTCGTAAATTATTCCACCGATTGAACCTTCTAAATTTAAAGTTCCTGTAGTTTTCTTGAAGCTTATTGGTAAATTTAAAACACGCCTGATGGCAAGAAAAGCAAAGGCTTCGGCTTCAATGCTATCAACATTAAATCCGACCTCTTTTGCTGTTAAAATTTTAATATCGACAAGTTTTTTTTGTAAAACTTCGAGTAAATTTTTATTTTTTGCACCACCTCCGCAAACTATAATTTGCGTTGGTTTTTTTGAAAATAATTTTATATCTTTGGCTAAAACTTCGGCAAAAATTTGTGAATAACATGCTAAAATATCATGAGCTTCAAGAGTTTGAAGTGGCGCCAATGCTTCATCAAAGTCATTTCGTGAAAAAGATTTTGGTAACGCTTGATTAAAAATTTTATGTTCTAAAATTTTGTTAATTAATTCTAAATTTATTTTTCCTGACTTTGCTAAATCACCATTTTCATCAAATTCTTTTTGAAATTTTTTATACATCAAATCATTGCTAGGAGCATTTCCAAAGCACACATCAAAAGCTTGAAGAGTTTCTAAATTTTCATTGAAATAAGTTGCGTTTGAAATTCCGCCAATATTCAAAATCAAAGTTGGTTTTGGTAATTTTGAAAATAAATAAAAATGATAAATTGGCACTAGAGGTGCGCCCTGCCCGCCTTCAAGAACATCGCGAGTTCTAAAATCACCAACTGTTTTAATGCCAGTTTCTAATGCTAAAAGTTGTGGATTACCAATTTGCCAAGTAATTTTTTTTGCAGGTTGATGATAAATAGTTTGCCCGTGAAAGCCGATTAAATCTATCTCGCTTGCCTTTAATTTATTTTTCTTCAAAAAATTATTTACTAAATTTGCATGCAAAATAGTGATTTCATTTTCAATTTCTTTGATGCCCCCAAGAGTTGGATTTTGAAATATTAACTCACGCAAACGCTTGCGAAATTCATGCGTGTATTCAAAATAATCGCTAGCGATTAATTTAATATACTCGGCGCCATCGCTTTCAATCATTGCCAAATCTATGCCATCAAGCGAAGTTCCGCTCATCAAGCCAATAGTACGAAAAATTTTAGACATAACAAATTTTATTAAAAATATTAGTTAAATTAAGTTTTTTATCAAGATGCGCGCTTTTAGCTTTTTCAAGGCTTTCCAAGGATTCTTGCGCTAAATTTAAAATTTGCGAAGAAGAAAATCTTGGCGCTAAAAAATCAAAAACTTCATGCTCCGAAAAATAAAAATCCAGATTAATTTTATTACTTGATTTAAGCAATTGCGCAAAAAAATGTAATAAAATTTTTTCAAAAATTATAAAAGATAAATTTTTTTCAGATATTTTTTTTAACAATTCTTCGCTAATTTTCTGATTTAAAATTGATTGCAAAAATAACTGATAAAATCTTACCAAATCAGCTCCAAATTCAATTGCAAGAGCTGGACAATTATCGCAAATTTGCGCTAGAAAAATTTTTTCTTTTTCTGAATTATTAATTTTATTTTGATTCAAAATTTCAAAGAATTGTGCAATCGAAAATTCCGGAACTTTGACAATAAAACAACGCGATCGAATGGTCGGAATTATTTTACT
>Ga0209596_1001981_pt1 | contig 17100 bp, 16 predicted proteins | sample M_130807_MF_Meta_FD_187314 | JGI IMG/M metagenome (GOLD analysis project Ga0209596, IMG submission 187314) | Freshwater microbial communities from Lake Montjoie, Canada to study carbon cycling - M_130807_MF_MetaG (SPAdes) (version 2) | ecosystem: Environmental > Aquatic > Freshwater > Lake...
AGAAAAGAAGGATCGTGTGGACGATGCTTTACACGCAACACGTGCTGCAGTAGAAGAAGGAATTGTACCAGGTGGTGGGGTTGCTTACATTCGTGCTGTTGCAAGTTTAGAAAAATTAAAAGGTGCTAACGAAGACGAAAATACAGGTATTCAAATTGTACGTCGTGCGATTGAAGAACCACTTCGTCAAATTGTAAAGAATAGCGGTATCGAAGGTTCTATTGTTGTTCAAAGAATCAAAGAAGGTAAAGACGACTTTGGTTTCAATGCAAGAACAGAAGTTTTTGAAAACTTATTCAAAGCAGGTGTGATCGATCCTACTAAAGTAACAAGAGTTGCTTTAGAGAATGCAGCTTCTATTGCCTCTATGTTGTTAACAACAGAGTGTGTAATTGCTGACAAACCAGCTCCAGCAGCGGCGCCACTAGGTGGTGGACATGCGCCTGATATGGGTGGTATGGGTTACTAATATTGAAAGCGATTTTATCGCATCAAGCAATAAAAAAAAACCTCCTCGATTTTTCGGGGAGGTTTTTTTATGCGGCAATAGATTTTGTTGTAAAATACATTTGAAAACCTTTCACTAATAAAAACTGAGCTAGTCCATAAGTAATCATAACAACTAGTCCAATATTTTCAATAGGATCATTAATAGACCAATCAAATTTATTAAATGCTAAAATAGCATCAGATGTTATAAAAAATAACATGCCTGGAATCCAAAAGTTATTAGCAATAATTTTGATGGGCTTATGATTAGCAATATGAATAGCCATTAATGCTGCTGAACATATTAGTGCCATGTATACTAGTATGGGATAAATTAAGGGTCCTATAGCAGTTTTTAATTGGAAATAAATAAACACACAAAAGCAAACCAATAAAAAGGTTGAAACTTTTAATATTGTCGATTTAGCTTGTTTCAAACCATATATTTTACTAAAAAATAAAATATTACAAATGTGGGTTGTCATAAAGGCAAGCATACCAGGTATAAAAAGTGATTTTGAAATTAAAAACACATCTCCTAAAAAAGAACCACATAATCCCATCATCACTAAATTTTTTCCAGGCTTATTGTACACATTCGGCTGAACATATAAATACATCATCAGTGAAGGCAAAAACAAGGCTTTACTAATCGCCTCTACCACTTTATATTCTTCCCCTAAAAATTGGGCAATAAAATGAATTGAAATAATAACTAAGCTTAGTGTCAGCCCCCATTTTGAAAAAAAAGATTTCATAATCAAGTTTTAATTTTTTGTTGTTCCAGCTATATTGGAAGGTTCTTCCATATCCATTCTAAAATTAAATGTAAGCAATGCATGTCTAATTTAAGAATCAAAGCATAAATTTGCCTATGATTAGCCCGGAAGAAGAAAAGTTCTACCAGCACTGGGAAAAAGAAAGAACAATGCCCCATTTTAAACGCAAACCTTTTTTAAGAGGTTTAAGTTTTGGATTAAGTGTAGGTTTACTTGTACTTGTGATTTCAGAAACCGGTTGGTATGAAAGGGCTAGTATGGTAGCTAATATGAGGGGGAATGAAATATGGATTGTAATTTCAATTTTGATATTTTCCTTTGGATTTGCATGGATTTACCAACAATTTACCTCAGAAATGAACGAACAAAGATTTAAAGAATTAACGCATATAAAAAACAAAAAATGAACCATTTTACCTCAAAAAACACCAAAAAAACCTCTTTTTTAGTAATAATTGCCTCTTTTTTAGCCATTTTTGCTATTTTTTCAAATACTGCTTGTAGCAAGTCCTCAGCTAGCGAGTCCGACCAAATGATTAGCTATGCTAAATCAAACAATATTACTTATATCAGTGACCCAAGTGGAATTTTATATGAAATAATCACTCCTGGAAATAGTACCCACCCAACTATAAACAACACAATTACAGTTACTTATGTTGGAACTTTAATGAATGGTAAACAATTTGATGCAGGCACAATCACTTATGCCTTAAGTAATTTAATACCGGGATGGCAGATTGCTGTTCCTAAAATTGGTATAGGGGGCGAAATTAAGGTTTTGATACCTTCTTCTTTAGGTTATGGATCAAGCGGATCAGGATCCATTCCAGGGAATTCTCCGCTCTATTTTGACATCAAGTTGAGCGCTGTAAAATAATGGCTTTTTAGCCTTTATTTTGGCCTCTTTCCATTATATTTGCCGACTAAAAATCAGTCAACCACACTATTATGCAACTCAAAGGATTAGTGCGCTTTTTTACAATTGCGCTTATTTTAATTTGTCTTTATCAATTGTCATTTACTTGGTTCGTAAGAAGTCACGAAAAAGCCATGGAAGCGAAAGCTAGTTCATGGATCAAAAAGTTCCCAAAAGCAGCTCAGGTATACCCTTCTGACAAAGAAGAACAACTATTATACAACGATAGCTTAAACGATATTCAAAAAACTTATTATAAAAAGTTATTAGACAGTACCAAGGACAGTAAATTAGCTTTTGGCTTAACTACTTATGGTTCTGCTAAAGAAAAAGAATTAATGCTAGGCCTTGATTTACAAGGCGGTATGAGTGTCACCATGGAAGTAGGCTTGGATGGTTTAATTAAATCACTCGCCAACTATAGCAAGGACCCTTCTTTTAACACTGCTTTAAACAATGCAGTTCAAAAGAAAGCCAACAGCCGTGCCGACTTAATTTCTTTATTCAGAGATGAATATGCCACCATTAACCCCACTGGTAAATTAGCTCCTTTATTTGCTACTAGAAGTAATGGCAAATTAAAGTTTGATGCTTCTGATGATGCAGTAGCTTCTTATTTAAAAGAACAATCTACTCAAGCCTTCAATAACACTTACCGAATTTTAAGAACACGTATTGACCGCTTTGGCTTAGCATCTCCTAATATTAATCCGGATGCTACAAAAGGCATTATCAATATTGAATTAGCAGGCGTGAACGATAAAGAGCGTGTACGTTCTTATTTACAATCTACCGCTAACCTTCAATTCTTTGAAGTATATACCTTTGAGGACAAAGATTTTCAAAATGGTATTATTGCTGCTGATAAATCTATTGAAGCAAGTTTAAATGGAATTACAGATACAAATAGTTTAGCAAAAGCAGATACTTCTAAATTGAACCTTAATAAAAATCCTTTATTAAAAACAGTTCAGTTCACACAACCTTATCAAGGAAAAAATGGTCAATATATTTATCCTGCTGAAATTGGATACACTTTAAAAAAGGATACAAGTAAATTAAATGCTTACTTAGCTATGGCTGAAGTAAAATCTAAATTCCCATCGAATTTGGTATTCATGTATGGTAAAAATGAAAGTGAAGATGCTAAAAACAAAGACGTACTTCCTATTTATGCTATTAAAACTCTAGACAACGGCCAAGCAGAATTAGAAGGAGACCATGTTGCCAATGCTACACAAGATTTTGATGAGAGAGGAAAAGTAGCCATCAAAATGAATATGGATAAATTAGGTACAAGCATTTGGGCTAAGATGACTACAAAAAATGTAGGTAAGCCTCTTGCTATTGTACTAGATAATATTGTTTATTCAGCTCCGAATGTAAATGATGCTATCACTACTGGTAACTCTTCTATCTCAGGAAACTATACTTTAAAAACAGCACAAGACTTAGCAGAAATTTTAGAGAGCGGTAAACTACCTGCTCCTGCTAAAATTGTACAGGAGCAATTAGTAGGTCCTACTTTAGGCTTGGCTTCTATTCAAGGTGGCGCCATGGCATTTGGTATTGCCTTTTTAGTAATTTTCGCTTTAATGTTATTATACTTTAACACCGGTGGATGGGTAGCGAACATTGCATTAGTATTAAACTTACTTTTTACCATTGGTATATTAAGTGCACTTGGTTTTACTTTAACAGCACCTGGTATTGCAGGTTTAGTATTAACCATTGGTATGGCGGTAGACACCAACGTAATTATATTTGAGAGAATTAAAGAGGAATTAACAAAGGGTAAAAGTTATCAATTAGCTGTAACCGATGGCTACAAACGTTCTATGTCTCCAGTATTGGATGCACACGTTACTACCCTATTAACAGCTTGTATCTTAGCTTACTTTGGTTTAGGTCCAGTACTCGGATTCGCTACTACTCAAATCATTGGTATTTTACTTTCTTTATTCTGCGGAATTTTAGTATCTCGTTTAATCACGGATATCTATACTAGTAAAAATAGACATTTCGAATATTTCACAAAAATTTCAAGAGGTATCTTTCAACATGCTGCTTTCAAATTTATTGAATTCAGAAAGTATGCTTATATGTTATCTGCTGTAGTTTTAGTAATGGGTATTGCTAGTTTCTTTAACGGATTCGACGAAGGTGTTGAATTCGCAGGAGGAAGAAGTTATACCATTAAATTTGACAAAGCAGTAAACATTGAGTCGGTAAGAGACGACTTGAAAAAAGTATTCGGTGAGTCTCCTATTATTAAGACAGTAGATTCTAAGAACCAAATTAATATTACCACTTCTTATAAGATTAAAGAACAAGGCAATAATATTGATGCTGAAGTAGAAGGTCTATTATTTAAAGGTCTAGAAAAGCAACTACCAACAGGAACTTCTTTAAAAGAGTTTGACTCTCAGTATAAGCAAAGTTCTCAAACAGTTCTTCCTACTATCTCTGATGATCTAAAAGCAGGTGCTACAAAAGCAACTATTTTTGCATTAATTGCGATTTGTTTATACATCTTTATTCGTTTCCGTGATTGGAGATATTCTTTAGGAACAATTTTCTCTTTATTACACGATGTATTTGTAACCTTAATCGTATTTAGTTTCTTAAGAAAAGTGGTTCCTTTCCCATTAGAGATTGACCAACACTTTATTGCAGCTATATTAACCGTAATTGGTTTCTCTATGAACGATACTGTCATTGTATATGACCGTATTCGTGAGGACAGCCAATTAATGAAAGGCGCAGACAATGCTTCTATCATTAACAAGGCTATTAACCAAACATTGAGTCGTACGATTATGACTTCTTTAACGGTGTTCTTGACTATCTTAATCTTATTCATCTTTGGTGGAGAAGTAACAAGAGGTTTTGCATTCGCTATGTTAATTGGAGTTATCACAGGTACTTACTCTTCTATCTTTGTAGCGGCTCCAGTATTAGTTGACTTTGCAAAGAGTCGTCCATTAGGTCGTGAAGAAAAAAAGAAATAATTCTACACTGAATTTATATAAAAAAGGCCTTGAGTAATCAGGGCCTTTTTTTATTTTCATAAGCATTATAAATAGCCTATCACTCTCAGATTCGAATGACGCTAAAAAATCATAAATTCATCTAAAATTGTGAACTCGCTTCGCTCAGACATGCACAATTTTTTAACGATGTATTTATGATTTTTCTTAACGCTATTCTCATAAGTTCGTGAGTAGTCTATTAATAATACCACTTATGAAAATTCTTTAATGCTGACTGAAATTTGTTTAAAATTTTATTATAAGAATAATAGATTTTTTAAGAAAGAAATGCTGTTCTGAGCGAGTTTTGAGCGAAGCGATAGCGAGTCGAAGAATAGACATTTTTTCGAAAAAATCTATATACGTCCTAAAATTTTAAACTGCAAATGAAGTACCGCATCCACAGGTACTCGACGCATTCGGATTTTTAAAAGTAAATCCACGGCTATTTAGACCACCTTGCCAGTCTATCTCCATTCCATATACATAAATCTGATGCGATTTTTCCATGCAACAAGGTATGCCCTCAATGGATAAAATTTCATCATCTGCTTTAGGTACATCAAAACCTAATACATAGGTCATACCACTACATCCACCCCCTTTTACGCCCACTCTTAGTCTTTGTTGTTGATCAAAGTCTGGTTCTGCCATTAAACGGTTAATCTCCGAAATGGCTCCTGCAGTAAAAGTTACAGGGCTTTGTATGGTTATATTGGTATCTGAAGACATATTTGAATATTTATACTACAAAAGTACAATATTAGGGGCATTTACAAGTAAACAGTCATTTCGAAAATAGAAATAATTGAAGCCTCTGTATTTTGAATTTTTCGTAAATTTATGCCATGCAAGAAGCGGAAAAAAAGACAGATAGTGGCATTGAAATAAAGAAGGTATACACCTGCAACGATTTACCTACTAATTTAAATGAAACTCTATTACCAGGTGAGTTCCCTTATACAAGAGGCGTTCAATCCGATATGTATAGAGGGAAGTTATGGACAATGCGTCAATATGCTGGATTCTCTACCGCAGAAGAAAGTAATAAACGATATCATTTTCTTTTATCGCAAGGGGTAATGGGTTTAAGTGTGGCCTTTGATTTACCGACACAAATTGGCTATGACGCCGACCATTCTCTAGCAGAAGGCGAAGTAGGAAAAGTAGGTGTGTCTATTTGCTCTATTGAGGATATGGAAATTTTATTTAAGGATATTCCTTTAGATAAGATTAGCACTTCTATGACCATTAATTCTACTGGTTTTATTTTACTAGCACTATATATTGCACTAGCTAAAAAAAGAGGCATTGATTTAAAACAATTAGCAGGCACCATACAGAATGATATATTAAAAGAATACGCAGCCAGAGGCACTTATATCTACCCTCCTAAATATTCTATGCGTATTATCACGGATATTTTTGAATACTGTGGCCAGCATTTACCTAAGTGGAATAGCATTAGTATATCTGGTTATCATATTAGAGAAGCGGGCAGTACTGCAGTGCAAGAAGTAGCCTTTACTTTAAGTAATGGTAAGGCCTATGTAAAGGCCGCTATTGAAAAAGGTTTAGATATTAATGTATTTGGCAAAAGACTCTCTTTCTTTTTTAATGCCCATAATAATTTATTTGAAGAAGTAGCCAAGTTCAGAGCTGCTAGAAAAATGTGGGCTACGATTATGAAAGAATTAGGCGCCACCGATGAAAAAGCTTTAATGCTTCGTTTTCATACACAAACAGGTGGAGCTACTTTAACGGCCCAACAACCTTTAAATAATATTTCTAGGGTTACCATTCAAACTATTGCAGCTGTATTAGGTGGCACGCAAAGCCTTCATACCAATGGTTTTGACGAAGCCTTGGGATTACCCACTCAAGAGGCAGCTAGTATTGCCTTAAGAACGCAACAAATTGTAGCCAATGAATCGGGCATTACCGATACAGCCGATCCTTTAGCAGGTTCTTATTTTATAGAAAGCCTTACCAATGAATTAGAACAAAAAGCGTTGGCACTTATACAACAAATAGATGAAATGGGTGGTTCTGTAAGTGCTATTGAAAATGGGTTTATGCAAAATAAAATTGCAGAAAGCGCTTATGCTTATCAAAAGGCTATTGAATCTAAAGAAAAAATAATTGTAGGAGTAAATCAATTTGAATCTACTTCTACTACCAATATACCCGTATTTCAAATTGATGAAAGTATTAGAATACAACAAATTGAAAAACTAAAAGCTTTAAAAAGCAGTAGAGACAATACAAAAGTAGTGGCTTGTTTGGCAGCGGTTAAAAATGCGGCAGCTGGCACTGAAAATTTAATGCCTTCTGTAATAGAGGCTATTGAAAATTATTGTACATTAGGAGAAATAGCAGATGTATTAAGAGGTATTTATGGAGAGTATCAAGCTTAGTAAATATAGGCTAGCCTTACACTATAATAGGTAATAGAATTAAACTATAAAATATTTAAATAAAAAATAGAATAAATAATTTAAGATTAGAAATAAAAGAAAATATAAAAAATAAAACAAAAGATAAAACAAAATAAAATGCGTAAAATTTTCCTTTCTTTATGCGTACTTGTAACTGTATCAAGTATAGCACAAGACTTACCTAAAAATTATGCTTCTTTATTAAAAGAAGTAGAACCAGAATTAATTGCATGGAGAAGACATTTTCATGAATTTCCTGAACTTTCCAATAGAGAAGTAAACACAGGAAAATACATTGCCGATTTTTTAAAAACGCTTCCCAACGTTGAAGTAAGATACCCCGTTGCTAGAACGGGCGTAGTAGCGGTTTTAAAAGGTGGTAAACCCGGTGCTGTTATTGCTTTAAGAGCAGATATTGATGCACTTCCTGTTTATGAGAGATCGACCCTACCCTTTGCCTCTAAAGTCACTACTGAATACTATGGACAAAAAGTAAGTGTTATGCATGCTTGCGGACATGATTCACATACAGCCATGTTAATGGCTACTGCGAAAATGTTAAGTACCATGCAAAAAGAAGTACCAGGTACCATTGTATTTTTATTTCAACCAGCTGAAGAAGGCGCTCCAGAAAATGAAGAAGCTGGTGCACAACTAATGATTAAAGAAGGCGCACTAGACAATCCAAAAGTAGAAGCAGTATTTGGTATTCATATTTCTTCACAAACACCCGTAGGTACTATTAAATACAAGGCAGGTGCCTTTATGGCTTCCTCTGATTGGTTTACGATTAAAGTAAATGGTAAAGGTAGCCATGGTTCACAACCTTGGGGTGGTGTAGATCCCATTGCAGCAAGTGCTCAAATTATTGAAGGTTTACAACATATTGTGAGTCGTCAAATGGATTTAACTAAGGCCCCACTTGTAATTACCGTAGGTACGATTAAAAGTGGTGTGCGTTCTAATATCATTCCTGAAACGGCTGAGATGACAGGTACTATTAGAACCCTTGATAGTAAAATGCAAGAAGAAGTGCATGAAAGAATTAGAAATACAGTAACTACAATTGCTGCAAGCTCTGGGGCAACTGCAGATGTTGTCATTGATACTAAAACTTTAGTTACGTATAACGATCCAGCGCTGGTGAAAAAGACCTTACCTTCTTTGATAAAAGCAGCAGGTGATGAAAATGTTTCTGAATCAACCTGGGTAACCGGTGCTGAAGATTTTTCATTTTATGCAGCAAAGGCGCCTAGCTTCTTTTTTAATGTGGGCGGTATGCCAAAAGGTACCGACCCTAAAAAAGCAGGCCCGCATCATACCCCCGATTTTTATTTAGATGAGTCTGGATTTATTGTAGGGGTGAAAGCCTTCTGTCAATTAGTATTTGATTATGGCAAAACAAAGTAGGATTCAATAATAATAATAAAATACTTAATAAAAAAGCTGCTCCTTAAAAAGGGCAGCTTTTTTTATAATTATACACTTAAGTACAAACTAAATATCTTATCCTATATTTTCTTTTACACTAATAATTTTTAATGCCTAGCACCAAACAACAAACTTCCAATTCTTACAAGGTTACTGCCCTTTTCAATGGCTAGTGCGTAATCACCACTCATGCCCATACTTAATGTATCAAAATGAACATTGTTTAAATGGGTAGCTGTTTGGTCATAACTATTTTTTAATCTACTAAACTCTTTTTCCACCAGGGTTTTGTCTTCTGAAAAACTGGCCATACCCATGAGTCCTTTAATTACTACATTACTATAATTAGAAAGTCTTCCACTTTCAATAAATTCATGTAAACTAGCCGCATCAAAACCAAATTTGGTTTCCTCTGTGGCAATATGTACTTGCAACAAACAGTTAATTATTTTATTTTGCTTAATGGCTTGCTTATTAATTTCTGCTAATAGTTTTTCAGAGTCCACCCCATGAATTAAATACACAAAAGGCGCTATATATTTAACTTTATTGGATTGTAAATGTCCTATAAAATGCCAGTGGATATCGGAAGGTAAACTCGCAGCTTTATCTACTAATTCCTGCACATAATTTTCACCAAAGTTTCTTTGACCTAAGGCATAAAGTGTTTGAATATCTTCATTAGGCTTGGTTTTACTAACAGCCACCAACTGTACATTTTTTCCCTGCAGTTGCTCTTTAATAGAATGATAGGCTTCCGTATTTACAGGCATAATTTATTGAGTACTTTATCTTTTATAACTATTTATATAGTTTTACTTTTATATTATTTCTATTTGGTTATATTTCTACCAATGACCATTTTTTGTATCTCACTTGTACCCTCATAAATTTGCGTAATTTTTGCATCACGCATTAATCTTTCAACATGGTATTCTTTTACAAACCCATATCCTCCATGCACTTGAACAGCTTCTGTGGCAGCCCACATGGCAGTATCACTTGCATGTAGTTTAGCCATGGCAGCTGAAGTGGTATAATCTAAGCCATTGTCTTTTTCCCAAGCAGCATGATAACATAATAATCGGGCCGAGTGAATTCTAGTAGCCATTTCAGCTAACTTAAATTGTATTGCCTGATGCTCATGAATGGGTTTACCAAAAGACTGTCTTTGTTTACTATAGGCCAAGGCTAATTCATAAGCGCCACTGGCTATCCCTAATGCTTGTGCCGCAATTCCTATTCTTCCTCCATTTAAAGTTTTCATGGCAAAGGAGAATCCAAAACCATCGGCCCCAATTCTATTTTCTTTAGGCACTTTTACATCCATAAAAGAAACAGCATGTGTATCACTTCCTCTAATACCTAATTTATTTTCTTTAGCACCTACTAAAATACCTGGTGTGTTTTTTTCTATAATAAAAGCATTAATACCCTTCGGGCCTTTAGAAGCATCTGTTTGTGCCATCACTAAATATACCGATGCCGTTGAACCATTGGTAATCCAATTTTTTACACCATTTATTAAATAATGATCGCCTTTATCAATAGCAGATGTATGTTGATGCGTGGCATCGCTACCCGCTTCTGGCTCACTTAATAAAAAAGCGCCAATATATAAAGCACCGTCTTTTTTACCTTGTGCTAATGGTGTTAAATATTTTTTCTTTTGTTCCTCATTGGCATAATGTTCCAAGCCCCAACAAACCAAACTATTATTCACACTCATGGCTACAGAAACACTGGCGTCTACTTTACTAATTTCTTCCATCGCAATGACATAACTAATGGTGTCCATTCCAGCTCCTCCATACTCAGTGGAAGCCATCATGCCTAAAAAACCTAGGTCTGCTAATTGCTCCATTTGTTCTTTGGGAAATTTCTGATGCTCATCTCTTTCAATAACACCTGGTAAACATTGTTGTTGAGCAAATTCACGAGCAGCTCTTTGAATCATTAACTGCTCCTCTGTTAAATTAAAATCCATACCTTATTATTTTTTGACAAAATTACACTAACAATTGTTAGTGTAATAATTTATTTTGAATTAATTGAAATAAAACTGAACGGTCATTTTCTGTAACTACAGCCGTACTATCTGCCCTGAAATGTCGCTTAAAAGCGAGCAAGGCAGCTGTGGTATCCTTTATATCATAGCCCACCATGGCCAGTGCAAAAGGAATGGAGATAGATTCAGGTAAAGTATATTTTACATCTGGCTCAAACCAAACCCCATAGCCTTTTTGGGCTAATAGAACCCAAGGGAACTGAATATTAGGATCCACTTTACGCTTAGGTGCAATATCAGAATGGCCAATAAAATTAGCTTCAGGAATTTTGTAGTTCTCTTTTAATTGAGCTAATAATAAAAGCAAGCTATTAATTTGTGCACTATCAAAAGGCTCAAATCCATTATTGTCGAGTTCAATTCCAATAGAGCTTGAATTAAGGTCGATATTATTACCCCATTTAGAAATACCTCCGTGCCAGGCCCTCATGTAATCATTCAACATATGATGTATGGTACCGTCCTTACAAATCACATAATGCGCACTTACCTTGGTTCTTTCAAGTGTAAAGGTTTTTAAAGTTTGCTCACAAGAATTTTGAGCTGTATGATGAATAACTACAAAATTAGGTTTGCGTAAATCAAAATTAGTGGTGCCCACCCAATCTTTGGCCTTAGATAATTGATTAATGGTTTGAATACTAGGATCCTCTTTTAATAATTTCACTAATTCCTTAGTATGCTTTTTATAGAATTGATTAGTGGTAGCATACGGAAAATGATTACATGCCGTAATCGTAGTCATAACAATGAAACCAATAATACCAATAAGTCCAATAGGTAAGGAAGTTCTTTTTATAAATACCATGAGCATTGATTTGGATTCAATAATTAAATTAGATAATACTATATTAAAATCATAAACACTTATTCACTATACTTTGTTCACTATACTTTATTCACAATACTGGGCTCCTGCTGACTGAGGCAATGAAAACTACCCAGGCCCCAAATAATATCAGTAGAATCAATACCCACTACTTCTCTAGTAGTAAAACATGATTGTATTATTTGCATGGCTTTATCATCTTGGTCACATTTAAATGTTGGCACTATAATATGTCCATTACTAATATAAAAATTAGCATAAGAAGCAGGAAGGCTTTGTCCTTCATAAATAACTTCCGCAGGCATAGGTAGTTCCACAATATTTAATTGCTTACCATTTAATAAGCGCATCTGCTTTAGTTCTTTTAAATTCTGTTCTAATAAGTCATGATTCGCTGAAAGCAGATTGGGCTCCACCACAGTAATCACGGTATCTTCATTGACAAAACGAACGGTATCATCTATATGCCCATCGGTGTCATCGCCCACAATACCATCACTTACCCATAATACTTGGTCAATACCATAATAGTCGCTTAAATATTTTTCAATTTGATCTTGATTTAAATGCGGGTTTCTGTTAGAGTTTAACAAACAAGATTTCGATGTCATCACCGTTCCGGCGCCATTAAAATCGACCGAGCCTCCTTCCATTATAATACCTGGATGAAATACCTGAAAACCTAGAGCCTCTCCAATACGAGTTGGTATTATATCGTCTAAATCATAAGGGGGATATTTTCCACCCCATGCATTAATATTCCAATCTATAATGGCTTTAGGATCTACTGCATTATCTCTTATCAAAAAAGCAGGGCCATGATCGCGGCACCATGCATCGTTGGTGGGATGCATATAAAACTGAACGCGCTCTAAATTAACGCCCGCTAATTTCAACATTTTTTGAGCAGAATTGCGCATTTTTTCATCTACTACATTAATACAAACTCTTTCAGTAAGAGAAACAACTTTTACAAATTCAGTATAGGAAGGATAAATGCTTGCAATTTTACCAGGCCAACTTTCTTCTTTATGGGGCCAACTTAACCAAATAGCATCATGTGGTGCAAATTCTGCTGGAAAATAATAGCCTAAAGATTTGGGTGTAGCGTTGGTCATTTTATATTAGTATGTCTGCTTAATTTTATTTGTATGTTTTCTTAAAGTTTAATCTTATTTATACTAGATGATATAAATTTCTTATAAATTAATTATTCAGCCTCTTCGTCTAAATATCTTTTAGTGATTGGGCCATAAGAATCAATTCTTCGATCACGAAGGAACGGCCAATGTGTTCTATAACTATCCGATTTTTCTGTGTCTATATCAATAACTGCTACTTCTTCTTTATCATGAGAAGCTTCGTATAATAAAGTTCCAAAGGGATTACTTACAAAACTACCTCCCCAAAATTTCATAAGCCCTTCTTGCTCTAGCCCTACTCTATTCACACTAATCACAGGCACTCCATTGGCAACCGCGTGACTGCGTTGTATAGTTTGCCAAGCATTGTACTGTTCTTTATTAGTGGCTTCGTCTTGCGCAGTGGCCCAACCAATAGCGGTTGGATAAAATAACATTTCAGCGCCCATTAAAGTCGTAATTCTTGCAGCTTCTGGATACCATTGATCCCAACATATTAATATACCAATAGTGGCAAATTTTGTTTTGAAAACTTTATAGCCTAAATCGCCTGGCGTGAAATAAAATTTTTCATAATAAGCAGGGTCGTCTGGTATATGCATTTTACGGTACTTCCCTAAATAAGTACCATCCGCATCTAAAACTGCTGTGGTGTTATGGTATAAACCTTCTGCTCTTTTTTCAAATAAGGAAGCAATGATAACCACCCCTAATTCTTTCGCTAAAGCTGCAAGCGTATTGCTGGTTTCACCAGGAATGGGTTCGGCTAATTTAAAATTATCATAGGCTTCTACATCACAGAAATAAAGTGAAGTAAATAATTCTTGTAAGCAAATAATATTCGCTCCTTTTTTAGCTGCCTCTCTTACTTTTTCAATTGCTTTTGAAGTGTTGGCAGACTTAGACGCCTCGCAGCTCATTTGCACTAATCCTACTTTAACAATGGCCATAATGATAAATTATAAAAAGATAAAATAATTTCTAAGTTGTCTTTTGAATGATTGCCTCAAAACTACGAATACCTAATAACTTTTGGGTAATAAAACCTTCAGCATAATCCACCCCAATTTGATGTCCTAATTCTTTGGCTCTTCCTTTCACAAATTCTAAAAAAGAATTACCTGAAATAAAGGTTGCTGGTTCTGTTGAATTTGGATCAAAAAATTGAGAACTATGTGCCAGTATGGCTTCCATCTTCTTGTCCATGAAAGGGCTAATATCTACTACAAAATTGGGCGTTAAGTTTCTGGATTGAATATAATGAAATACTTGAGTAGGTCTCCAAGGTGCTTGCACCACTCCATTATGTGTAGTTTGAATTTTAACAAGGCCCGATAAAAATGCAGCGTCCACTATTAAATGTGAAGCGCGACCATGATCCGGATGACGATCCTCGGGTGCATTGCAAAAAATAATGGAAGGTTGGTATTTTCTAATGGTTTCAATAATGGCAAATTGATTTTCTTTATTATTCTCAAAAAAGCCATCGGACATTCCTAAATTCTCTCTTACACCAATACCCATTACTTGAGAGGCTAATTGCGCTTCCTTTAATCTTTGTGAAGCAGTACCTCTTGTTCCTAACTCTCCTTTGGTTAAATCAACGATGCCTACTTTTTTTCCTTCAGATACTGCCAATAACAAAGCGCCTGCACAACCCAACTCTACATCATCGGGGTGAGCTCCAAAAGCAAGTATATCTAGTGTTGGCATAATTGATAATTTACATTACAAAGGTAAGTACTCAAAAGTCTTTTTTGACAAAAAACCCTCTCTTACTTGCGTAAGAAAGGGTTTGAATAAGTATAAAAAAGAATATTTTTTAATGGTCTCTCTTTTATTGCTTCTTGGCGTAACGCTTGTTGAATTTATCAATACGACCAGCGGTGTCAACCAACATGTTTTTACCAGTGTAAAAAGGATGTGAAGTGTTAGAAATCTCCAATTTAATAATTGGATACTCTTTACCGTCTTCAAACATTACTGTTTCCTTGGTTTGTGCAGTTGATTTGCCTAAGAATTGCATACCGTTACTCATGTCCTTGAACACTACAAAACGATACGCTTCTGGATGGATACCTTCTCTCATAATTATGATTTTTAAGGATGCACGGTTTTTGCCGTACAATTTATTTAATAGGACGCAAATTTAGCTTAAACCTAGGTTGTGGCCAAATTTTAAAGGCTTAAAGGGGTAAATACCCTTATTTCATATTGATATACTGTAAAGGAAGGCCTAGGTTGCCCGCCCTGCAAGCCGCTATAACATCTTGTAAATCATCGATTTTCTTGCCTGTAACACGTACAATATCGTCCATAATGGCCGCCTGCACCTTAAGCCCACTCTCTTTAATGAGTTTGACCACCTTTTTGGCATCTTCCTGTTTTAGGCCATTTTTTACAGAAACATCCTTTTTGAAGATTTTACCACTAGGAAAGGCCTCTTTAGAAAAATCAAAAGAAGAGGCTTCAATGCCTTGCTTCATAGATCGGCTTATTAAAACATCTACAATTTGCTGAATTTTCATTTCAGAATCTGATTCTAATTTCAACATATAATCTTTCTTATTTAAATCAATCACTACATGATTGCCTTTAAAGTCGAAACGATTCGTGATTTCTTTTTTCACAATATTGACTGCATTATCCAATGTTTGAATATCTACAGAGCTAGCAATATCAAATGACGGCATAAAAATTATTTATGGTTTAACAATAGTTTTAGGGAACCAACGTTTTGATTGAATCAAAAATACAATTCCTATAATAATCAAAAAGGTAGAAATTAGTTCTGCTTGGGTAGGTTGAAAAGGAAGTGACATATATTTATTGTTCACTCTAATTTTCTCAATAAAAAACCTTTCTCCTCCTGCAAAAATTAAATAGATGCCAGTAAGTATACCTGGTTGCGTAATTTTTTTTCTAAACGACCACATGATAGCAAATAAAACAAACATGATGATGATTTCATAAAAGGTAGTGGGAAAAACAGGCACCGGCAATTCATTACAATAATTACCCTCACAACCTGGTATATGCACTCCTTGATTAATTACATTATGCGCATAGGTAGAAGACCAAGCCCAATCAGGTAACCAGTCGAAAGGCTTGGGTGCTAAATTTACAATACCCCAATCGCCATCACCACTAATATGACATCCTATTCTTCCTGCAGCATAAGCAAATAGCATAGTGGGTGCCATAGCATCTGCAAAATGAATGACTCTAATATTATGTTTTCTGATGTATACAATGACGCCAATGGTGGCTAAAATTAAACCTCCATAAAAAGTTAATCCACTAAATGAAATAAGTGATCCAATAGGATCTCTTATTAATTCATCTATGTTTTCTAAGTTATGAAAAATTTTGGCCCCTAAAAAACCCCATAAGGCAGCTTGTAAAACCACTTCACCTACTCTATCATGCGGCCATACAGTAAGTATCCTGGTTTCAGGCTTCGCTAATTTCTCTTTATTTTTTTCTCTCCATTTTATATATACCATTAACCCACCTATTAATAAACCTGCTAGCATATTTCCTTCTAAGGATAAAATAAAGGCCTGTGTATTATTTAAAGCATTTTCAATGGTAAAGGCTCCAACTATCTTATAACCAAACAAATAGCCAAAAATAAAATTGGTAATTAAATCAGCAGTAGAAGCAGGTGCGCCCACAATAATCTTTTCTTCTTTAGCCGTAAACTCCCCTAATGCTTCCTTTCTTTTTAATTCAAGGTATAAGACATAACCAGAGGCCACAAAGGCGATGGCTACAAAAAAACCAAATGAATTGATAAGCTTTAATCCATTTAGTTTCACACCCACTAAGTCATCGACTAAATAATATAAATTGGGATACATAGTTTGATATAAATAAGGTAATGCAATGTACGAAAAAAAAAGGCCACACTAGAAAGTGCGGCCGTGTTTACTAACCCATCTAAAAACAAAAAGCGTTTATCAATATTTTT
>Ga0209596_1001982_pt1 | contig 17099 bp, 16 predicted proteins | sample M_130807_MF_Meta_FD_187314 | JGI IMG/M metagenome (GOLD analysis project Ga0209596, IMG submission 187314) | Freshwater microbial communities from Lake Montjoie, Canada to study carbon cycling - M_130807_MF_MetaG (SPAdes) (version 2) | ecosystem: Environmental > Aquatic > Freshwater > Lake...
TTCAAATCTCTCTCCTACATGTAAATCATCCAACCCATACCAGCCACCATGTTGGTGGTAGTGCAACTTTGTGCCGAGTTCACACCACTCGGCAGCCAAAATTTTGAATTCAATGTGGTTCCACAAAGACTGCGAGGAGTACAAGTGATCAGGTCGATTTGGTCGCGCTTCAACGACATGTCGTCGAATTGGCTCAAAGGCTTCAACTAATGACACCGGAAGATAGACGCTAATTAACGCGCAACTAATTTCAGAAAGTGAAGAATTGCTATCAATTTTCGAAATCTTGCTCTCTCGCCATGCACTGTCTGGCGAGACTTCAACTAGAAATTTGATTTCTAATTCGTCATGCGCAGCCCACGCACGCCATGAAGCCATTGCGCCAACCCACGAAAGCGGAATTCGCCCTGAAAATGGTCGTACAAAGAGAACTCGCGCCGACTTCGCAGATCTCAATACACGCAGCAGGCTCACAATTATTTTGTCACGGCGCCCACCCGAAACTGAGTTTTTAATGACTATTGCATCTGTTGCAACCAACACCCCAGGGGTACCAAATTCGGTTAGCGCGCGCAAAGTTTTTAAAGTCAGTGCCGGCAATTTTGCGTAATCCGAAAAGAATTCGAGAGTTGTCCGAATGGTTTGAAAATTGACTTTTGAAGAGTCGTCTTCACTAGAACCTTCACTAGAACCTTCACTAGCACCAGCTTTTGCAAGCGACTCAATTTCTGATTTCAAGTCTTGTGTTGCAACATACACGAGGTGCAAATAACGTTCGACAAAATCGCCCAACAAAATGTCGTAGTACCGCTCAGAGCGCACTACCCCGTGATAGTCGTCTAAAAGTTTTTTGATTCGGTCAAATAAGACTGGTCTAGCTCTTTCAATTTCATCGAGTCCAGCACTAACTCGATGTGCGTTCCAGACGATACTCACTGGTTCAATCGTACCCGTGACCTACGACTAACAGAAGAAATCTTGAGTCAAGTGAACAAACATAATTACGTGTCAGAATAGAGCAGTGCAATCACCACTTGATGACCTCATAAAATTATTAGATCTTGAAGTTATTGAAGTAAATATTTTTCGCGGTTTATCGCCTGACGAAAGTCGGCAAAGAGTTTTTGGCGGTCAAGTTGCAGGCCAAGCATTAATTGCTGCATCACGAACAGTTGATGACAAATCACGACATGTTCATTCACTACACGCATATTTTTTGCGCCCTGGTGATCCGACTGTGCCGATTCTTTACGAAGTTGATCGCATTCGTGACGGCAAAAGTTTTACGACTCGTCGTGTGATTGCAATTCAACATGGCAAAGCGATTTTTAACTTACAGGCAAGTTTTCAAATTCACGAAGAAGGTTTGGAGCATTACATCTCTATGCCGAGCGATTTACCAAAAGCCGAGACACTCCCAGACTTCAAAGAAAGAATGGCTCCGTATAAAGAGCAAATGGGTGATTGGTACGATCGCCCAAGACCAATTGATTTAAGGTATATCGACTCTGATCCGATCTCGAGAAAAAAGAAGGTAAGTGCGGGTCAGAAACTTTGGATGCGTGCTGATGGAAAACTTCCAGATGATCCGGTGTTGCATGCGTGCATCGTTACATACGCGAGCGATATGTCACTACTAGACACCACACTTCTACCGCATGGTCGCTCGTGGACTGACCAAGGAGTACAGATGGCGAGCCTCGATCACGTTATGTGGTTTCATCGACCGTTTCGAGCAGATGAGTGGCTACTCTACGACCAACTTGCAATTTCATCATCTAACGCCCGTGGCATCGCCAGTGGCTCAATTTTTGCAGAGTCTGGCGAACTAGTGGTAACCGTTGTACAAGAGGGACTTACACGACTAGTTATCTAGTTAGCTGATTACTCATTTCGTTCTCGGCGCGAGTCCATAAATAACGAACGCAACTCAGAGAAGTTCTCAATGCAATGACCAGCACCGAGAACCACGGCTTCAAGCGCATCGTTTGAGAGAATTACTGGGACGTTTGTATCCATTGCGATGCGCTCTCCCATTCCAGTTAGAAGTGCTCCGCCACCAACCAAATACATTCCTCGCTTGAGAAAATCTTGCGCTAACTCCGGAGGAGCAGTCCCAAGACAACGAATTACCGAGTCAACCATCTGAGTCACAATCGGATTAATTGCTTCACGAATTTCGGCATCAGTTAAAACAACGGTCTTAGGTAAACCCGAAACTAAATCTCGTCCCCGCACTTCTGCATCGGTAAGATTTGGCATCGGGATTGCAGTTCCGATTGTTTTTTTTATCATCTCGGCAGTGCGTTCACCAATTGCAATGCCATGACTACGACGCACATACGCTTGAATCTCGGTGTCAATATCAAAACTTCCAACACGCACTGCCTCAAGGGCAACGATGCCTCCCAAACTGATAACTGCAGTCTCGGTTGTTCCACCTCCGATGTCGATAACCATGTTTCCAACGGGTTGGTCAATCGGTAAGTCTGCACCAATCGCTGCAGCAATTGGTTGCTCAAGTAACTGTGCATCAGCCGCACCCGCTCGGCGTGTTGCATCTGTAACAGCTCGACGCTCAACTTCGGTAATTGCTGACGGCACACAAATCAAAACTTTAGGACGAGAGAATCGAGACACACCAGCACGTTGCAGTAACATTCGAATCATTTTTTCGGTGACTTCGAAGTCGGTTATCGCACCACCACGCAATGGGCGAACGGCAACGATGTTTCCTGGCGTTCGTCCGATCATTTCCCAAGCCTGTTCACCGTGAGCCAGAACCTCTCCGGTGCGGCGATTTACAGCAATCACAGTCGGTTCATTTATAACAATTCCGTCGCCTTTTCTATAAACGAGGGTGTTTGCAGTACCGAGATCAATTGCAAGATCTTTAGTCATTATTGATTCTCACTTGCATTTCGTTCGTTGACGTCGCGCAACTGCCTGCGAACTTTGTCGCGCGACAGACTTGAGAGCGCATTTAGATGACGATGAAAAGCTTCGGGGCCTTGGGGTGAAGATGGCTTTCGTTCTTGAGTTAAAACCAAAAACGCAAGTGCACACGCACTGACGATTGAAACTGCGGCAAAAAGAACCGCAAGTGAAGAGGCCGCAAAAATCATTATCAGACCGAACTATCTACAGCACGACTATTTCGCGGGCGAGAAATCTCATTGCTATTTGTGCCCCAATCGGAACCTTGTTTCCAATGTTCTTGTTTCCAAATCGGCACTGATTCTTTTAACGTGTCAATTGCAAATTGCGCAGCCGAAAAAGCCTCTGGACGATGAGGCGACGACACTGAAACTAGAACTGATGACTCACCGAGAGTGAGATTTCCCACTCGATGGATTAATGCAACTCGTCCGAGGTCGGTCCACCGCACACGCATCTCATCAACTATTAACTGAAGTTTTGAAATTACTTGGGCGTTGTACGCCTCATAGGTCAGTGAAGTGACATCTGTTCGGCCTTCTGCATGATCGCGCACGACCCCAGAAAAAACAACCACAGCTCCACAAGAAGGAAGTACAGACCAGTCGTAAACGTCGCCGACCTTCAAAACATTTTCAGTTAATTCAAGCCAAGTATCGTCGTTCTTAAGAATTTGCTTATTCGACATCGTTTTTAAGTGTACGGTCTGCGTAGCATCAGTCCATGTCTCAGGATCCACATGAGCAAGAACCATTGGGAATACCTTTTTTCTCGGAGATCGTAAAGGCGATGTCAAGTCAAGCCCCAGTTCAGTGGGATATGGCGCGCCAGTTTGCGATGACAACTGCGACGAATTCAACTTCAAATACAACTAGCGAACCAAATGTTGACCCGGCCGACCGGATTGCAATTCAGCAACTCGCTGCTGTTGCCGATCTGCATGTTCGCGACGTAACTGGTTTGGTAACCAGCCAAACGGGAGAGGTGCCCCACATCGATGTTGTGAATCGATCAATGTGGGTACACCACACACTCATTGCATACAAACCGCTATTTACAGAATTCGCAACTTCTATTTCTGGACAAACAGTTATACAACCAGTCGGCTTAGAAAGTGAATTAAGTCAGACAGATCACACGGGCGAGATCAACGCGATGATGGGCAACCTAATAAAAATGATGGCTCCCGCGATGCTCGGTATGTCAGTCGGTTCGATGATTGGTCAACTCGCATTACGCGCATTCGGACAATACGATTTGCCGTTACCACGCGAACCACACGAGCAACTTTTATTTGTTGCGCGCAACTGCGAAGAGTTCGCCGAAGATTGGAGTATCAACATCTCTGATATGCAAATGTGGCTGCTTGTGCAAGAACTTACTTTTCATGCCATTTATCAGAATCCAATTGTTCGCACCACAATCACTGATGCAGTTAAAAAACATGTAAGCGGATTCAGACCTAGCCCAAGTGCGCTCGCTGAACGGTTAAGCAAGATTGATGTAACTAGCAACGACCCAGCCGCGATGATGCAAAAACTACTTGGTGATCCAAGTTTGCTGCTTGGCGCAGTGCGATCACCAGAACAAGAAATACTTGCACCAAAACTTGACGCGATGATAAGTGCGATAGTGGGATATGTTGATCATGTTGTCGACACTGTTGCCGAACGAATTATCGGTACTGGTGCCCAAATCGCAGAAGCCGTACGCAGGCGCAGGGTCGAGGCTCGCTCTCAAGATCAATTTGTTGAACAACTTCTCGGCTTGCGACTGACCACCAACCAAATTGATGAAGGTCATGCATTTATCAGTGGAGTAATTGAACGCGCGGGTTTCGATGGTCTCGCAGGATTGTGGCTAAAGCCTGGAAATTTACCAACGCCTAATGAAATTGTGGCGCCAGGTTTGTGGTTAGAAAGAATTAACTTTTAGGCACTACAAAATCAGCTGAAAGAAAATATATCAATCCCGTCGCACTTGCAACACCAACGATTGCGAAACCGACTGCGCCAGAAAATGTAAAAACTACTGCGGCTAAGCCAGAGCCAACCCAAACAAGTTGGTTAATCGTTTCGAACTTAACGAAAGTTCGGGCGCGATTTGCGTCTGGTGCTTCACGCTGGATGATTGATTCGAACGCCAAACGACCAATTGAGCCCATGCCATTACAAACTGCGATCAAAACGATTCCGGCAGTAATACCACCGAACACGCCAGCGAGCACTCCAGTCACACTGATCACCGTTAGTGAAACAGTCATCATTATTCGCTCAGAAATCAAACGACGCAACATCGGTGAGATTGCGTTGGCGAGCATTGTCGCAAGCGACGATAAGCCAAGTGCCAACGCAAACCAAGCGGTACCTGCCCGTTCATCACGCAACCAAAACGCAACATGAAAAAACAAGAAGCCAATTATTCCGCGCAGAAGCATCATTGATAACGCTGCGTGACGTACGCCCGAACCGTGTAGTTCGCTAATTTCAGCGTCGTCAATTGTTTTAGGTGTTGTCGCGATATTGCGTGGTAACTGGAGTGATACGAGTCCTGCTAATCCAAACATCAATGCCGACATTGAGAGCGTTAAACGCGAATCAACTAGTTGTAGCAATCCAGCTGGCACAGCGGCACCGAACCCAATCAAGCCGGCAAGCAATCCCAAACTTCCATTTGCGGCTACTAACTCTTGATCACTGCTCACCAGTGTCGGAACTAATGCAGTTTTACTGACAGCGTATGTTCGCGAAAGTACAAGTGAGATAAACGCAAGTGGAAATAGCGCGACTGAATTAATTCGCGGAATCATTAACAAAACAGTGACGCATCGCAAAACATTGACTATCAGCACAGTGATCCGCCTCCCACCAGGGACACGATCAATTACTGGACCAATGAATGGTGCGATCACTGCAAACGGTGCGAGGCTGATCGCCAGAAACATCAGAACTTTACTGCGTGCAGCATCCGGGCTAATAGATAGAAAAAGAGAATCAGCGAGCGCGATCGCAAACGCGGCTTCACCGCATGCAGTAAGTGCGTGAACTCGACCGAGTCGTCTAAGTGGTGATGCTGGTGTAAGCCCTGAGCTCGAAATTGCTATGCGACTATTTTCTCGTATTTATAGCCAAGTCCGCGGATGGTCACAACTAATTGTGGTTCTGACGGCTCTTTTTCAATTTTGGCACGCAGTCTCTTGACATGGACATCTAAAGTTTTCGTGTCACCAAAATAGTCAGAACCCCAAACCCGGTCAATCAAAGTTTCACGTGTCAATACGCGTCCAGCGTTAGACATCAAGATGTAGAGCAATTCAAATTCTTTTAGCGGCAGTTTTGTAACATCTCCACGGATAGTCACAACATGTTGTTCAGGGTCAATTGAAATGCTTCCTATTGCGACTGTTCCAACTCCTGCGACTTCGTCGCCTGTGCTCGAAAGTGCTCCACGACGAAGTGCCGCGCGTAATCTCGCGACTAGTTCTCTGAGTCGATATGGCTTAACAATGTAGTCATCTGCGCCAACTTCAAGGCCCACAACAGTGTCAATTTCTGCACCTTTGGCTGAAACCATGATGATCGGTACTGTGCTCTTTTTTCGAATTTCACGACAAACATCTGTGCCAGAGATTTTTGGCAACATCACATCTAACAACACAGCATCTGGACGAACTGCATCAAATACTGCGAGTGCTTCTACGCCGTCGCGCGCAACCTCTACGCGAAAACCTTCGCGCTTTAGACCGACTTGAAGTGCTTCAATAAATGATTCTTCATCATCAACTACCAGAATTGTCGGCAAAGAGTTACTTATACTCATATTAAAGCTCCTGTTTTATTTGGTTCTAGATTTGTCGGTTCTGCCGAAACCTGCGGAAGTCGAATAGTAAAAGTTGAGCCGACTCCTTCTTCTGAGACAACTTCAATTGTGCCACCATGTTCTAAAACTATGTGACGAACAATCGAGAGACCTAAGCCAGTTCCTCCTGTGGCCCGACTTCGAGCTTTATCAACTCGATAGAAGCGCTCAAAGATTCGATCTTGATGCTGTTTTGATATACCGATTCCGTGATCCGTTATCGCCACGACAACTTCTTCACCGACAATTGAGCTTGATACCGAAACTATCCCACCTGGTTCACTGTATTTAATTGCATTATCAACGAGATTTGAAAAACCCGATACCAATTGTGATCTATCGCCAAGCACATTTAGTTGTGATGCACCAGTTAATGAAAGCCCGATACCTTGTCGCTTTGCGGCATGTTGATTAGTGCTTACAACCTCGACGAGTACCGGTGCAAGATCAACTTGGGTCCAATCTTCGGTCCCACTGAATTCAATTCTCGATAAGTCGAGCAGGTCGTCCACGATTCGCGCCATACGATGAGATTCAGAAACAATTCTCTCCGCAAGTCGCCAAACCACTTCAGCCTCGGTCTCACCATTTAAAGAATCGGCTAGCGCAGCAACTGCGCCAATCGGAGTCTTCAATTCGTGACTCAAATTAGCAACGAAGTCGGTTTGCACGGTTTCAATTCGTGACTTCGCTGTGATGTCTTCAACAGTTACGAGTATGTATTCGTTATTTAGATTATTACCACGAATTTGAAGAAACCGTGTTGTTCCTGCAACCGCCTCAAGGATTCGACTTCCCGCACCTTCGTGCTCAACTTGCTTAATCATCTCGTCAACTGCTTGATCAATTAAAATATCTACATATCTAATGCCAGTCATCGCACTGGCAGCTTTATTTCTGAACTTATGGTTCGAGTTGTTATCGACAACAACCACGCCGGTTTCTAGAAAATCAAGAATCTCAAACAGTTGCACGAAACTATCTCGCGTGTTCGACTTCGTTACAGAACTCTCATTAGTCAATGCAAGCTGAATTTCTCTGGTTGATCGTTTTGAAATCAAAAAAGCAATTGCAGTAGCCATTAAAACGCCAACTAAAAAGTAAACGACGCCCATATCAAAACTTAAATTGAACTAATTCTGCTCAAGATTCAAAGTAAATTCTCCAGTTTGATCGCCGATACGAGCTTTGTAACGATTAATGCCGTCACGTTCTCGAACCCAGCCCGTCACGATGAATCGTGTTCGCTCACTCACGTTGACTGCGTGGTCGCCAATTCGTTCGTAAAAGCGAGCAACAACTGCCAATTGCACAGCAACTTGAAGGTCGATTTTAGAGTTCGAATGCGATTCAAAAATTTGCTGAATGAATTGGCGATGCAAACTATCTAAGTATGAATCCATGTCGTCAATTGCTGCGGCCTTAGCGGAATCATTTTCTTCAAATGCTTCCATTGTTGACGCAAACAACTTTTGTGCCTGTTCGCTCATCTTAGAAATTACCCCGCGCAACATAGGGTCAATACTGTGGCCATAAATACGGCGGGCCGCTTTACATATGTTCACAACAAGATCGGCGGAGCGCTCAAGTTCTCCAGCAATTTTAATAATTGCAATAACTTGGCGAAGGTCGGCGGCAACTGGCGCCTGAAGTGCCAATATTTCAAAACACAAAGCCTCAAGTTCGGCAGATCGAGCATCAAACTCATCATCTGCCTGAACGAGATAATCAGCGCCCTCAAGATCTCCACTCAGCAGAATTGCTGTCGCACGCGGAATTGATTCAGTTAAAGAAGCCCCTAAGCGAATTACCTCGGCACGCGCTGCGTCAAGATCATTATGAAAGTTTTTACGAATTTCATCCATTTGTCATTTCCCCAAAATTTTAAGATCAGTATTAACTACTTATATCTTACGAATTACGGTAGTCCTTGCTTCGTGAACTGCAGTCGTCCATCAAGTGACTTAACGGTGAACAGATAACGACTTTTAGCGCAATTGGGTTGCCACTACCCACTCATGCAAACTCTGCTGGGCATCACCCATGCGCTCATCACCTGAAGCTTTGTTCCATTTATCGTCACTTCCAAGAGCAAAGTGACTTACGTCTTCTGCTAATAAAAACCCAAGCACCTTGTCAAGCCATGCCCGATGTTTCGGGTGAGTTAACGGCACGAGTACTTCAACTCGACCATCTAAGTTTCGACCCATTAAGTCTGCTGAGCCAATTAAATGCAGCGGGGATTGATTATCAAAACCGTGGGCGAATCGATAAATTCGAGAGTGTTCTAAATACCTACCCAGCACAGACCGCACTGTTATGTTCTCAGACATCCCAGGTACACCGGCACGCAGACAGCAAATTCCACGGACGATCATATTTATTTTTACGCCAGCAGAGCTTGCCGCATATAAAGCATCAATAATCGCTGGATCAGAAATAGAGTTAAGTTTTATCGTTATATGACCAGCATCTTTAAATGTTGCTTCACGATTAATCAGTTCGAGAAGTTTTGATCGCAACTTGTGTGGCGCAACAAATAATCGCTGATAGTCCGGCTCACGGGCGTAGCCAGTTAAATAATTGAATAGCTCGGTAGCGTCTGCACCTATTGCTTCTTCGCAAGTAAAAAACCCAATATCTTCGTACATCCGCGCTGTTGTTGAGTTGTAATTTCCTGTGCCGATATGCACATACCTGCGCATCTGATCACTATCTTCACGAACAACCAAAATACATTTTGAATGAGTCTTTAGGCCGACGATGCCGTAAGTTACGTGCACACCTGCGTATTCAAGTTCTTTTGCCCAGGCGATATTTCTCGCTTCGTCAAAGCGCGCTTTAATCTCAAGAACTACTGCAACTTGCTTGCCAGATTCTGCCGCTCGAACCAAATATTTAGCGATAGATGAATCACCGGAAGTTCGGTACAAAGTCATTTTTATTGAATGTACTTTCGGATCATTTGAAGCTTGTTCAACAAATGTCTCAACAGACGACGCAAAAGACTCATGTGGATGATGAACGAGGAGTTGTCGCTCACGAATCACTTGAAAAATACTTTGCCCATTAAATTCGGCTGCAGCAAGACGACCGGCAGTGAGCGGTGGCCATGGCTGAAATCGCAAACCCGAAATGTCAAGTGAAGCAATCTGGGCAAGAGAATTCATCTCAATAACGCTGTGATGGTAAGTCACATCATCTGCTTCAAGTTCGAGTTCTTCGCACATTAAGTCGATAACCGACTGGGCAGTACCGTGCGGAACTTCGAGTCGCACGGCACGACCAAACCTACGACGGCGCAACTCTACTTCGACTGCAGCAAGAAGATCTTCGGCATCTTCATCATCAAGCGAAAGATCTGCGTTGCGTGTAACACGAAACACAAAACACTGCTCAATTGTCATCCCCTGAAATAATCGTGAGAGATTTGCCGCGATCAATTCTTCAAGCAGCACAAAGTTGTTTGACTTTCCGACTCGCATAAACCGACTCATGTTTTTAGGAATCTTCAATCGTGCGAATCTTTGCTCGCCAGAATTTGGATCACTGGCGACTACTGCCAGATTTAATGCAAGGTTCGAGATGTATGGAAAAGGATGCGCAGGATCAACCGCCAATGGAGTCAGAACCGGAAAAATTCTCTGATCAAAATCTTTAGAAAGTTCTGTCTTTTCGTTGGCCGAGAGTTGCGACCAGCTCTGCACTCGAACATCAAATAATTCAAGTTGAGGTAGTAGTTCTTTTGTCCAGACATCTTCTTGTCGCTGAACAAAACTCTGTGTGCGCGCAGTAATCTCCCTAAGTTGGTCAAGTGGCGAGCGCCCATCGGGGGTTTTTTTAGTGATGTCTCCGGCAACTTGATCTTTAAGCGCGGCAACTCGAATTTGGTAAAACTCGTCGAGATTTGACGAGCAAATTGCGACGAAGCGACAGCGCTCAAGTAGTGGAACATTCTCGTCACTGGCAAGTGCCAGCACCCGATCATTGAAGTCAAGCCAACTTAACTCACGATTTATGTATCGATTTATAGATTGGTTTTTATTTTTCGGATCAATAATTTCATCGTATAAATTTTGAGCAGATTGATAAACCGTAGATAGTCGATTTCGCCAAGATGTCACTTTGATTTCATTTCAGCGACATATTGGGCTGTCGCTACTCATGACTGTATTTGCTGTTTAGCGGCAAACTTTGGGATACGTCTATTCGCTTGGCACCGCGGCTACAGCGTCAGCAGCATTAACTGCTGGCGTTGACGCTGAGTCTGACGAAACTGGATAGCCCAACTCCCACTCGATACTGATTCGTTCACGCTCAGCATCTTTACTAACTCGCTCTTGATTTCGGCGAAATTGAGGATCATTTCGCGGTAGAAGTATCAATCGCGCAAGAACTCGAGCTCGGAAATCTTCAAGAAGGTTTTGGTCTCCATAATCGCCATAAACCTCCCAGTGTGGGGAAACTGAGCCTAAGTAGACAATTCGGGCATGTCCACGCGGCGGCTCGTTAAGAGTTGTTGGTTCAGCAAAGTTCGACATGTGGTACCTCGATTCGAATTTGAATCCTACCGTCAAACAATCGCATTCTAAGATGAATAACCGTGTGGTCTAAATCTGAGGGAATGTTCGCTGCACTTGATGTCGGAACAAATAGTTTTCATTTGGTTGTCGCAAAACCCGTCGAAACTGGTTTCGAGGTAATCGCAAGTGAAAAAGAAGTAATCCGCTTAGGTCACGGCTCAGGGGATATGAAACTACTTGAGCAGGACGCAATGGATCGGGGTATTGCGGCGCTATCACGTATGCGGGCGATCGCAGATGTGCACAACGCAAAATTGCGTGCCGTCGCAACAAGTGCCGTGCGCGAAGCCCAAAATCAAAATGAATTTATTAAGCGTGCACGTAAAGAAGCAAACGTCGAAGTTGAGGTTGTTTCAGGAATCGAAGAAGCTCGATTGATACATCTGGGCGTAAGGCACGCAATTGCGATCGGCGAACGACAAATGCTGTTGTGCGATATCGGCGGGGGTTCAACCGAAATTGTTTTAGCAACGGGCGAGAATATTTTGCTGTCACGAAGTTTCAAACTTGGCGCAGTTCGCTTAACAGACCGATTTTTTGCAACAGAAGTATTGCACCCGAGCGCCGTAGGAAGTTGTCGAAAATTCGTGCGCTCGATGCTGTCAACAATTGAACCGCAAGTTGAACAACTTGGCTTCGAAGTGGCGGTTGGCTCTTCTGGCACGATTGAAGCAATAGCCAAACTTATTGCCAAGCAGAATAAACAATCAGAGCCAAAGTCATTCAACCGCTATGAATTCGCAGCTAACGATGTCAGCAAAGTTGTTGAATTGCTGGCTGATCAACCAACCGTGAAGCACCGAGAAAAAATATTTGACCTTGAGTCTTCTCGTGCTGACATTATTTTGGCGGGGGCAATAATTTTAGAAGGCATCGCATTGTCTTTTGGGGTCGCGAACTTTACATATTCAGACTATGCGTTACGCGAAGGCGTGCTATTTGACACTTTACAAAGACGAGACTTACTTGATCATCCAGATGGTGTCGACCCGGCACTTGCGAGTGTGCGGCAATTAGCAGATCGTTGTGATGACCAAGCAGCGCACAGCAGAAATGTTGCCAAAATTGCTTTATCGCTTTTTGAAAATCTACAGAAGAAACTAGATCTTGATGAATCATGTCGAAGATATCTTGAGGCTGCAGCGCTGCTAACAAATGTCGGCGTAGTCGTCTCACATTCGAAACATCATCTGCATTCATATTATGTAATTCGCAATTCAGAACTCGTCGGGCTTACTGATCGCGAAATTGAGTTGATCGCACAGATCGCCCGCTACCACCGAAAGAGCGTGCCAAAAGATTCGCACCCTGAGTTCGCACTGCTGTCTGAAACTGACCAGCACATCGTTAGGTCACTTGCCGGTTTGTTGAGAATTGCGATTGGGCTAGATCGCACTCAAGATGGACGGGTGAAGAAAGTATCTACTCGATCAGAAGATGAGCAACTAATGATTTTTGTTAAAGCTTCAACAAAATTCGATTTAGAACTTAACCTCTACGCAGCAAATGAAAGGCGCGGTCTACTCAGCGATGTGCTCGGGACGAAAGTAAAAATCGTCGCGATTGAATAATCGAATTATTTGCTGTCGGTTTTTGGAGTTTCGTCTTTTTTCGCCTCAGCAGCACCCTCAGCAAGCCCTTTTTTAAGTTCGCTTTGAGCTTTACCAAGGTTTCGGGCGATATTCGGAAGGCGCTTGCCTCCGAATAGCACTACGACGAGCAAGATAATGATCCAAATTTCAGGTCCGTTGAACATACGCCAACTCTAGCATCACCCACCAAATGTGCGCTAAGAATTACAGATGCTTGAATGCGTTATAAACATCAGTGAGGGGCGTCAATTAGACGCGATTGCCAAGATTCGTAGCCAAATCGGTCACGATGTTTTAGACATCCATAGTGATTACCACCATCACCGCAGCGTATTCACAATCGTGGGTTCCAAAACCCCCCACCAACTTGCTGAGCTTTGCGCCAAACAATTTGATTTATCCAAGCATGTTGGCGTTCATCCACGTATTGGAATTATCGATGTCGTGCCATTTGTGCCACTAGATGACTCAACGATTGAAGATGCAATTAATGCGCGCAACGAGTTTGCCGAATATGCAGCGAGCGAGCTAAAGATTCCGAGTTTTGTTTATGGGCCCGAACGTGACCTGCCCGAGGTTCGCAAGCGTGCATTTGTTGACTTAGCGCCAGATTTTGGACCAAATAATCCTCACCCAACAGTTGGTGCAATTTGTGTGGGTGCAAGGCAAATTCTCGTTGCTTACAACGTCTTTTTAAAGAACTCGACTATTGAAGAAGGTCGTCGAATTGCTCGTGAATTGCGCAGCCGCGAAGTGCGAACTTTAGGACTAAAACTTGGTGACGAGATTCAAGTAAGCATGAACTTGATTGCCCCAGATGTTGCCGGACCTGCTTTCGTTTTTGACGAAATTGCGAAGCACGCAGAGATTGATCGTGCCGAGTTAGTCGGTCTCGTGCCAGCACGAGTGTTGACTCAAATTACAAAATCGCGATGGACAGAATTGGATCTGAGTAAAGAAAAGACGATTGAATGGTGTCTGGCTACACGCAACCGCGCGATGCAAAACTTTGAGTAAAACTTCTAGACGTCGGCGCACACGCGCTGGCGATAATGCAACAGCTGTCGGCGGTTAAGCGCTGGCGATGTTGCGAGTGCCTTGAGCACGTTGACGACGCAGACGGCGACGCTCACGCTCAGAAAGGCCACCCCAGATACCGAACTTCTCGCCGTTTTCAAGGGCATATTCGAGACAATCATTTTTGACAACACAGCCACGACAAACTTCTTTGGCTTCACGTGTTGATGCGCCGCGCTCTGGAAAAAAGAGATCAGGATCAACACCGAGGCAGTTGGCTTCGTCTTGCCATGCATGGTCACTACTTGATGATCTGTTCGCTCTAAAATCCAATTTGACTCCCCAATTAAATGGCTTCTGTAATTTGCTTCTGTTTTAGCGACGAGAACTAGTCGTGCTAGCACTTTGTAACTACAAGTATGTAATTTAGCCCCAAACTCAAGAAAATGCAAATATTTCTTAGCTGGCGCGACGAGAACCCCGATGCCGAGAAAGTTGTCGCTTGTGTTCGATGAAATCAACAAGCAAATATTCGCCAAGATTTTCCGGGCTCGTAAAAAATGCTCGACCATGATTGATCGCGGTTAGTTGCTCAATAAACGCCTGCAACGCATGTGATGCGTCAAGCATAAAAGTGTTTATCCGTATGCCTTCGCGGGTCGCCCGCATGACTTCGCTCAAGGTCGCTTCAACCGTTTCACGAACTGGCGGGTAATTGAAAAATACGTCGCCCGACTTTGAAATATGGGCCGTCGGTTCGCCATCAGTGATCATAATTATTTGCTTCGTGCCACTTTGGCGCGACAACATTTTGCGGGCCAACATGAAACCATGTTGCATGTTGGTGCCGTAAACAAAATCCCAAGAAACCTCAGGCAATTGCTGTGGCGTAAGTTCGCGAGCCACCTCGCTGAAACCAACAATGCCCAAATAGTCACGCGGAAACTGCGTGCTCATCAACGAGTGCAGTGCCATGGCAACTTTCTTGGCAGGCAAAAAGTAGTCGCGCATCGGCATCGATAATGAGAGATCTAGCATCAACACGGTTGATGATCTTGTTAGATGTTCTGTCTGCTCAATTTCAAAATCATCGGCTGAAAGCTTAAGCGGAACTGTCGGGCCTTGCCGCTGCAAAGCGTTACGCAATGTTCGCTGCAGATCTAGTTGAAACGGGTCACCGTATTCATATGGCTTTGTGTCGTAAGTCCTCTCGTGTCCGACGCCTAGACGCTCAACTTGGTGTTGCCCGAGACGGTCTTTTTCTAATGATCCAAACACATCGCGCAAAGCATTCGCACCAATTTTTCGTAATCCGCTGGGTGTAAGTTCGAGTTTGCCTTCTACCTGATCAATCAACCCAGAGTCTTTTAACTTCTTTGTCAATTGAGCCATTTGTTCAAGCGACTTGGCGACATCTTCGCCCAACATTTCTCGAACACGATCTAGGTCGGCTTCAGCCAAAGCTGATGGCGATGATGCATTACGCAACAAATTATCTAATTGATCGAGTTCACCGAGCTCTTGCATTGCTTGCATTGCCTGACCAAAACCCATCGGTTCATCGCCAGTGAACTCATGCGACTGACCCCAGCCCTTTTGCGGAAACATGCCCTGTAGTTTTTGCGAAAGTTGATCCATTTGCCATCGCAGATCCATGTCTTCTAAAAGTTTTTCGCTAAGTTGGCGCATCTGATCACGCTGCTCGGGTGTCATTGAATTCAACATCGCTTGGGCATTTGCCATTCGTTGAGCCATGATTTCAAGTAACTCATCAAGTGTCTGCGGGTTTTCAGGAAAAAAATCTCCAAAATTCTCCATGAACTGCTCAAATTTTGGATCTTCACCGCGTTCACGAGATTCAAGCATTTCATTTAACGCAGCCATCATGTCTTTCATTCTCTGCATATCTTGCGGAGTCAGATTTTCTACAGCGCCAGACATTTGGTCAAGCATCTGTTGCATTATTTGCTGACGAAGTTTTTCAAGAAGCGCTTCAAACCGTTGCTTTGATTCAGACGATTGAAAGTCGTAATGTTCAAGTTCGTTGATCTTGCCTGCTAAATCACTTGGCAACATATCAAGGCGAAAATTGCGTTCTTGCGCTGACTCTTTGGCGACTTCAGCACGACGTTGATCGCCTGATTTTTCGGCCGCCATAAGTGCATCGTCAATCGCATGTCGTTCTTCATCAACGAGATCATCTAGTTCTGCTGCGACTTCGCTGTACACGCCACCCAGATCGCCACGATCTTTTATCTCTTCGCGACGCTCACGCAGTCGTTGCATCATTTCGCGAAGTCCCATTAACTGGTCGCCACGTTCGTTGCGCATACCTTCTTGCATCAACCGACGCAGTGCGGCGTTGACATCACCGTGATACAACAGGTCGTCGGTTATCTCATCAACGATGCTTTGGGCATCAAATTCAAAACCACGCTGTGTTCCATCCCAACGTGAATAATTAAAGCGACTAACCATAATCGCACGCTAGTACTGACGGCCGTAGACTGATAATTCGTATGAGATTTCCGAGAACTTTTATTTTCGTAGACCTTTCGGGGTTTACGAACTTTATGGAGACCAATGGTGACCGCAAGGCGACTGCGTTACTGGCCGAGTTTCGCGCCGTAGCCCGGGCGATTGCCTCAGAACGTGGCGTGCGAATCGACAAGTTTCTCGGTGACGGGTTAATGGCCGTGGCTGTTGAGCAAATAGAGGGCATTACATTTGCCTTAGAACTTGACCGCCGAGCCGAAACAGTTTGCGCACCACTGAAACTGCGTATTGGCATTGCCACGGGTGACACAATGCTGTTTGAAGGCGACGACTACATCGGGCCGGCACCAAATCTTGCGGCACGACTTTGTGACCAAGCCGTCGGAATTGGAGTATTGATTGCGACTGAACAGATAATCGATCTTCCGCAGGGCGTTAAGACAAAACAACACGATGCGATCAAACTTCATGGATTCAATGAGCCCGTCAATGTTTCGGTACTTGTAGGTCGACCCGAGATCGCTGAGCGCCATGACACCACCGAAATCTGGACGCAGCGGCCAGTTAGCAATTAATTTTTAGTGCGTTGATTAATTTTTAGCGCGATAAACCGCTC
>Ga0209596_1001986_pt1 | contig 17084 bp, 15 predicted proteins | sample M_130807_MF_Meta_FD_187314 | JGI IMG/M metagenome (GOLD analysis project Ga0209596, IMG submission 187314) | Freshwater microbial communities from Lake Montjoie, Canada to study carbon cycling - M_130807_MF_MetaG (SPAdes) (version 2) | ecosystem: Environmental > Aquatic > Freshwater > Lake...
CCTTCAAACAGAAGGACAAAGATTACCACGTGTCCGCTGACCTCACCGGCCAAGCCAACCACCTCGGCGTCACCATCTGCGCCGACATCATCAAGCAGAAGCTTCCCGAGAACAACGGCGGGTACCTCGCCATCCAGGCCACGGAATCTTCGTACGGCAAGATCGACAAGCGCATGTACACCGACCTTTCGACCGATCACCCGATCGACCTCACCCGTTACCAGGTCGCCAATTGCTACATGGGTCGCATCGGCCTGATCAACTCCGGCGGTCCTTCCGGCAACAATGACTTCGCCGAAGCCGTCAAGACGGCTGTCATCAACAAGCGCGCCGGTGGCCAAGGCCTCATCTCCGGTCGCAAGGCGTTCCAACGCCCGATCGCCGAAGGCGCTAAGCTCTTGCACACGATCCAAGACGTCTACCTCAATAAAGAAGTCACCATCGCCTAAGGCGACGGGACCTCTCCTCACGAAGCCCCGGCGACCCCGGGGCTTTTTATTGGGCGCATCAGCCGCCTCGATTATTGATATCAATCTTTTCAATCCCCGGGGCACGATTTCCGGCTTTCACCCACGACCTCGGTCGCTAAATTGTCCGTATGTCCCTCCCTCAAGGCTTCCGCGCATGGTTGGAAAAGGAATCTCAACTCTGGCAACAGGACGGACTACTGCCCGCCGGACAACGGGACCAGATTCTCGCCCGCTACCCCGAAGAAGATGTCACCAGCGGTCGCCTCGCCTTCGCCCTGCGCACCTTTGGCGTACTGCTGCTCGGCGCGGCGCTCCTTCTTGTCATTGGACATAACTGGGATGACCTTTCGCGCTCGGGGCGCTTGACCACGGTTCTCGGCGGTCTCATCGGCCTCCAAGGCATCGGGCTTTGGTATTCGAACCGCCACTCACGCCAAGGCTCCGTCCTAGGGCACCTCGCAGGATGCATCATGTTCGGCGCCGCGATCGCGCTTACCGGGCAGATCTACCACCTCGACGCGCATAGCCCCGATGCAATCCTGGCTTGGTGTATCGGCACCTTGCCCTTCGCGGTCCTACTCGACTCGACATTGCTCTACCTCGGCGGCCTCATTCTGGCAGGCGTCTGGCTTAGTTACGAATCACAAAGTTTCGTCTTCGGGGCGGAATGGCACAACCAGGCCGCGAATCATCGGCTTGTGTTCTTCGCGCTCCTCGCACCAGCGGCCTGGGCGGCGTATCGCAGAGCCCGGCCGGCCCTTGCTGGCGCTGTAGCGTGGGCGACGATGTTTTCGTGGATTTATTTCGGAAATGATATCGGCATACCTTACTTTGTCCTGCCGCTGGTCATAGCTTCTCTGCATGCAACCGGCGATGCTCGGGCGCGCGGCTGGCGTTTCATTGGAGGCGTCGGCGTCACCGTGGTCACACTGGTCCTCGGCGACATCAACAGCACCCACCGCTCGGATTTCTTTAAACAGGAGACCTTAACCAGCTTACTCATCCTTAGCCTCGCCCTGCTCGCCGTCTGGTCCGCCGTCCGCTCGCAGCTTAACTTACGCATCTGGCCCGCAGGTATCGCGTTGACGACCCTCCTTATAGGTATCGCCAACAATTACGATTTTACACAAAGCCCGATTGGCGGCGTCGTCATCAAGGCAATCGCCAACTTCAGCACGCTCGCCTTGGCCGTGTGGCTCATTCGATTGGGACTCAACGAAGGCCGGCTTCGGCCCTACGTTTATGGTTCATTGGTTTTCCTCTCGTGGCTTATCACGCGCTATGTAGACATCGGACACGACCTCGGCATGCTCACGATGGCCGGATTTTTCGCCCTCATCGGGGTCATTCTTTTCGTTCTCGCACGCGTATGGAAAACCCAGAGCGAAAACAACCTCACTACTGAAATGGCGGATTACCGTCCGGCGTGGATGGAAGCCTTGATCAGCAAAGCCAAGCCGTACGCCCGCCTCTTGCTCATCGGTGCCGTTGCGTTGCAGGCCGGAACAATCGGCTGGATGGTCTGGCATCATCACCAACCGATGACCTCAGGGGAACGTTTCACCCTCCGCTGCCGCCCGGTCGACCCGCGCGACCTTCTGAAAGGTGAGTATGTCATCCTTAACTATGACTTCAGCACCGCCACCGAGGCGCAACAACGCACACTGGGGGCTGAATATAAGAAATTGCACCCGAGTCCTCAGACAGACGGTGCGGATTTCCACCTTGGGAATCTTCCAGCCGACACCGCCGTATACATTCCTCTCACACGTCTGGCCGATGGCACTGGCGTGGCCGAAAAACCAACCTTCATTCGACCCAGCCAAGGACTCTACCTCAAGGGCCTTACCCGCTACAGGCAGCTTCGCTTCGGTATCGAGGCCTTTTATGTGAAGGAAGGAAAAGGCAGACAGTGGGAAGACTTAGCCCGCAAAGGCGAACTCGCGGCCGAGATCGGCGTGCTACCCGATGGGCGCGCGGGGCTCATTTCCCTCAAGGCCATGCCGAAAGCCGGGGCGACTCCCCCGCCTCGCTAAGCGGTTAAGAAATCTGCCCGCAAAGGCGAAAGAAAAAAGGCCCGGTCCTCTCGCGAAGACTGGGCCTTTATTTAATCCCGTTGCGATTACTTAGCGGGGATGAGGTCGGCTTCAGTCAGCATGGGCTTGCCGACTTCGCTGCGTAGCGCCTTGACCTGCTCCGGCTTTACGGCCGGGGCGGAATTGCCGAAACTATTGCGCACATAAGTCAGGACGGCAGCGATCTGTTCGTCGGTCTGTTGCGCTTGAGGGGGCATAGGCACAGGCGTGACATAATCCTTACCCGAAACTTTGATCGGCCCCTGCAACCCGCGGAGCTGGATGCGAATCAGGTTTTCCGCCGGACCATTGACCCAATTCGACAGGGCCAAGGGTGGCGCGATTACGGTACCTTCGGCGTTGGGTCCGTGACAGGCCATGCAGAGCATAAAGCCCTGTTTACCGGCCGTCATCACGGCCGAATCGACCCCGGCGGCGGCGGCGACCGGCTTGATCGTCGAAATATCCAAGGGCTTAGGTTCGGCCGGCATGGCGGGTTTTGCAGCCTTTGCGCCCTTAGCGACCTTAGCTTCTTTATCCAAGGTAGAGAGCCAAGCGACCAAATCGCGGACTTCATTAAGCGAAAGCACAGCATCCAAAATAGGCATGCCCGAAACCGGGGCAGTCATGGACTTAATATCTTTGCGCGCGACCCGCCAGCGGTTACCCGCGACATCGATATCCACGAACTCCGGCGCATCCTTGAGCAACGCGCCCACCAAGGCCCCACCATTCGCGAGCTCGATATTCACCGAACCATAGCCTGCGACGACCACGGCGCCGGAGTTGACGATTGATTCGAGCAAGTAGCGACGATCACCGCGCTTGGCCACGCCGACGAGATTCGGACCGGCTTCACCGCCGGCGGCATGTGAGTCATCCGAAGCGCGGTGACAGCGCAGACACTGGCCCGCGGGCAAGGCCTGGAAGAGCGCGAAGCCATTCTTGGCATCGCCGCCTTCGAGGGCCGGCATCCACCTGGAAAGTTTGTCCGCACCCTCGGCCAAGGCTTTCTGCGTCGCGGCGAGCGCGGCTACGACGGCGGGTTCGGCCCGAAGCGACGCCGCGGCGAGCAGTTCAATAGCGGCGGGGGAAATCCCTTTGGCTTTTTCGAGGGATTTAAGGTTCTCAACAAAGAGTACTTCGGCTCCGACAGCCTGCAATTTCCCAAGGGCCTTCCATGCCCCTTGCTGACGGGCCGCCGAAGGCGCCGTCACCGCCTTCGCAAGCTCGATGAGGCCTTGCGCCGGATTCAGGTGCGCCAAGGCGCCGACGGCCACCATGGCCACGTCGTCCTGCGTATCCTTGGCATACTTACCGGCGACCTCGGTGAAATCAGCAGGCTTACGTTCAAGCCATAACTCCAAAGCTTTCGCTCGAGCGGATCCGCTCAACTTTACGTTAGCGACCAGGCTCGAAAGGAGTTCGTTCGAGAGCGAAGCGACTTCGAGTTTATACAGTTCGACGAGTTCCAAGGAGGTGCGGAGGATATCCGAATCACCCTTCAGCAAAGCGGGAAGACCGGCGCTCAGGCTATTCCGGAGCTCCTTGGCATCGCGCGAGGGTAGCGGAGCCCAATGACCCGTAGACTGGTCAACGGGATAAGGATTAGACCACTGGGCAAGCAGGCGCAGAGCCTCGGCGCGGGCCTCGACTGGCAGTTTTTCGTTCACGGCAATCGCGACCACGCGGGCCGCATTCTGTTCTCCGCCAAGCCGGAAAGCGCTGTGCGTCAGACGTCGGAGCATGAACGTCGTCCATTCCCGCGACTCTAAATGGTCAATCAAAGCGGCGACGGCTGGCCGGCCCGCTTCGAGGCCTAAATCGTGGACCGCCCGGATGGCCTCGTCGGCGACCAACACCGAGCGGTCGGCAACGAAGCGAGACACGGAAGCATCAAGGCGACGCCGGAGAGCAATCACCACCGCCAGGCGGATAGATTCATTGGCATCTTGGGCGACGGCCTCCAACGCGGCGGAGTTCTGACAGATTAAGTCGATCGCAAAAGACCCAGCGTGACGAAGTACGGGATCTTTATCCGCATTCTCTTTCAGCATCGTAAGGATTTCGGGAAGAGTCTTATCGGCACCCAGTCGACCCGCGGCGATGGCGGCGAAAGAACGGACGCGCGCAGACGGGTCGAGGATCAGTTTTCCGAGCGGCAGGTCGTTACCCTTCAGCGGGGCTTCTTCGAGCGCACGGACGGCCTGTGCACGGACTTCGGCGTCAGCATGGGCAAGCAAAGGCACGAGACGCTGCGCCGCGGCGGCACGCTCGGCGAGCGGTGCCACGGGCGTAGGCTTGCCACTGAAAGCTTCGCCAGGGGCGATGGCGGCACCACGACGGGCTAGGATGCCAAGACCCCAGACGCCATGCAGGCGCTCAAGGGCGTTATCCGATTTGGTAGCGACCTCGAAACGATCGGCAGCGTCCGGTCGGCGGGTCAGTTCGATCTGGGCGCGCAGACGCACGCGTTGATCGGCGTGCGAAAGCAGCTTGGCTAAGTCGGCGGACGAAGACTTGGTGAATCCGCCCTTGATCAGATCTGCCACCGTCGCAACGGCATCGGGCTTCATGATCTTATTGGCCTCAAGCGTGATGATGCGGCCGGCATCATGAGACTCCCAACCCGTGATGAAGTCGGCGACGACCAAGCGACCCTTCCAATCGTATTCGATGTCGGTCGCGGCGACACCCCAGAGGAGTTGGTGCGATTCGGTCATCTTCATGCCGGCACCCGCTGGCTCCATCTTGAAAGACCAGATGCCGGAAGCCCCAGCCGAACCGCGATAATCGCAAATATGAAAATGCTGAGCCTCGGATTCGAGGAAGCCGGCGCCGGGGTGATAAGTGAGGCCCGAAGGGCCGGAAGAGATATAAGCAGCCGGCGGAATAATGAAAGCGGGCTGAGCGGCATTCTGCAGCTCCCAGACCTTCTCGGTCATCCAGCGGGAAAGCGGACGCTGTTCGAGGCCGATTTCACGGTGGAACGTGTGCATCGCCTGGTGTTCCATTTCCCAACCAGAATCAGCCCCTTCGACGACATAAACGACGCGCGCGGCATCACCTTGGTCGGAATTATTATCTACCGAGAAAGCGTTACCGAATTCGTCGAAGGCGATTTCCTTCGGATTACGCAGACCGAAGTGGACGACTTCGAAGTTCGTGCCGTCGGGCTCGAAACGGAAGACCGCTCCGCGGTTATGAGAATCATATTTCTTACCTTCCTTGGTGGTGAAATTAAAACCACGGTCGCCGATGGTGCCCCAGACGCGCCCATCGGTGCCGATCGCAAAGCCGTTCATATCGTGACCGGAGAGGGAGACGCGGACGCCAAAGCCTTCTTCGATGACCTTACGTTCGGTCGAAACGCCGTCGTTCTTGGCATCATGCAGCATCCAAAGTTTCGGAATACAGGCGAAATAGACGTTGTCATCCCACGCCATGACCCCCGCGCCTGTTCCATCCAGGACGTCATTGAATTTGTCCGCAAAGACCTTCTGGGTCGTGAAAGTGCCATCGACCTGTTCACCGCCGAGATAACGGATCACCTCGGACTTCGCGGTCATCCATTCAATAGATTTCTTATCCTTCCACTTATCATGGAGCGCCCGACGATCCGCGCTGGTCTTGGCAGCGAGGTCGTCGTGATACCAGAAGAGGTTGCTGCGATCGTCCTCGACGCCGAAGCGGAACCGATGCGTCTCGGCTACGTAAAGACTACCGTCATTGCCAAACGAAATCGCCGTTGGCGAGGTGACGCCGGTGACGGCATGGTCGGCGCTGGTCTTGAAAGTCGCACCGGCTTCAAGCGCGGCGCTGCCTTCGCCGGCGACGCGCACGAGATTACCGTCGGCCTTAGGCTTCGGGCGGCCGGCCTTATCGAACTTCGGCTGGACATCGGAAGAAAAGATGAACTGGTCGGCGGCGATGATGCCCCAAGCTTCGACAGCGTCATCGATAATACGGATGATGCCTTTCTTGCCCTTGAATTCAGCGATATCCCAAACGGTCTCGCGGAGCGTCAGGTCATTAGCACCGGTTGCATGCCGGACGACTTTACCGGCCACCAATAACTGGACCTCGGCTTTGCCCGGATGATTACCTCCGGCGATGAGGAAACCGAGGAAAGGATGGGTGAGCTCGATTTCCGGAGAAGTCAGCGTGCCGGTAGCGGCATCACCCCGGTGACCCGAACAGGCGAGCGCGTTGCCCGCATACTGGCGGAACTCGCCGTTCACGCCGTCGACCTTGCCCGCGATCGGCGCCAGCCCGAACGCCGTACCGGTTGTCTGCCAACTGTCGAAGCCATCGCCTTCGAAGGCTTGGATGATTTTTACTTCAGCCGGCAAGGAGGCCGCACCAAGGCAGAATACTAACGTAACAAACAGAGATGACTTCATGGTATAAAAAAGGGATACACCCCAGAAAAGGAGTTCTTCCTAAGAGGTCGAGCGTGGCTTCCAAAATTTTCCTAACGGACACCGTAGAGAACCTGAAATTTAGCCCCGAAATGGGCCGGATGGGTCAAGGCCCGCAACCGACCGGTGGCCTCGTGGTCGCCCGACATCGCGATTCGCTCCATTTCTGCCCCCGCATTTTTAACGAAGAAAGTTTCCTGCCGCTCCAAGCGGACCCCGCCGAATCCCGACCGCACCAAGATCGGCTCAAGCCGATCCCACAGGACATGGCACGTGAGATCCTGCGAACCGAGATTCTCCAGGATTGCCGAAGATAGTTGATGACCGCGATAGGCCCGGGCCGTACCCGCGGGTGAATCTTCCAGACATTGGGCAATGGTCTTACCATAATCCAAAAGAATCACGGCACCTGACCAGTTTCCGGCGAGCAATCGCGTCAGCAGGATTTCCGCAGCCAATGGCGCGTCGATGATCCAGCCTTCGGCGGCGACGGGGAGCGAACCTGCAAATACTTCCGCCAGCTCACTCGAGAATTCCGGTAAAGTCTCGATGAATAATTCGGCGCCATCCACCCGCACGCCGAGTTCCCGCCAGGTTTGGTTCTGAAAAATAAACCGATGAAAAGGCTGAGCGTCCAGCAGTTCGTTGGCGACCAAGACGGAACGAGCCGGGAATTCCGGCGTACTTCCGAATGTAAAGCTACGGAGCTCGGAAAACTTCGGGCGCACGCCTACGTAATGCGACTGACCAGGCTCTGCGCCGACTTCGACCAAGGCATACGAACAAGTATCGCCACCGACCAAAGTGCGCGCCGCGCCTACAATCAGCTCACCGAACATCGGGCCCAGCGCCGCCGCGGTCGTGAAATCGGAACCCGCTGATTTACCCACCCGCACGCGTTCGGAAACATAATACCCCAGGCCGGGTGTATAAAGGGCGGCCTCGATTAACTGGGCCATCGAGACTAAGCCGACTCGAGACCGGGATCGCAACAGATCGATGATTGCATGATGACGTGCCGCTGAATCCACAGACTCCAGCGATAATCGGTCTTTTCTGCTCCGCCAGACGAATCGAGATTGAGCCGCTCCATAATTCACCCTGAATACCTCGAGATGATACTGGCCATCGAGAGTTCCTGCGACGAATCAGCCTTGGCGCTTTTCGACCCGGCTAAGGGGGTCGTGCGCGAGCTCATCAGCTCCCAGGCCGCCTCGCATGAAAAATACGGCGGAGTCGTACCCGAGCTGGCCAGCCGCATGCACCTCACGGCCCTGCCCTTGCTCCTGGAAGGCTTCCGTGGCGACCTGCCTCTGGTCACGCGCATTGCCGTCACTCGCGGCCCAGGGCTGCTCCCCTGCCTTTCCATGGGCGTCACGATGGCTCGCGCGCTCGCAATGTCGCTGAAATGCCCCCTCGTCGGCGTCAACCATCTCAGGGCCCACGTCCATTCTTCTTTCATTCCCCTTCACGCCCAAAGCGCGCCAGATTTTTCAGCGGCCAAGAAAGCCCTACTTCCGCACTTAGGTATGATTGTCTCGGGGGGAAATACGCTCCTGGTCCGCTTAGATGAAAATTTGAAGATAACGGTGGTCAGCCGTACGGTGGATGATGCCGCTGGCGAAGCTTTTGATAAAGGTGCACGCTTGCTCGGTCTGCCCTATCCCGGCGGTGCGCTCATCGAAAAACTGGCCCAGACCGGCGATAAAAGCCTCTTCACTTTTCCGCGTGGCATCCCTGCAAAGGCTGACCTACGTATGAGCTTTTCCGGCCTCAAGACCGCGCTCCGCTATCAGTTGGAAAAAATGTCGGACGAACAAGTCGCGGCGGCCTTACCCCACCTGTGCGCGAGTTACCAAGACGCCATCCTCGCTCAACTGCTGGCGAAAACCCACGCGGCTCTCGGTCAAGGAACTTACCGATCTATCGGCCTCTCCGGTGGCGTGGGCAATAATCGTAGCTTACGCGAACGCCTACAGCGCTTGGCCCAGCAATACAAACTACCCTTACTGATCGCCGAACCCAAGCACTGCGGAGACAACGCCAGCATGATTGCCTTTGCCGCTTGGACCGAACTCGGCTTACCCGAGGGCGATGCCGCGGCCCCCACCCCGCAACTGACGGTCGAAGCCATCTAGCTATTCTTTACCAAATCGGTAAAGGTCCGGAATTGCGGATGGCTGGCCGAACCCAACAGCGCGTAGAAAACCGTCTCCACGGGCAAGACTTGCGCCCCCGCGTGACGCAGGGCCGAAAAACAGGCCAGCTGATCCTCCGGTCGGCGCGCCGTGATGGCGTCTGATAACATTGTTATACCCAAATCGCTACGCAGCCCCTCCACGGCGGTCAGGTAGACGCAGACTGGCCCTTCGAGACCGCAGACCAAAAGATGCACGATACCCCGGTCGCGGAGCAGCTCTCGGAAACCCGGAGCACCCAAGGCTGAAAAGGCGGATTTAGGCACCACGAACTGAGCACCCTCACCTCCAGCGAGCAAATCGGGATGGGTCGGCCCGAGCTTCGCCGGCACTTGCTCGGTAAAAATTATCGGCACGCCCAGCAGCCGCGCCGCGGCGACGGCTAAGCGACAGCGGCGGAGAAAGACCTCCGACTCGGGCATGACCTTCAAGAACGTGGGCTGCACATCGACCACCAGCAAGGCCACGCCATGGGATTGAGTTTCAGTCATGTCGCAGGCTTAAACCCAGAGGCTAATAAGTCACCCGCAAACCAAGGGGAATGGGATTGCTCGCCCGCCTTTCTGCTCTTCTCTTAATGCCTATGGATTGGCAGGTTAAACCTATTGCGCGTCACTGCGCCGCTTGCGGCAACGAACTTCGTGCTGGCGACATCGTCACGTGCATCGTCTATAAGCCGCTTGGGAGTAACATCGAGCGAGTCGACGTCCTGAAAAATCACGTCGCGAGCTTCACGCCCAACGGGCTGCTGCTCGGGCGCTGGACGCGCGAAGTTAAAGAGCGCGGCGAAGAAGAACAAGCCCAGCGGGCGCAACTGCTGGCCTCCCGCGAAGAGTTTTTTCTTTCGCTCTTCGAAGACGACGCCGATCCGTCAGGCGACAAGAAAGTCCTCAAGCATATCCTCGCGATGCTGCTTGAACGCAAACGCATCGTTCGGGCGGCCGGCCCTGCGGCCGACGCTCATATGCCCTATCAACACTCCGCCACCAAACAAATTTACCTCGTGCCCGTCCTCGACCTGCAGCCCGCGCATATCATCCAAGTCAGCGCGAGCCTCGATTTGCTCGTGGGTTAATCCTTATGTCACTCCTTCGTTTCTCTTTCAGCCTCGTTGCGGTTTTCCTGTTCGGCTGCACGCCGGACATTCCTAAGGAAATCGCCTCCATCTTCGTCGAGGCCTCTCCCTCCGCCAGCCCCTCCATGCGGCTTGAGGTGCGCCTACCGGTCAGCGGTATCGGCATCACTGTGATGACTGCCGCGCTCGTGCCGGCCGAAAATATCCTCGGGACCCGCATCATCACCAGCGGTGAAGCTGACTTACGCCAACAATTCCTCTTGGTGCAAGTAAACCGTAAGTCCGCCATCGATATCATGAAGTATACGAAAGAAGCCATCGGGCGGCACTTCGTCTTGGTCATCAACGACCAGGCGGTCGGCCTCATGCCCATCGATGTGCAAATCGTCGACGGGAACCTCATGTTCCACGTCGAAAAGAAAGGCTTATCAAATGCCGAAGCCGTGGCCGACATTAGCAAGCGACTCGACATCTCGATCTTAAAACTTCGCAAACTCAAGGAATCCGAAGGTTTGTGATTCGCTTCGCGCGTCCATCGATCGCTATCCTGCTCTGGGGAGTAGCGACGTCCTTGGTTGCCTCGGAAATCGTTTGGCCCACCGAAATGGATCGGGCGATTGCGCTGACACCAGCCGAATACCTGCAGGCGACCGAATCGCGCAAAGTCGAATCGGGCGCCTTCGGCATGGTGCGCGACGCTGGACATCGCTTCCACGAAGGCATCGACATCCGCTCAATTCGCCAAACAAAATCGGGCGAGCCGGTTGACCTTATATTTTCAGCGCTCGACGGGCAGGTCGCCTACCTGAACCCCAAATCCAATGGGGCCTACGGCAAATACATCGTCTTGATCCATCCCCGGGCCGAACTGCCCGTCTACACCCTCTACGCCCACCTCAGCTCCATCGAACCGAGCCTAAAAATCGGTGCCGCTATCGCCCGAGGAAAAATCATTGGCGTGATGGGGCATACGTCTACCGGAAGCGATGCCATCCCCAAAGATCGGGCGCACCTCCATTTTGAAATCGGCTTACGCCTCGCCGATAGCTTTGAAAACTGGTGCAGCACCCGACCGGAATATGGTAAAGCCTCCAATCTGCATGGCATTTGGAACGGTCAAAACCTGATGGGCGTAGATCCAGGCCCGCTCCTGACCCATTCGCGTATCAACTTACTCGACGCCATCCGCAATCAGCCGACCGCCCTCGTCGTCGTCATCCGGACCAGCAAAGCCCCTGATTTCGTTAGCCGCCACCCGGCCTTGGTCAGCGGCGACGTCAGCAAAGCCGCCGGATGGTACGTGGAGTTCACCTGGCAAGGCTTGCCCAAGAAATGGACCGCCCTCGCCGCCAACAGCCCGCAACTGCCCCAAGGGCGCTGGAGTTACACGGCGATCGACTATCAATACCGCAACCTGCTGACGTTACGAAAAATGATCACGCCCGACGCCAAAAAAGCGGGCGAGACTTTGATTCAAAACGTCGAGATTCTGCTCAGCAACGGCCGTTGATCAGTTCAGGCCAGGATTTTCCGGCGAATCAATTTCAAGCCGTAATTCCGGGCAATGGTGCATCAGCACACGCTTCCATAGTTCTTCGCCTTCGAATTCCTCAAAGCCACGCTCAAAGGGGCAGATAATCCAGGCATTGAGGCGCAGTTCGTTTTCAAGCTGGCCAGATGACCAGCCCGAGTAACCCACGAAGGCAAAGAGCTTGAATTGCCCGGCTTGGGCCAGTACGGCGGCTTCATCCTGCCCAATGCCGTAGCGGATTGCCGCTGGCCCGCGGGCGGAAAATTTCCACCCGCCAAAGGCCATCTTATCCGTCGCCACGGGTCCGGCCAAATGCAACGGCACTCCGGCCAAGGGCGTATCGGTAAACTCTTTTTGTGCGTGGCCGAGCAACCGACCGAAAGGCCGATTCATGATGACGCCCATCGCCCCCGAAGCTTCATCGTGGGAATAAATCAGTACGACGGTTTCGCGGAAATTATCGTCGTGCAAGGAAGGGTGCGAGACCAGCAAGCGACCAGCCAAAGACTGGAAGCTATTTGCCATTAGCCGCCGAGGTGCGTGACCTTGACCTTCGCCTGGGCGAACAACTCCGCCACCAAGGGGTCGTTCTTATAATCATGACGGTACCGAACCTCCGTGATGCCGGCTGCCGCGAGGATCTTCGTGCAATTTACGCAAGGAAAGTGCGTCACGTAACAGATCGTATCCTGAAGGGAGACCCCGCGCTTGGCCGCATCCGCCACAGCGTTCTGCTCGGCATGCACCGTCGCAAGCTCATGCCCGTCGCGGATGTGCGAATCATGAGGCGCCCCGGGCAGGAAGCCGTTATAGCCGGCAGCCACGAGTCGGTTTGGGTGCTTCCCGGTCGAAACAATGATGCAGCCCACGTGCAAACGCTCGCAACTGGAACGAGAGCTGACCAAGACCGCCGTCGCCATGAAATATTCGTCCCACGAAGGCCGCGAGGCGGCATGGACGAGGTCTTCGAGCTGACCAGCGAGTGACGGCGGCTTGTTCATCGCCCAAAAATATTGCTGGAAGAGGCCCAACCAAGGCAAGTGGCAGTTACGCACACCAACCCGACCAACAAGAGCAACAGGGCGGAACGGGCCAAGAATGGGACGAAATCAAGGGGCGCCGTCGCCTTACGGAAAAGCCAATGTTGCCATAGGCCAAGGGGGAGAAGCAACCCGACCACCCAGCCAAAAACGAGCGTCAAGCAGCCCAGCCCGACCAGAATATTAAAGGCATGCAGGTTCTTGGCGAAGGCGTAGCCAAAGCGAACGACCGTCGTACGCTTACCCGCCAGAGTATCTGTTTCCTTATCCCGGGCGTTATTAGCCAATAAAATATTGTCTGCCAAGAGCCCCAGGCCCAAACCAGCCAGCAAAGCCGGAGACCATGGGACGTGAGAACCATTTGCCGTCCGCGCGTGCAATGCGAACACCGTCAGCGCCGTCGCCTGAATTCCAAAACATCCCACCACGAAAATATCGCCCAATCCTAAATAAGCCAAAGGCAACGGACCCAAGGTATAACCCAAGGCAAGCACCAGCGCCAGACTACCGGCAAGAAAAAGGACGGGTTGACGTAGACCGAGCGGGGTGCCAGCAAGAAAAGCAAGGGCACAGGCCAGGGTAATCGCCCAACGCATGGCGGAAGCCGAAATTAAACCATTCGAAACCGCACGCCCCGGCCCGATACGCCCGACATTATCGGCGCCCCGTAACGCATCGCCGAGGTCGTTCGCAAAATTACTAGCGACCTGAGCGCCGAGGGCGAAACCGAGACAGCAACCCAAGGTGAAAACTAAATCGCGAGAGAAACCATCGGGGTCATGATGAGCCTCATTCCAATATACCGCCCCACCCACGGCCACAGGAACCGCGGCAGCCACCAAAGTCTTGGGGCGGCAGGCATCGAGCCAGGAACGAAGTGAGGCCATCTTTCAGGAAGATTGCGGGAGTCTCGCCCAAGATGAAAACAAAAAAGCCCCAGAACCCTGGGGCTTTTTGAAGGGAACAACGGATGATTAGTTCTGCGAGCAAAGAGCTGCCGTCGTCGGGATCGCGTCCTTATAGCTGGGCGAAGGAGATCCGTCGGTGGTCTTGACGAAATAGCCCGTGCCAGTGATAGCCGTATCCGAAACCCACGCCACGTGACCGTCGCCGTAGGCGATATGACCACCTTCAGCACCCCACACGGAGTCTGCTGTGCCCACACCTGCGGCCGGCCAAGTTCCGTCAGCCTTCAAACCGCGAGACCAAGCCAAGGGCGTGGTTACACTGCCCACCAACGAACGTGAAGTTGGAGTATAAACATCCCAAGCAGACTTACCTTGAGTGAAGCCTGTGGCGAAAGTTGCGTTGATGGCGACCACCGTACCGGTCTTGGTGATGACATTCTTAGGCATCAACGTGATAGTGTCAGCAGCTGGATCGGCATCGACGAACCATAGTTCACCGGAGTCCAATGAAGCACCGTCAGCCAAAATCGCCGCGTAGCCAGAAATGCTGGTCGACTGAGTCTTACCCGAGGACCAAGCGCCCGTGGCGATGTTCTTGGTGCCACCGGCCCAGTTCATGTAACCTTGACCGATGGAACGAACCTTATTCAAGGCGCTGTTCTTTTTAGCTGAGCGCATGACGCCCTGGACACCAGGGAAGAGCACGGCGGCCAAGATGCCGATAATGGCGATAACGGTCAGAAGCTCGATGAGCGTAAAACCTTTACGTTGACGATTAGGAGTATTCATGGGTGGGGAGGGGTATCTGTTAGATTAGGGCTATTAGATGGGTTGGAAAGTGAAAAGGTGTAAAAAGCCATTAATAGGGCAAGGGGAATCGGGCACATAAGGCGGTCGCAATCGCCTGCCCTTCCGCAATCCTCTCGGGGTTCTGAGGATTAGAAAGCACGATGGAGATAGCCCGGGCGATTTCCGTCATCTCTGTTTCTTTCATTCCGCGTGAAGTCACGGCCGCAGTTCCGACACGGATACCGCTGGCTTGGAAGGGGCTACGCGTTTCATCGGGAACGGTATTTTTGTTTGTCGTAATATGAGCAGCATCCAAAGCGAGCTGCGCTTCTTTCCCTGTGACATTTGGGTGACTCTTACGCAAATCAATCAAGCTAAGGTGATTGTCGGTGCCGCCGCTAATTAAACTAAAACCTAAGGCGACAAGAGCATCGGCCAAGGCTTTGGAGTTCGCGACGACTTGGCGGGCGTAATCCTTAAAATCTTCCGTGGCGCATTGGCCGAAACAAACCGCCTTAGCAGCAATCACGTGCTCGAGCGGGCCGCCCTGGGCGCCGGGGAAAACCGAGGCATCGATCGCCTTAGCAAACTCGGCCTTACAAAGAATCAAGCCGCCGCGCGGACCACGCAGCGTCTTGTGCGTCGTGGTGGTCACGAAATCGGCGTGAGGAATCGGCGAAGGATGGACCCCCGCTGCCACGAGGCCGGCGATGTGGGCGATATCCGCCAACAAGAGAGCGCCGTTTTCTTTGGCGATCTTTCCGAAACGAGCGAAGTCGATTTCGCGGGCATAAGCCGAGGCGCCGACGGTGATCATCTTCGGCTTTTCGCGCTTCGCCATTTCTTCCACTTCGTCGTAATTGATTCGGCCGTCCGCGCCGACGCCGTAATGCACGGCGGTGTAAAGTTTGCCGGAAAAATTTGCGGCGTTGCCGTGCGTCAGGTGTCCGCCGTGCGAAAGATTCATAGTAAGAATCTTATCGCCTGGCTTAAGCGTCGCGAAATAGACGGCCGCGTTCGCCTGGCTACCGGAGTGCGGCTGGACGTTCGCATGGTCGGCGCCGAAAAGGGCCTTCGCACGATCGATGGCCAATTGCTCGATGGCGTCGACCACTTCGCAGCCACCATACCACCGCTTGCCGGGATAACCTTCGGCATACTTGTTGGTCAGCACGCTACCCTGCGCTTCCATGATGGCCGGGAGGGTGAAATTCTCTGACGCGATCAGCTCGAGGTGCGTCTGCTGACGCTTAAGCTCCGCCTTGATGAGGCGATCGATTTCCGGATCGAGTTGAGCGAGAGGGGTACGGGTGATGGCGGCCATGAGGAGTTAAGAAAGCAGGGCAAAAATAAGAAGCAAGCGTGGCAACGGAAAAGGGGCCGACTTATCCACAGGACTCGATCTTATCCACCCGCCGGGCGTGCCGACCGCCTTCGAAATCAGCGGCCAAAAAGGCCTCGGCGCAAGCGAGGGCGAGTTTGGAATCGACGTATTTTGCTCCAAAACAGAGTACGTTAGCATCGTTATGCTGACGGCTTAAACCAGCGGCATCAACCGTTTGGACCAAGGCCGCTCGGATACCGGCCACTTTATTGGCGGCGATGGAAATCCCCACGCCAGTGGTGCAGATCAGAAAGCCGAATTTGGCGCGACCCGAAACCACGTCGGCACCCACGGCTTGGGCGTAATCCGGGTAGTCGCACGACGCCTCCGTTGCCGTGCCGCGGTCCAGGACTCCGTGCCCTTGGGCCTTCAACGCGGCGATCAATTCGCGACGCAGGGCAAATCCGCCGTGATCACTACCGAAGGAGAGGGTTAAAGCGTTGGTCATAAGGAAATGATCTGTTGCAGAAACTCGAGCAGAGCAGGCACGGCTTCAACCATGGAATCTCGGCACTCTTCATAATCGCGGTAACCACCGCCAAAGGGGTCCGCAACCCCCCGCGGGACATCCGTCTTCATGACATCACGTAAGAGCATGACATGCTCCGGCAGGCGATCGAAGCGCGCATGCAAGGCCGCCAGATGCGATTCCGTCATGCCAAAAATCACCAAGCTGCGATCGACTTCCGCCTGGGTGAGCAACTGGCTGCGATGGTCGCTGATATCGAGGCCGATACGGGCCATGGCCTTGACTGAATTCGCCGACGCCGGATCGCCTGCATAGGCCGCCAAGCCGCCGGAGACTACTTTTAGTTTTTCAAGTCCGCCGCCGCGCTTCGCCATCGCGGCCCGCAGCAACCCTTCGGCCATCGGACTACGACAGGTATTTCCTGTGCAGACAAACGTCACGGTATCGCGCTCCACGGCCATAGTCTTAGGATGCGGGAGAACCTCCGAGGTTCAAGAGTTCAAAGCACCCCGTCGCGCCGTAACTGCCGATAACCGATATCGCGACGGTAATGACAGCCTTCAAAATGAATCTGGGGAACGACGGAATAAGCCCTTTGAGCGGCTTCAGCCAAGGTCTTCCCATGCGCCACCACGCCTAAGACCCGCCCGCCAGAGGTCACAACCTGCCCGCTGGGGAGGCGTTTAGTTCCGCCATGGACGATATCCACCCCTTCGGGAAGTTG
>Ga0209596_1001987_pt1 | contig 17082 bp, 13 predicted proteins | sample M_130807_MF_Meta_FD_187314 | JGI IMG/M metagenome (GOLD analysis project Ga0209596, IMG submission 187314) | Freshwater microbial communities from Lake Montjoie, Canada to study carbon cycling - M_130807_MF_MetaG (SPAdes) (version 2) | ecosystem: Environmental > Aquatic > Freshwater > Lake...
TCCTTGACTGCGTTCGCTCGCTTCTTAGTGATGACTCTGCCGGGGCAGCTCCAGAGGTAGTCGTTGTAGATAATTTTGTATCTAGTAAACCAGCCGATTCCGTTGCTCAAATTGAGGCAGAGTTCCCGAGCGTAAGTGTGATCAGGCCCGGCGCAAACCTCGGCTATGCACGAGCGGCAAATCTCGGTATTGCTGCCACGAAGGCTGAGATTGTGGCGGTCATAAATCCTGATGCGATACTCGTTTCTGGCAGTGCCGCAGGCGTGATGGATCGGTTTCAGTCCGAGCCAACCCTTGGGGCGCTGGGGCCCAAGATTCGAGAGGCAAATGGAGAGATATACCCTTCAGCCCGAAGCGTGCCCTCAAACCTTGATGCGCTTGGGCATGCGTTATTTGGTTCGATAAGGCCAAATAATAAGGCGACTCGCCGCTACCGCGAGCTTGATCGCGACCCTGAAATAGCGCGTCAAGTCGATTGGGTATCGGGTGCCGCGGTCTGGCTTCGGCGAGAGGCTCTCAACCAAATCGGCGGTTGGGATGAGTCTTACTTCATGTATGTCGAGGACGTCGATCTTTGTTGGCGGCTTAAGGGAGCAGGCTGGGGCGTCGAGTACTCCCCAAGTGCCCAGGTGACACATGTGCAGGGAGTCAGTACAGGGAGAACCCCTTTTAGGATGATTGCAGCGCATCATCGCTCGGCATTTCGATTTGCCAATAAGCGATGGAGTGGCGCCAAGCGGGTGCTCCTCGCCCCCACTGCCTTGCTGCTCTCCCTTCGATGTGGGGCAGCGATGCTCAGCCAACTAGTGCGTCATCCGCGGGCCTCTGTGCGAGTACCCTAAGAGTTATATGACTAAAGCAACCTCAAAATACAAGCGTGCGAAGATCCGCTCAAAGGCCCGTGGCCCAAAGCGTGCGAAGTCAAGCAGGGTATGGAATCTCTCCATCGTTGGCGTACTCGTTGTCGGAGCGCTCCTAATTGGGCTTACCGTTAAGGACAGCAAGTCTGCCGCTGCTGTGGGCCCGAAAGTAGGGGAGCACTGGCACGCGTTCTTAGGTGTAGATATCTGCGGAACATGGTTATCCGATGCTCCGGAGTTTGAGACTCAGGCAGGCTCGGACACGCTGCGCGCAGGCATCCACTCCCACGGCGACGGCATCATGCATACCCACCCATTTGCGAATAGTGAGTCCGGCAACAACGCAGTTGTAGGAACTTTCCTTGAGTATGGAGGATGGAGCGCGGATACCAATGCGCTCTCGCTCTGGGACTCGGTGAAGCACACCAATGAAGATAAGTGCAGTGCTCTCGGCGACAAGAAGGCCATTGTGCAGTGGACTACCGGTTACCCGAATAAGGAGTGGAGCGGTAAGCCCCGCTCTGGTAGCCCGGCTGACTACAAGTACCACGACGGAGAGATTGTCGCTATCTACTTCTTGCCGAAAGGCGCAGACCTTCCTAAGCCGCCTAACGCAGACGCAGCGCTCGCCAACATCAGTGACATCGGTGGAGCGGCCCCAGGCGCTGGGGCGTCTGGCGCAAGCGGCGTGAGCGGAGCCTCTGGTGCGACGGGTACGACGGGTACGACTGGTGCATCGGGCGCTAGCGGAGCGACCACCACGCCGTGAAGGCTGTTGTCCTTGTCGGGGGTGAAGGGACACGGCTTCGGCCGCTGACTCTCCATACCCCAAAACCGCTGTTGCCGATTGCGAACGTTGCTTTTATTGAGCGACAGCTCGACTGGCTAGGGCGCTACGGGGTCACCGAGGTGATCCTCTCTCTGGGGTATTTGCCGGACGCTTTTATCCGTCACTTCAATGGAGATAGTTATGGCGAGATACATCTGCGTTATGCGGTAGAGGATGAGCCACTCGGTACAGCCGGAGCAATCCGCTTCGCTGCCGATGGCATTGAGGATCGCTTCATTGTCTGCAATGGCGATGTGCTTACCGATTTAGACCTCGGTGAGATGATGGAGTTTCATGAGGCTCGTAAGGCTGAGGCATCCATTGCTTTGACGCGCGTGCTCGACCCCTCTGCATTCGGTGTCGTACCAACTCGCGAAGACGGCGAGGTAATCGCCTTCGTTGAGAAGCCGCCGGCGGGCCAAGCACCGACCGATTGGATCAATGCTGGTACTTATATTCTCGAGCCGTCAGTCTTGAAGCGCATCCCAGCTCGCTTAAATGTGAGTGTTGAGCGCGAGACATTCCCTCGCATGCTTGAGGAGACGGGCAGGCTCTACGCACTCCAGAGTGAGGGTTACTGGCTCGATATCGGTACACCCGAGAAGTATGAACAAGCCCAGCACGATGTGTTGCTCGGCTGCGTTGGTCTCCCGCCTGCCCCAGGGGCTGTCGAGCGCTCGCTCGGTGTATGGGTCCAAGGCTCACCCGAGATTGCAGCCGATGCGCTGCTAGAGCCTCCATGCTTAATCGGGGATGGCGCGGTAATCGGAGAGCGAGCCCAAATTGCGAACTCAGTAGTTGGCAAGGGAGTCAGAGTTGGGGCCGATGCGGCAGTTAGAGACGCAATTCTCTTAGAGGGTGCATCGGTATCAGATGGCGCAGATGTAAAAAGCCTCGCAGTAACTGGCGAGTGCGAACTCTCCGTCGTTTAGAGCGAAGACTATTTTACGGCCCTGTGCAGGTTGCGCTAGTTGTTTGAAGCACGGCTCCGTTTGTATCGAGAAGCTGCACGGTCACGTTTTGAGCGCTGCCGCTCGAAGCTTTGGAGAACTTAGTTTCTCCGGGACTAGGGGTTGTGTTGGTTACCACTGTGCCACCTATTCCGTTGAACTTAAAATTGACTTTAGTAACTGCTGAATTGTCCCCGGTTTTCCACTTCACGGCAGCGCTGACTCGCGGTTCACTGACGTTCGCGCAGGTAGTGGTTACGGGGTCTCCTGATAAAGCTCCGGAGCGATTCGCAGAGGATGCACCACATGCGGGGAGCAGCATTAGAGAGAGTGCGACCATCGCCGCTACCGAGAGATTGCGCACTTGAGTTTTGATTGTTCTCTCCAATGTTTTGCTAGCAAAATACTCTTCGAACTCTAATCGGGCCTAGGGGCGCTGCATTGCCTGGGCACAGGTTACGTATAGGGGAGAGCCAAGAAGGCCAGGGAAAAACCCCCTATGCAAAACGTCGCAGCGAGTCGAGCGGCACCTCAGGTCGAGGGCGACCTACGTAACTTGGGTCGGCGCGCCCGAGCGTAACCAAAGCGTGTGGGAGCCAATCGCTCGGCAGTTTCAGAGAGTCTCTAGCCTCCTCTGGGCAGAACATCGGTGCAGCAACCCAGCATGATGACCACCCTGAGTCCGCGGCCGCAAGCATGAGATTCTCTACCGCGGCACCTAGCGATAGGAGTGCAAGACCCCACTCGGCAAGGCGACGCTGATCATCTGGATAATCATCTAACCCTTCATTCGTGAGGCACCCGAGAACCAATGCCGGTGCACTAATAATTGTGCGGTATGACTTCTCGATTAGGGAGTCGATTAGATCGTTGTCAACGCCATCTGCTGTTAGGTCGCGTCGCCACCGCTCACCCATGCCATTGGCTAGGTCTGCCTTGGATACATCGCTATCAATCGCAACAAAGCGCCAAGGGCGCGAGTGGTGCGGTGCTGGAGCAATGCAAGCAGCCTCAATCCAGTTATCTATTAGGTCGCGCGGGACACTCTCCGGCAGATAGGAGCGTATTGATCGGCGCGCCTCTAAGAAGGCTGGGAGCGAACTCAACGAAATAGATCCTCTTGAGGGTTTCGCACAAGCTCCTTGACGCTCGACTCTCTGAAGAAATCAGCGTTGAGCCCCCGTACGATCGCAACCGCCACTCCAGTTGACTTACCCATCACGAGCTCAGCAGCCGCAGCGATCTCGTCTGCGATGGCGACCTCAGTTACCTCTAGTTCTCTCCCGTTTCCGTCCTGCGTTCCGCGGAGGTCGAGGATCGCAGCAATACCGGCAACTCCGATTGCTACGTCCGTGAGTCCATTTCGCCACGCTCTTCCAAAAGTGTCGGAGATGATTACCCCGACATCGATTTTCTCTACACCACTGAGCCCGTCTCGAATGCGGCGGGCTGAGCGATCGGAGTCAACTGGCAAGAGTGCGGCAACTCCTTCATCAACATTCGATAGATCGATCCCTGCATTAGCGCAGATAAAGCCGTGTGTCGTCTCTGAGATAATTAGATCGCCACGCCTTCGAACGATACGAACCGACTCAGACTCAACGAGAGCTCGTTTTGCCGCTCGATCACCGTGATCTAGTGCGACCAAACGCCCCTCTGACTTAGAGACAATCTTCTGTGTAACTACGAGGCAGTCTCCGTCGCGGAGCGGCATGCCTGCCTCCCATGCCGTGCGTGCGATTAGTTCGGCGAGGTTGTCCCCCTCTTTGATCTCGGGGAGTCCAGCGAGCGGAATGATCGATAGTGGCTGCATCGACATCTACTCCATAGCCTCAAGAACGCTGCGAGCAAGCGATGCTGCTACTTCAGGGTCTGACATGAGGGTATGTGCCACTACCGCATGCACTCCTTGGGCCTCAACATCATCGCAGCGTGAAGCGTCGCGCTCGTCGATTATGAGGGTGGAGCAGTACTCGGCGTAGGTCTTAGCGACTCCGACACAGGAGACCTCGATTCCAAGCGACTGCATCAGGCGATCTGCAGGGCCTTTTACTGTCTCACCAGCAATTATTGGGCTCACGCCTACGACGCGAGACCGACGCTCTACCAGTGCCTCGCGTATTCCGGGTATAGCCAGAATCGGACCAATCGATATAACCGGATTGGATGGACAGATGATGATTGTCTCGGCCTGAGAGATCGCATCTAATACGCCTGGGGCAGGTACGGAACTCTGCGCACCATCAAACTCAACTTTTCTAACGGTCGGTGCTGTGCGCTCTTTGACAAACCACTCCTGCATTCGAAGTACTTCGGTCTTGGCATCCTCGCGCTCCACCGTGAGGCGCGTGCCTACGGTGTCATCGGTCATGGGGATTAGGAGCGTAGTAATTCCCCACGACGCGGTTATCTCGCGCGTTACGTCACTGAGTGTTGCTCCGTCGCGTAGGCGCTCCGTTCGGAAAAGGTGTGTTGCGATATCAAGGTCGCCGAGCCTGAACCATGGAGAGACTCCGAACCGACTAAGAGCCTCAATGGTACGAAATGATTCGCCGGCGCGGCCCCAACCTTGCTCGGGGTGCTCAGCCCCGGCGAGGGTATAGGTAACAGTGTCGAGATCTGGTGAGACGCTTAAGCCATGAAAGATGTCATCGTCTGCTGTATTGACGATGACTGTGATTTCTTCTGGAGGGGCGACGCGAACGAGGCCGCGCAAGAAGCGCGCGGCACCGACTCCTCCTGCGAGCGCAACAATCATGGGTGCAAGGGTAACCGGCGCGAAGAGACCCCCCGTTAGACGAGGGGCCTCATTCTGCTCGAACTGCGTCAGAGGGGGGAGTCTGACGCAGTCTTCGAGATAATTATCTAAGGGCTAACCCGCCCTTAAATATTGACAGTTCTTAGATGTTGATAGTTCCGCGTACCTTCTCGACACCTGTACTGAGGGTTGAGGAGATTGATCCCGGGACGGATTTGACGGAGTCTGGGATTGACCCGGCGACCTGAGAAGGGATGCCCTTGATCTGCTCAAGAGTCGGCTCGACACGAGAAGAGACTGCATCGAAGGCAGGTGTCACCGCATCTCGAGCCTGGCCTGTTACAGATTTAGCGAGTGCCGTCGGGCTGCTCACTTGTGAGACAACGTAGGAGCCGGCCTCGCTTGCTTTGCTGCGCAGAGCGGCTGACTGCTCGGTGAATCGGGCCTGTGCGCTGCGGCGGCGCTGCTGGAGTGACTGAAATCCAAGAACTCCAGCCCCAACCGCTACGTAGCCAGCCTCTGTGGCGGACTTTCGGATATCAAGATTGCGAGGGTCTAGCTTGTTGAGCTCAAGATTACTGAAGTCGATCTTGCGGGGGTCGAGCTTGGAGAGATCTATGTTGCTGAGGCCGATGGCCATGTTGGCTCCTTTGATGTCTTTTATTTCGTATTTAGGGGTATTAGGGGTTGGCCGGCGAGGTCTAGCCAAGCGGGCAGTGCGAGAAGTATATCGCATTTGATAAACAATAGCAAGCAGTTGCAAGCAGCGGGAAGAAGCGAGAAGAATAGTGAAAAGTCCCCACTCCTAAGGGGTTTTTCTAGCGTCGCCTGCCAAGTTATGGCCTCCGGCTAGGTTCAGAGGGTGGACTCAGAAGCACCAGAGATGCCTGGTGGACCCGACCTAGGGCCTGGGCCGAGCAGTGAAGTTGAGATAAGTGGCTCCGATCACTGGTTCACCGACGGGTTTGAGGACCTCCTAGAGGAGACAGCACATCGGCCACCAGTAGTTGCTGTGGTTGTTATCCGCGATGCAGGGGAGTGGCTTGAAGAGACGCTCCTCGCTCTTGATTCTCTCGACTACCCCGACGTGACCACCCTCGTTATCGACGACGGCTCTCGCTATGACCCGACGCCTCGGATAGCGGAGGTTGCACCTCGTGTATTTGTGAAACGCCGTGAGACCTCCTCTGGTTTTGCGACTGCAGCCAACGAAGTTATTGCAAGTGTTCAGGGTGCAACTTTCTTACTGTTCTGTCACGGCGATGCGGTGCTCGATCGGTATGCGCTCAAAATCATGGTTGATGAGGCTGTGCGATCCAATGCGGGAATCGTCGGGCCGAAGGTAGTGCGCACCTCTGATCGATCGCACCTTCTCGAGGTAGGGATGACCGTCGACCGACTCGGTGCCCCCCATACAGAGATTGAGCCCGACGAGATCGATCAAGAGCAGCATGATGCGGTGCGCGATGTCTTCTTTATCTCAGGGGTAGCGATGCTTGTGCGCTCAGACCTCTTTGCAGAGATTGGTGGCTTCGACCCGGATGCGGCCCCCGCGGCTGAGGACGTTGATTTTGGTTGGCGCGCGCGCATTGCGGGTGCGCGGGTGATGGTTGCTCCCGATGCGGTAGTGACGCACAGTATTAGCGATAGTTTCCGCGATTGCCTAGACGCGAATCCTGCGCAGGTAGAGGGGGCGCGCCACCGCGCAATGCTTACCTCGGCTCGGGCTCTCTCACTTTTATGGATGGTTCCGTCGGCGATCGGTTTATCCCTCGTTGAGGCCTCACTCTCCCTTGTTGGTGGGCACCGAGGCCGCTCTGGTGCAATTCTGCGTGGCTGGTGGATCGCCCTAACTGGCATTCGTAGTGGTCGCCCAGCTCGTCTTGCTGCTCAGTCACATCGCAGGGTCTCCGACGGCGAGATTAGATACCTGCAGAGCCATGGGAGTTCACGCGTCCGCAGGTTCTTAAACGGAACCCTCCACGCAGACGATCGATTGCGAGACATAACTGAGCGAAGCCGCACGCTCACCGATACCGCTGGGGCGCGAGTGCGCGAGCCAGTTGGCATCGCCGTATGTATTTTTGTAGCGCTTGTTGCCATTGGGTCACGAGACCTGATCCTTGGTTCTCTTCCTCAAATTGGTCAGATGCGAATCTGGCCCAGTGTCGGCGAGGGCTGGGGCGCATTTACTTCTGTCTGGCGTGACTCACTCTTGGGCGCACGTACTCTTGAGCCGCCACTCCTGTTAGTTACATCGGGCATTGGTTCGATCTTTTTTGGTGCAACCGGCCTTGCTCGCACACTCCTAGTAGTGGTTGCGATGCCGGTTGGAGTTCTTGGAGCGTGGCGCTTAGGTCGCTCGGTGGCTGGCCCAGGTATCGCTGCAGTCGTGACGGGGGTTGCCTATGGAGTGATCCCGCTCCCGCGTAACGCAATCGCAGCTGGGCGCATGGGCCCACTACTCGCCTACGCAATCGCACCGGTACTTGTACTTGGCATTGCGCGCCTCTGTGGCCTATTAGAGGCAGAGAGTCGTCCGCGCAGGCGCATTGTTTCGCTCAGTGTTTTGCTCGCTGTCTGCTCGGCGTGGTGGATGCCCGCTATTGCGCTCCCGCTCGCAATCGCCGCTGCATTTACAATCTCCGCTCCATTTACTCGTGGTGCAGGAGTAGCGCTCGGTTGGCGCCCTGCAACAAAGATCACACTCGGCACACTTGCGCTATTGCTTCCATGGCCGATCACGTTGATCGGACTTCACAATGGAGCAACACTCGGGTTTTCGTACTCTGGTAGCGCCAAGATGCTCGACCTGCTGCGATTCCACACCGGGCCGGCAGGCGCAGGCGCCGCCGGATGGGTTCTGCTGGCAGTTGCGTTGGTGGTGCTTTTAATCGCATCGGGTCCACGATTTGAGTGGGCGGTGCGGGCATGGGGGTTGATGATCGTTGGCTTCGCAGCGGCCTGGATCCCACAGCAAATCTCCTCGACGATCCCGATGCCAGTTCGAGAGGGGCTGCTTGTTCCGGCTGCGGTTGGGCTTGCGCTCGCGGTTGGATTAGGAGCGGCGTCGCTCTTGACCGATGTTGGGCGGCGGCGTTTTGGTTGGAGGCAAGTCTCTGCGGTACTTGCGACTGTGGCGCTCCTTCTGCCTGCTCTTGCATTCGCGGCGGATACCCTCGGCGGGCGATGGAGGATGCCTAGCGAGTCTTGGGCCGACTCGCTTTCGTGGATGGAGTCGCGTTCCTCTGCGGGCGATTTCAGGGTCCTCTGGCTTGGAGACCCGGCGCTGCTTCCGCTCGATCCAGGTCGCAGCGGTTCAGTTGGCTACGGAGTGACATCTAATGGAGTCAGCGATTCGCGTGTATTGATTCCCATACCTGAGCGTGGTGACCAACGACTAGTGCGCCAAGCAGTCGAGTCGATTCGTACTGGCAGCAGTAACCGAATCGGAGCCCAGCTCGGCCCGCTCGGCGTGAGATTTATCTTGGTACCAGAGACGCCTGGGCCAGATCAGCGCCCATTTATCGCAGCCCCCGATGGCATCACATCGACGCTCGCTGACCAACTCGACTTGCTACGCCTTGAGGCCTCACCCGGACTCTCGCTCTACGAAGTAGTTCCATGGCAACCAGTTAGGGCTCTCATCACTACAGAGGCTGGTGCGAAGGTTGTAGTACCTCTGCGGAGCGATAAGAAGAATCCTCCTGGAGTAGTCCGTTTCGCTACGCCTAAACGCTCGATGATTAAGGCGAAGAGTGACGGTAAAACGCTTAAGTCTGAAGGGGATTCAAACTGGGATAACTCTTGGGTGCTCCCTAAGGCAGGCCCTGTCTCGATAGTGAATAGCGCTGCGTGGCTGCGAATATTTGCAGTACTTCTGCAGGGTGCAATTTTCTTGCTAGCAATTCGCATGTGGAGATCTGACTCGCAGCGTGCCCCGAATAAGACAAAGCGTAGGAGAGTAGCGGGATCTACCCTTCCGCCGCGAGAGGCCGCGCCGAGCGACTCACAAGTTCTTGGATCTTCTGTCTCTATTGATGGTGCTGTCTCTATTGATACTGCGCTACCCATAACACCGTCTGATGGTTCATCCACCACGGAGACTGAGGCCGGGGCATGAGTCAAGCCAATTCAGTCCCTACGAGCGAGGCAAGAGCGGATCGCTTGGCGAAGCGCAGCCGACGGAGCAGGCGGAGTGCTGTCGTTGCGGTTGCGTTTTTAGCGTTAGTCGTTGGGGTCTCCGAGTGGCTCACCCCCGCTGAGACCTCAAGCAACGACGGAGGCACTGGAGGAATTACCGCCAGCAGATCTCAAGCGGTAGTCAATCCAGAGGAGACGCGCTCCACTTGGTTCTGCGCTGCTGGAACATCGCAGCCAGGGGGGCGAGCAGACGAGACTCTCACGATCGCCAACGTCGGCGGCGATAGGTCCTCCATCGCTGATATCAAAGTGAGTGTCATGAGCGGGGTTGGTGTCGCTACCGGGAGGCTCGATTTCAAACTTGCTCCTGCAGGGAGTGCTCTCTCCTCAGCGGCAGGGCTCCCTAGCGTGCGCTCGATTCCAGTCAGCTCGATATTGGCAAACCCAGACCCGGGCGTAGTGGTCGAGGCGATTGGTGCCCCAGTCGTCGTTACTCACTCCGTCTCTGGAGCCGGAGATGTTGGAGCTACGCCCTGCGCACGCGGTGGATCTGATAATTGGTACTTCGCTGGCGGAACAACGCTTCTCGGAGCCGAGCAGTGGTTGACGCTATTTAACCCATTCCCTGGAGACGCAGTTGTAGATCTCAGCTTCTTCACTAATACTGGAGTTGAGGCGCCAGGGGAGGCTCAAGGTGTTGTCGTAGCGGGTACATCGCGACTGAGTATTCCCGTGCATGATTTAGTTCCTCGCAGAGATTCAGTAGCAACGCGAGTAACTACGCGACGAGGGCGAGTGATCGCTGAGCAGGTGCAGATTTTTAATGCTAGTGATGGCGTTAGGGGTATAACTCTGGTGGCGGGTGCCCCCGAACTAGCTAAGAAGTGGTGGTTCTCAGGATCAACTGCGCAAGAGGGGAGATCTACGAATGTCAGCATTCTCAACCCTGGTGCGACGAGAGTAAATGTTCGAATTGATACAGCGCTTGAGGGGGCTGTCACCCTCGCTCCGATTGATCTCGAGATACCACCTCGTAGCGTCTCGGTGACTGATGTCTCCTCTCGAGTCCCGGCGGGTACTCCCTTCTCGTGGAGTTTGAGGATGCGCTCTAGCACAGGAGTCAAAGGCGAATTATCTGCTGGCATAGCTGCCTCCGCTCTAATCGCTCAGAGCGGCATCGGCTCAGGGATCGCCGCAGATGCAGGGTCACCATTCGCTACGAGTTCGTGGTACTCGCTCTCCCCAGATCTGCTCGGAGGTGCCACTCGAGAGATTGCGATCTTCAATGCATCGAATAAGCGTGTGAAGTGGAGAATTCGACCATTTGCTGCGCTCCCTGGTTCGAAGGTGCAGCGCGGCACGATTGCACCAAGAGGGCTATCTCGCCAAAGCATCTCGGTAGTCGGTGTGACGCAGGTAGTTGCAGATGGTCTCGTAACGATCTCTGAGGCTTCTCAGGGACCACGAGGGTTGATCCTCTCAGGTGGTTTACCGGTCTGCCCATCACCACTTGTGGGTGGTACATCAGGTGGACCTCGATGCTGATCTATTTAGCGATAGCAATTGTTGGAGCGGTTGGTGGAGTTGTCTTTGCGTTGGTAGCTCAGCGAGGATCCAAGCCGAGCCCGGTTACAGACTCATACCCCGTTCCGCGCCAACTTCATAGACAAGATTTTCCAAACCCAGATGCGCCTTGGCTTGTAGCTCTCTTCACGTCGGAGTCCTGCGATGGATGCGCACCGATGCGTTCTAAGGTGGAGGTCCTCGCCTCCAGAGAGGTCTCCGTCTGTGAGCTCTCATTCCCTCAGGCGCGAGAACTACATGATCGCTATTCGATTAGCGGAGTGCCAATGGTATTGGTCGCTGATGCTGAGGGGGTAGTGATGCGTGCATTCGTTGGGCCGACTAGTGCAACAGACCTATGGGCCGCGGTTGCTAGTGCGCGCGACATAACCGCCGATGTAGATCCAGGCCTAGGGGCACTCCCTTAATAAGAGCAGCTTTTATAGGGTCCCGGGGTCCTCTGTGAAGCGACCAATTACTGGAGCGCTGACTTCACCGTCACTAGTAAGACCGTCACTAGTAAGACCGTCACCATTAAGACCGTCACCATTAAGACCGTCACCAACAAGTTCTGGTGCGATTACCTCTCCATCGATTGTGAAGGATCGACGCGGGCCGCCAGCGCGATAGCCCATTGCTTCATCTACAAGGCGCTCTACTTCGATTCCGTCGAGAGTCTCATGCTGCAGAAGTGCTTTCGTAACCGCATCTAGGCCCGGGCGAAATTTGGTGAGCAACTCAACTGTGCGCTTCTCTTGCCCACGCAGAATCGTCTCAACCTCTTCGTCAATTACGCGTGCTGTCTCGTCGGAGTAGTCGCGTGTGTGCACAAGATCTTCGCCGAGGAAAACAGCGCCCTGCGCGCCCCAAGCCATTGGCCCTATGCGGTCGGACATTCCCCACTCGCGCACCATGCGCCGCGCAATCTCGGTGCCCCTAACCAAGTCGTTCTGGGCGCCTGTTGATTGACTGTCGTAGACGTTCATCTCGGCTACGCGCCCTCCAAGGAGCACGCAGAGCATGTCCTGTAAGAAGTTCTTGTCGTGCGAGTAACGCTCCTCCTCGGGTAGTTGCTGGGTCATGCCTAGGGCCATACCAGTCGGGAGAATTGTCACCTTGTGTACAGGGTCTGCATGCTCGAGTACGTAGGCAGCGAGTGCATGCCCTGCCTCATGTACTGCGGTGTGCTCTTTCTCTATGTCGTTCATTACGACTGTTGGGCGCTTAAGGCCCATAAGCACACGGTCTCGAGCATCCTCGAAGTCGATTGCATGCACGGATTTCTCTCCTCTGCGTACAGCGAAGAGTGCTGCCTCATTGACAAGGTTGGCTAGATCGGCACCAGACATTCCTGGCGTCCCTCTCCCCACTACCGCAACATCTACATCGCTCGAAATTTTCTTTGCGCGGAAGTGGACCTTGAGAATGTCAACGCGCTCGCCCAGTGTCGGGAGAGGAACCATTATCTGACGATCGAATCGCCCCGGGCGAAGAAGAGCGGGGTCAAGTACATCAGGTCGGTTGGTGGCCGCCATCATGACGATTCCTTCCGAGGCCTCAAACCCATCCATCTCGGCGAGCATTTGGTTGAGCGTCTGCTCGCGCTCGTCATGACCACCGCCGACACCCGCGCCGCGCTTGCGACCTATTGAGTCGATCTCGTCTACGAAGATAATGGCAGGGGCTTGTTTGCGCGCTGTCTGGAATAGATCGCGAACGCGCGCTGCACCTACACCGACAAACATCTCCATGAAGTCCGAACCGGTGATTGCTATAAATGGAACACCAGCCTCGCCGGCCACTGCGCGCGCTATGAGCGTTTTACCGGTTCCAGGAGGGCCGACAAGTAGGACGCCGCGCGGAATGCGCGCTCCAATCTCGGTAAATTTAGCAGGGTGCTTCAGGAAGTCGACGACCTCTGAAATCTCTTGTTTTACAGGCTCGTACCCTGCTACGTCAGCGAAGGTGGTAGTTGGATTATCAGAGTCGTAGACCTTGGCTCGGCTGCGCCCGATGCTCATCATTGAGCCCATCTGGCCTTGAGCGCGACGGTTCATCCATACGAAGAACCCAATAATGAGGATAACGGGAAGCAGGTAGATAATTGCCTGAAAGAAGGCGTTGGAGGACTCTCGCTTGTAGGTGTAGTCAACTCCTTCTTTTTTCATCTGGCGTACTACAGAGTCGGGGAAGGCATCATTTGGTCCACTGCTTGTAAACACCTCGGCGCCGTCTTGCTTAGCGCTTCCGGACTTTGTGAACTCTCCATTCATTGAACCCGTTGCGGGATCGAGGGAGACAGATTTAATTCGCCCCTGGCCTACGTAGTCTGAGAACTGGGAGTAGGTGATGGTTGCACTTGGCTTGGCATTACTGTCACCGAGATTGAGAGCAAGGAACGCAGTGATGACAATGCCGATTAGAAGGAAGGGCAGCCAGCGTGGGCGCGCCTTCGTTGACGATGGCTTGCCGGAGCTCTTGCCTGCGCCTTTGTTCTGGTTCTTATCGGTCTTCTTATCGCTCTCGCCGGATTTAGGGGTCTTGCGGCTTAGAGATGGGGGCTTCATAGCCATGGGTGGGCTCCGCGCTATTAAAGATGCTCTGCATCGGATTCGTGACTGGAGCCCTATCGTAGGCACCGACAGGGACTTAATTGTCCTCGGGCCTACGATCAGGGAGATATGAGCGCCATCGCACCTAACTCAAAGCCAGCCTCCGGCATAGGCAACTCACCGAGTGTTCGATGGGGATTAGGCGATGCCATCTGGGTCTGGTTGGCAGCACTCGCCGTAACCCTCTTTGCCGGAGCCGCGTTCGCTGCCCTTCGAGGTGCTCTGGGTGGCAGTGGATCAAGCGGCGATGCTCTCACCGATATCTGGGGCCTTGTATTTAGTTCTTTGATTCAGAATGCCGCGATAATTGGTTTCATCATCGTCGTATCCCATTTGAAGGGCGTCGGTTCCCTGCGTAGAGATTTTGGGCTGCGCCTGCGGATTCGAGACTGGTGGTGGCTACCCGTTGGCGCCGTAATCTCGGTGGGCTCCGCCATTTTATTGGACCCCATCCTTCATTTCATGGGTAAACCGCCGACTCAGGCCGTAGTGACGATCATCGACAAGAGCAGCGGCGCCGGTGCACTAGCAGCTGCTCTATCGGTCGCTATCGCCGCGCCTATCGCCGAGGAGTTGCTCTTCAGAGGGCTTGTTCTGCGCTCCCTCCAACGGCGATACCGACCGGCAGTGGCGATCGCTGTTACCTCCCTCATATTCGCAGTCGTTCATCCGTTGCTAGATCCGAAGGCCATTCTTGCTCTGGTGCCTCTGCTCATACTCTCTGTCGTCTCTGGAATACAGGCAGCACGCAGCGGCAACCTCTCGCGATCAATCTGGCTTCACATGGGTTTCAACGCGATTACTGCCGCCGGGCTTCTCCTCAATTAGCGACGCTCTTGAGAGCGTTCGGCCTTCCTTGGTGGCCAGATAGGTGCCGCAGCTAGGGCTTAGGGCCCCTCAAAGTCCCCATTTCTCGCCATTTTACGGCTTCTAGAATTTTTTCAGGTGGTGACTACAGGTATTAGGGCCCAGATGCCGATACCTGAAATGCTCATAGAGAGCACCTATCGAATCGCTTATAAGGAGAACCAAATGCTCTGCACTAACTGCAATAAAAAGAACGTAATTGAGATCCGCATGACTGTTGGCGGAGAGAGTCTCGCCTTCCACCGCTGCGGAAGTTGCGACGCCAAGGCATGGACCTCTGGAGAGGCAACTATTGAACTCGGGCGAGTCTTAGACCTTGCACGCCCTGCACGCGTCTAATTATACGGGTTTAATTATACGGGTTTAATTATCTGGTAAATCCTTTAGTTCTATCGCGCACTTTTATGGCTCAATGAGTGAGAGAATCTCGCTCTTGACTTCTCCCGGTAAGTACCAAGCATCTTTGACGCCTGAGCGAGTTGTTGGTTCCCCACGTTCGAAGACGGTTTTGAGCGATAAGACTCGCGACTGGGGATCCATCCTCTCAGCCCTAGTAGTAGTTGCTAGTTGCCTGACGGTGCTTGCTGCGCTGCATCCAGAACTGCTTATCAAATCAACGACTGCCGCTGGCGGCGACATGGGTGCCCATGTCTGGTTCCCGGCATACCTGCGCGATCACCTTCTTGGTCAATTCCGTGTGGCGGGTTGGGCGCCTGATTGGTTCGCTGGATTCCCTGCCGGTCAGTTTTATTTCCCCCTCCCTGCATTGACTGTCGTGTTCTTGGATCTTGTACTGCCCTACAACGTTGCTTTTAAACTTGTAAGCGTCATAGGTGTAGTGATGATGCCCGCAGCCGCCTACGCGTTCGGGCGTGGGCTGCGAGCCCCGCGGCCGACCCCCACGCTCTTCTCGCTAGCCACCGTGCTCTTCTTGTTCTTTAAAGGTGCAAGCGGCCCAGGCCCGAATATTCAGACCATTGCTTTCAATCAAGGCATCATGGGAGGGACGCTAAGAAGCACGCTCGCCGGAGAGTTCTCTTTCTCAATTGCATTGGCTCTCGCATTGGTATTTCTTGGGGCCTTTGCATCGGCGCTCGATCGAAGAACCCGTGCGTGGATTCCAGCGTTACTTCTGGCAGCGACTGTCATGAGTCACATTGTTGTTGCAATATTTGCAGTCGTCGCAGCCTTGGTCATCTGGGCAACTGCGAAGAGGCCGCTTAAATCATTCGGGCTGGCCGCAGCAATTGGTGGGGTAGGCGCACTACTTACCGCCTTCTGGAGTCTCCCGCTGCTAGCGACCTTTGGATATACCGCAAACATGCGATACGAGAAGATCACCGATTATTGGGTGTACCTATTTCCGCGTGAAGGATCTTGGGTAGGTCCGTTCCCTCCGTTCGCTTGGTGCTTGCTCACTCTTGCAGCGGTTGGTGTCGTCTCTGGGGCCGTCCTACGTAGGCGCTCAACTATCGCAATTACTGTGATCACAGTCGTCTTCGGGTTTGTGTTCATTCTCTGGCCAGAGCTCCACGCGTGGAATCTCAGGTTTCTGCCATTTTGGTACTTCGGGCTTGGCCTCTTAGCGGCGTGTGCCGTCGGCGAGGGAGTTAGAGCGTTAGCGGAGGCTGCCCCTAGGTTCATTCCTTCGCAGCAGGACGCGAAGTTCGTGGCAGCGGTTGTCATGTCGTCGCTTCTAATTGCCATCTCGGTATTTACCCTCGCGCGCGCGTTTAGTACTCGCGGTTTTCTAGATTTTTGGGCTGAGTGGAATTACTCAGGGTATGAGGACACGCGCGCCGATGCCACGCGCGCAAAAGCCTGGCCCGAGTTCGAGGCACTCATCAATGAGATGAAGACTCTCCCTCCCGGGCGCGCAGTATGGGAGGGCGGTGGTTCGCTCGATAACTACGGGACCCCGCTTGCACTCGAGTTGCTGCCGTACTTCACTAAAGGTCGAATTCAATCTGTTGAGGGGCTCTACTTTGAGTCCGCTGCAACTACTCCGTACCACTTCATGGGTGTGAGCCCTATCTCTGGGCCAGCCAATGCATCGAACCCAGTACGAGGGCTTGATTATCGCAACATCGAAGACTTCAGTCTCGGTGTGCGGTGGATGCAGGTGATGGGGGAGGATTATTACCTCGCTTACTCGGATGCAGCATTAGCAGCAGCAGCGGCCGATCAGCGATTGACGCTCTTAGCCACAACAAAGGACACCGATGGGCAGGAGCCAAAAGGCTGGAGTATTTATCGCGTCTCTGGGAGTCGACTCGTTGAGGGGTTGAGTGCTGAGCCCGTTGTTACTGAGGCGAGTTCGGCTAAGCAGAGCGACTGCTTCGACCGAGAGCCTGTAGAGGGGGTCCGTTCACCAAAGCTTGAGGCTTGGGAGTGCATGAGCGTTGGCTGGTTCAACGAGCCGAGTGCCCTTGACCGGCCGTTAGTGGTAGATGGCCCTGAGTCCTGGGTACGTGAAGCAGACCCGGTTGTCGCTCGTTTA
>Ga0209596_1001990_pt1 | contig 17062 bp, 11 predicted proteins | sample M_130807_MF_Meta_FD_187314 | JGI IMG/M metagenome (GOLD analysis project Ga0209596, IMG submission 187314) | Freshwater microbial communities from Lake Montjoie, Canada to study carbon cycling - M_130807_MF_MetaG (SPAdes) (version 2) | ecosystem: Environmental > Aquatic > Freshwater > Lake...
GCATCGGTACTCGCGGTAGTGGGGACTGCCGACCAACTCGTGGAGACGCTGCAGGCTCGATTCGGCGGCCTGCGCTACACCGACTGAAGGGTTTAGCGGCCTCGGTTTAAACCCGGTACGCGCTTCCGTTGGTTGAGCCTTAAGAAGTCAGGGTGAAGAGCCCAGTGCGATCGCCATTGCCGAGTTGGATTGGGAGTCCGTCGACCACCGATGGGTACATAACTTCTCGTTTGTCATCTACGTGGCCAAGGTTTAGCGCGTGGCAGAGCTCGTGGAGCATCGTTAACTCATGAAGGGTTGCAATGTCGGTGTGAGGTGAACCCTCCATCTCCGCATTGAGCAATACCATTCCACCAGTTATCGTTAATGAGCCATCAATAAATGCTGCTTCGGGGCCTCCCCAACCAATGCTTCCTGACTCCTCTGACGAACTGCTGAGTTTCCCATTGTCTCTTTCCCAGTTTTTAAACTCGTCATCAAAGGCCCAAGCGATCTCAATAATTGATGAGTCCTTGCCCGGTAGCCCAGTGAAAGTGCCTTTGAATTGGAATGAGACTCCTGTGGCGTCTGCGATTCGCTGCAAGCATCGCCCAACCATCGCGGATCCCCCAGGCGAGATGCAGTCCGATCTCATTGCATACTGCATCGGAACGCCGGCGGGTGGTTTAGCTGGTTCTCCTCCGGCCTCGATCATGTATGAATACGGGCCTGCTGGCGGGGCTGAGCGGTATGGGTTCGCTGAAGAAATGAGCTCACCCGTAGCAGGGAAAGTATTGGAATCCAGAGACCACTCGCCGCGTTCACTCTCCGGAATCCGGGCGATTCTGCCGATGTCCTCTGAAATTGTAGGCACCCAACGCTGTGTGGCGTTTGTCAGATCAATTACAGCAGCAGCGGTTTCGTTCTTTGTAATAAAGAGAAGCGCCTCGCTAGGAACATCAACGCAGCCCTCGATGCACCAAGTAGTTGCGACCATCGGAGGGAATTCCGGGTCTGCCCCGTCTATGAGTTCCCTCAGGGTAGGGACATCGGGTAGCGATCCTCCGCTCGTTTTATCTTGAGTAGCAAGCCTCTGTGGTTCGATTGGGTTGTTGCTGGTTATGAGGGTTGTGTTGAAGCGTGCCGGCTCCCCGAGAAAAGACTCTGCTAAGAATTCTGATGGCGCTTCGGGGGCCTCTGTCGCTCGCGAGAAGACTCTGTCTATGGGTTCTGCCTCAGCGGATGCACCAAACCCCTCGCCGTCTTGAATCGCTAGGTAAGTGCGTTGGAGGATTTTAAGGAACTGGAATTTTCTTGACTTCTCGCTGCTGATTGCAGCTACAAGATTTATTCGGTCCGGGGTTGGGACGCTGTCTGGATCGAAGGTCTGCCCGCCTGTGCGCATTTCGTGGTCGGCGGTGGCGTACTCCGCTGCGGTCACGTAAGTCGATGTCATCCACCCAGGGTGAATGAACTCTGAGGAGACAGCGGCGACTAACCCTTCTAGTCGAGCAGATTGGGTGGCGCCTTCGCGAATCTGATGCGATATTGGTAACCCGAGATCAAGGTCGCGGATACGTGGAGTTACGAGAACTTCGGATGTACCAAAAGGCTCATGTGCAATCGACGAAATCACATCCGCCCAATCACGAAGCCCAAGAGAGACCGCCTCGAAGCGTCGCACTTGCCAATCTTCCCAGGCTACCGCCTCTTTTAGAGAGTCGATTAGTGACATCTTGAAGAAGAGCATTTGGTAATCGGCTAAGAACCATTGATAGATATAGCGCCATAGCGCTAGGGCGAAAAGGGCTGCAGCGAGGCTGTAGAAAACTCCACTCATTACAGTGCTGAGCAGGCTTGAAAGCACTAGAAGCGTTGCAATGGCTGGGATGGCAAAGACACCGATTAGCACAACTGCAATAACAGCCAGAATGAACATCAAGAATTTCTTTAGTGCGGTCCTCTTTGCCTTCTTGCGCTCGCGCTCTAGGTCGGCCTGGCTCTTTGCTAGAGCGGCTGCAAGTTCCTTCTCGAGTGCTTCTTTTGTCGCTGTTGCTTTGTAGAACTCATCTTTGACATGGCTTGCAATCTTCCAGAGCATTGATGCGCTTGAGCCCTCAATTCCAGCACGGAAACGCGCTAGCTCTTCGGTGGCAGCCTTGATTTCTGCAGCCGTAACTGATTCTGGTTCGCTCGATGCCTTCGAGGGAGATGAATCTGCATCGGCCGCGGAACCAGGCGACGGGGAAGTCGCCTGGTTTGGTGGCCTAGTTTCAGCAGGAGGTGGCGTTGCACGCTCAGTCAAGACGCTTCCCCAGGCGTTGGCCCAGTCAATATCGACTGCACGATCCGTGGTGGGGGGTAGGCCCAGATCAGATAAAGAGGCGCCTGGTCGCCACGAGATACCGCGCCTTGCGGGCACTAGGAATCGGCGGTCAGCGAGGATCCATCGTGTGTTGCCTGGGCCCATCACGGCGAGGAGTTTTGGCGGGAGGGGACCGCCATCGAGGAGTCCGAAGGAGACTGCTCGGAGGCTGTTCCAGAGTCTGGGTTCGGCTGCAAGCCACTTATAGTCAACTGCCTGAGTCGTCTGACTTGATGGCTTTGCTGCAGTCTCGGATGCGTCGCTCGATCCGGTTAACTCAATGCTGGTCTTGTCTAGCCCGAGAGCTCGTTGCGCCCATCCTTTAATGGTCTTCTTAGCGTTCTCGGCGTGCAGCCCTGCGCGCTCTTTAGCGACGGTCATCATCCTGCCGGTGATGAATGCCCAGAGATACTTAAAGAACTCGCGTAGGCCCATCTTCACTTTCTCTGTTCCCCATCTGGGCACCACATATCCACGGTGGGTGAGTTCATGTACATCAATGAACCAACTAGCACCCTGAGTAGCAACAGAGGCCGGGTTTGGGTGGGCCTGATATGAAATGTCAGAAGACTGCGGAAATGAGTTGGAGCTGCGTCCAATCCGTGCTGCTACGCGATGCGGCAACTCTGGAGCAACAATTGCGCGTGAGCGGCACCGCAGCACGTGCCAAGAATCAGTTTTCTGAGTCCTCGGAATCTCGGGTTCTGATGTCGACCCAGACCAGCAACCCAGAACCGTGATAATCGCGCATGCTGCGTGTGCGATGTATTGCTCATGAGACGCTACGGGTACGGTCGCTTGGTCTGAGCGCTCCTGCACCTCTGGGGCGATAATGACACTCCGCCAACCAAGATTTAGAGCATGGCGAGGACCATCAAAATTCAGGGAGCTTGGAACTGATGCGATTACTTGTGCTGGAATCACGATATTCGTTGTTACAACATCTTGGGCATTCGCTCTAGCTTGGATTGCGAGTAACTGAACTTCACATGCCAATGAGACACAGGGGTGTGTTGCATCTATTTGGGTAGTCCCTGAAGGGATTGCATCTGCGAGAATCGCATTAGTAATAGAGAACCGCTCCACGCTTGCTTTTGCAATGAAGTCAGCGAGCGGGATAGCAGTTTCTTCAGAAGCATTAGCAAGAAGAAGCGTCGCTTGGAGTCCCCCTGACGCGTCGGTCGAGACTATGTGAATAGGCGGGTCTATAAGACTCTGGGCCGCAAGGGTGCGGAGCAGATCAAATAGCGGCCCTCGTGATGGAGCATCTGGTATGGCTAAAAGGCGAAGAGACATAAGGGTAAGTGAGGCTCGGGTATTAATACCCGAGGTCTTCTTCCTCTCCAGATGCGTTCTGCGCAGAAGCGGGTCTAGACGAAGTTGCTCCGAGGGCCCCTTGTATTTGAGCCACTGCAGTGATGAGTGTTTCTGCAACTTGAGTTGCTCGTGGAGTTACTCGGTAGGCAATCTGAGGCTCTTGCACTATTGATGCGAAGTTCGCCGTCATTAAATCAAGCGCTCTGTTCCTGTCGGCAACTAAGTCACCAGTAGCAGACGCTCCAAGCATCGTCGACACCCCTACGAGTGATTCAATCGTTGCATTCGCGATCGATATCCCTGGGATCATGTAATCAGTAGAAGGTCCGCCTTCTTCGTCAGCCAAGCCAATTGCAAGTAGCGCAGTGAGCGCTCGAAGAGGTTCCCTCTCCCCATGTACGGCAAGCATCTCGGTAAGAAGGGAGGACTCTAAGATCATTCCGAACCACTCAGCGCGCCTCCAACCCTTGTCAGGGGTTTTCATTGCTCCAACTGCTGGAGATAGAAACGAGTAATCCTTCGAACCCTGGTCAAGGAGGCTTGCGAGGAACTCGTACTTCTTATCTGCAAGGTTGAGCTTCGCGATAGCGGCGCTTCCCGCACCGTCTATTTTTATTACTCCGAGTAAATGGCCGATAATCCAACCTCTAGCAAGCGTTAGCTGTGAGGACCTAGGGAGCGGGATGAACTCAGCAAGCGGACGAGCCCGTCGCGCCGTCCAGAATGACCCTCGTTGCCCTTCTCCTGCGAGCTGAGATGCTTTGAACGAGGCAACGATTGGCTCCGTGAGTGAGTTAAATGCCGACGGAACAGTCGGAGAGAGGAACGTAACCAATTCAATGTCGCCTCGCGCTTTGACGTCGTATGCACGTTTTTGGCTGCCTGGATTGTCAATATAGGTAGCGACTACTTGATTAACTTTCTCCCACGATGCTTTGTTGTTGTCAGAGTCGAGCGGTATGCCGCTTAATCCGTAGGTCAACTCCGCAGAGTGATTGAGCTCTGCAACCATCCAATCTCTGTTTAGCGAAGTCATCGGCTGAGCAACTTGAAAAAGTTCCTCAAGTCTCTGTGAAACCAGGCCGGCTCGCGTAGACAACTCTGCAGGCGATGCTCCCTTGGTGAGCCATTCCCCAAGTGTTTCGCGCAGCATTGGCCCAAAGCCAGTGGTTCTTGTATCCCGCAAGAGCCATGCCTCCGCGCGAGCTTGAATCTCCTTGATCCCGAATCTGAATTGAATCTGAGCGGGTGACCCTTGTTCAATAACCCCGCCTTGCGAGTTCTGCTGCTCTGGAATCCACTCTGCGCCGGCAACAACCTGCCAAGGTCGAAGACCGGCAGTGCTGGGCTGCTTTGATAGTTCGGTTGTGGGCTTCGTGACTCCGATTCCGTCACCAATAGCTCCTCGGAAACAGTCGACCACCACTGAGCGCTCTCCACCGGTCACAGTTGAGACCAACGCTTCAAAAGTCTCGCGGTAGCTCTTCACGTCGACGAGTAGGAGCTCGTTTGGAGCTGGCTTCAATGTCGGGCGCGGGTCTTTATCGCTTAGGTTATTGAATTCTTTTGAGTCTGAGTCAAGACGAGCCAGCTCAATAGCATCGTCGAGTGCGGCGAGCATCGGAGCGAAGAGGTCCTTTGCCATTCCCTCGAGCGCTCGTGCTGCGAGTTCGCGTAGAGCGATATAGGTATAGAAACCTAATGACTGCTCAGTTGCATTTCCAAGAAGCCTACGCACTGGCTCAGGGATCGCTCCTTTGCCCATCTTCGTAGCTTTGATTTTCTCGGCTATTCCGTTGAGGGTGCCGCGGAGTTTCGTCTTGCCTGTAGCGGCCTCTCCGCGTAGTTCCGCAGGAAAATCTTTTGCTATTTCGTTCTCGGCAGCAGCAGCCACAACCGCTCGGGTCAGAAGGAGCCCATCCCTCGCTACCATTCCGCAAACGACGTCGAGCACCTTTACCTGTATCGATGCTGCCCACTCAAGCAGGTTTACTTGTAGCGCAGTTGAGATCTCTTCCCTGGCAGTATTACCGTCGATCCGCTCTCTCGAGACAAACTGATCCCAAATTGCATTGGAGTCTTTGACGCCCCCAAGGATGCGCCCTTTGGCGGCGTCCACAGGAGCCGCGATGAATTTGGTAATGAGGTCGGTGCTGGTCTGAGCGCTAGTTGCCGGGTCATTAATCGTGCTTGGGTTTAGGAGACCAATCAGTACTTGGTCGCGTTCCGCGGTCCCTTCATTCAAACCGCACTTCTCAAGAAAAGACAACACGAGGCCTGACGTGAGATTGCGGTCAGCGCCATCGACTAACTGTTTAATGACCTCATTTGTTTTGAGGCCGGTGTCCGCTCCGGGGAGCGTCGGGGTTTGAGTCGCAGCAGTGAGTGCCCCATGTGTGATCCGCTCACCTGCGTAGAGGCGGAATCGATCCCGCCCAAGAGATATGTGTCCATATCCGATTGCGGAGACGGGTTTCATATTCCCGATTTTTGCGTTGTCATGAATTCTCAGTGCACCGCTCTTGGCTGATTGTGCACCCCAGTTGCCGAGCGTAAATGACTGCATCTCTCGAATAACTTCTGGCCTAAGCACTAGAGCCGATAGGAGGCTTGCCGCTGAGCCGTAGGCGTCGTCTTGGGTCTCCAGAGTTACGGTTCCGTTCGTTCTACCAAATATGAAAGTGTTCTTCGGGCCGCGACCAGCCCCGGGCGCACCAGTAAGGCTTGGCAAATACACGGCATTAGGCCATTCGTTCCACTGACCGCAGACTATTTCACTGACTGAAGCGAGAGTATTTGCGGGGATTCCGCCTGAGAGAAAACCAGATTGGTCTGAAAATATCGAAGGGTCAAAAAGTATTCCGTTGACGCTTTGAAGCCACTTGGTTCTATCGGTGGAGCTTCTCCGTAGAGCTTCCGATACGTCCATAAATATGCCCGCGCCAGCTCCGCCGCCAAGTGAGCTAACTAGAAAGACCATGGGATCTGGCGAATTACCCTCTAGTGAAACGTCACCTAGAAATACCTTTTCAACGGCGCGTAGTGCCCGTTGAGCGCTCGGAGACTGCATCCGATTTACCGCAGCCGCGATTGCTGGTGGGAGGTCCCTATCGAGAGTGAGTCCTGCAACAGCGCGACCTACTGCTCTGTATTGACCAGCTCCTACGGTTACATCAACATTGACCGTCTCGGGGTCGGTTCTCCAAGTTACGAAGTCGGCCTGAGTATTGCTGCGCTTGGAGAGCTGGTCATCGATGCCATTTGTGTATTTGTAAGCAATATCGTCAGCCAGGCCAACATAATCGTTGGCGGCAAACGCTTGTAGTGCACCTGTGTCCTCGACCTTAGGTACGTCAATTGCCAAGAATTGCCATGCCTCCGGGAAGTCGCTCGCCGAGAGCCCTTGGAACTCCATGGCGGTAATTAGATTTCGGCGTACTGCGCGTATTGTCTTGAGGCCTGAACCACCGCAGCCGATGAAAAGGAATGGACGTAGCATTTTTCTCCTAGTAGTCGTTGTCGTTACGGCTGAAGCTCAGAGTCTCTGAGTCGTTTGAAGAACTAAAATCTTCATACGATTCTTCCGACGTTTTGCTAGACCTTGAACGCTTCGGCTTCGATAAGCGCTCAATGAGTGTTTCGTAGGTTTGTGTAAGTTCTCTTCGAGCTCGATCGTGGAGGCCGCCTGGTCCCTGCTCTGCTGCAAGGAAGTCAATGTTGGAGAGGAGATAAAGAGTTCCCTCTATCTCTCCCCCTTCAGGGACTACGGTGCCGTTCGATACAGCGAAAATCCACTGGCTCTGAATCTGATGGCCGATTCGAGCGGAGTTACGACTAAGGCCTGACCCCGAGCCCAGCGATCCGATGAGAGTCGTCCCGTCCTGCTTCGCTATCGCGTCTTGAGGCCGAAAGAGCCGAGTTGGCGCCTTCATCTCAATGCTGCCGAAGCTCACTCTGCGCGGCCCGTTGCTGGTTATAAATGGGGGAGTGTCGTCTGCCCCGGATGGCACGTCAAAGTCTGCACCCGATGGGGTGACCTTCGCGCTCACGGCCGTAGAGGTAATAAACGGCACGGTCTTCTTGTTGAATGCCGCCAGCCACCATGCACTGAAAATCCAAAGTAGAAGCGGAATCAGTATTCCAAGAAGTATTAGACCAACCGCGCGCCCGCTATCAGTAAACGGGTCTGCAGGGTCAATAATGATCTCACCGCGTGCCGCAACGTGTAACTGGGCTGGATCCGATCCAGCGTCACTCGATTGGGTCGTCAGATCAATCTCGCCCGCAATCTGTCCAGCGGTTGGATCTGCAATACTGATGTTTGCGGTCCAACGCAAGATGCTTGACGGCTTCAGGCGAATACAATTTTTCCCTGTTGGTGTGAGGCTGTACCTCTTAGTACCTACGGTTATTGACTTGCTTGTTGCTAGGCACACCGTGCCCCCTGCTGCCCCAGCAACAATTTTGAAATGTCCCTTGGCTGTAACTGGAAGTACCGCTTGTCGGTGATCTTTGTCCCGCGTCTTCGATCGAGCTGCATGCACGACACCAAGGTCGAATACACCGACAACGTGTGGAGCGCCTGCAACTAGCACTGGGCGCTCAAGGGTTGCGCTGACGGGGACGACGGTTCCCCCCGCTGTCGTGAATGAACCAGATGCGACTACCAGCGCTGAAGATGCAGGTTCGTTGAGACCGGGAGTGAACGTGGCCGTAGCGGTCCCGCTCTCCGATCCCGGAACAACTGTGAGAGCCGTCAACGTAGAACCGCTGGCAAGACCTGCGGTGAGAGTCAGGCCTCGAACTTGGCTTGGAGAGATTGGGGTTCCGTCTGCGGAGACTAGGGTAAAGCGAGCAACGCTTGGAGCGCCGCGGGACCATTCTCCAACTGCTGAAGCCTTCAACGTGACGCCGATGCGCGGGGCTGCCCAAACGGTGAGGGATCCAGGAGACGCTGGTGTGTACTCGATGCTCCAATCGCCAGAACCAGGCTTTGCGAACACAATTGAGATTTGTCGGAGCCCTAATACCTCGCGAGCGCTGATTGCGCCGTCAGAGGTTTTGACGTCTACTGCACTCGGAGAGATATCGGTTGAGCTAGACGGACCCTTGAGAGTAAGCGAGCCGCCGGTGGGCCTGCTGTCAACAAGAATTGTGAGCCCTGTCGCAAGTGGCTCAACTGTTGTGGACCAAACACACTTCGAAGGGCAGTTTTGCGCTTCTGCTTTCGGAACAGGGTTACCCATTGTGGGAGGTATTAATTTTGTTAACAGGCCAACGAAGTCAGCGTCCCCCGAGTAAAGCCCATAAGGCCTCGCCGGCGTCGTTCCGCAGGCGGGCCCAGATCCGCTGCCATCTGTAATCGCTTTGAGTAGTTGCTCTTGGCCTGAACCAAAACTGGGGCTTGTGAGAGCAGCTGTTAGTAAAAAAACATCAGCATTTCGGGATGCATCAGCGAGGCCACCGGCACCACAAATCTTTTGAATACCCTGGGCTTCGGTGTAGCCATAGCTCTTTACGTGCGCATTGCTGAGAGACAGTTCTCCGTCGGTAAACCAAGCAACTAGGCGGCAAACTTTAGAAGGGTCGCTAGGGCTCATTGCAGCAGAGTGCTGGATCACGTCGTTGCGGGCGCGCTCCAATGCAACTACATAATCAGTATCTTGATCACGGTTGCGGTCCCTGAATTGCTCGACCTGATCGGTAATGCCCCCGGCCCCGGCGGAGCTGAGAGTCGTCCAGCCAACCGCGGGCGAATAGTCGGTCCCAAATCCATTTACCGCAAGATCGATCCGCGCATCATTACCGCTCTCCATCGTTGCAAGCTGTGAGAATGCGACTACTAGGGCCTTTGCGAGGCCAACTCTCTTGTTGCCTGGGTCAGTGGTCCTAAGGCTTGCAGATTGATCTATGACAAGGTTTACTGCTGCCAATCGATTGCGCGCATAGCAACTTGCGAAGTTTGCGAGGCCATCGGCTGTTGGGTCTGATGGTGCAGTCGATGCGGGTGACGCGAACCCCAAAAATACAGCACCTGTGAGAATTAGGCTAGAGAATAAGGCTGCAGAGCGACGACCTTTAGAAGCGAATTCCATTAGGAGACGACTCGCTGAGCGGCGTTGATTGCATTCCAGATGATCCCGATAAATCCGATCCCAACACCAGCAAGGCTGATTCGGTCAATTCGAATATTTGGGAGAACTAGTCCTGATTTCTGCTTCGTGCGAACAACAGTCCGGTAACCAATTCCGCAAGCAATCCCTAGGAACGCAAAAAAGTAGCCAATCCAACCGAGATCTGTAGAGAATGCCGCGCAGGCAATACCGCATGCAGCGAGAAGGACGCCGAGCCAGGCAAGGGGTGCAGGCGGAGTCTCAACACTTGACTCATAGTCAAAACTGCTGAGATCGTCTGAGAACGTATCCACCAATCTGCCCCTTCTGCCCGTTGTGTTTTATCCTCAGTGCAAGAAATTCTTGCCTTTGAGTCTCAAGAACATAGTGATCCAGTGGGACTCTGCGCAAAAGTTCTTTTGAATTCAGTAAGAGAGCGGGATACTCGCTCCAATTACCCCTTGATTTACCTAGTGCTTTGAAGAACCAGCTACTTCTCTGCCCGCCGCACTGCTCTGCGGTTCACCCGACCGCCAATAAAGTGGTCGCGGTTGCGCTCCCGGGCAGCGATGTGGTCCTATCGACTCTGTGAATTTCTTTGGAGCTCGTGAGACTTCGAAATCCGAGTTCTATATATCGTGCGGCGGTATTTTCCTACTTGGAGCATCGCTTCTTGCGCCTTGGCTCCGTGGGCGAGTTGGTTCCACTGTTGAACGCGCAAGTGGGTGGAGCCTTATTAGCGCACGCGTTTTTGTCATCATCCTGATAGTCGGTGCGATCGCGTCTGCCATCGCCGTCGCCAAATCGAACAGCGAGTTTGCTCGGTGTGCTCAAGCTGCAATGGCGATAATTGCTCTCGTTGTCCCCATTTTTGTCATCATCGTTGCTGAGGTATCAGTAGTCTGGCTAGCTCCTGATCTGCTCCCTCATAGTCTCCGAAGATTCTCTGTCGGAGTCGGCCCCGGGTGGGGTCTGTGGATCCTAATGCTCGGTGGTGTGCTGCTCCTTGTGAGCGCTTTAGGAAAATCCGCTGAGTCGTTAATCATCCTGCGTCAAACGGGGAGAAAGGCTTTAAAACTAGATATTGCTGCGGTCGGACTCGCCCTCACTGCGGCTGCAATTCCACTTCTTATAGCGTCTCGGTACGCCTCGTGGTTGCATGTTGCTAGCCCCGCTGGCGACGCAGATCTTCCTGGGTGGGCCTTGCCCTGGGCCGGTCCGGTATCAGCGGTCTTATGTGTGGTGTTGGTCGCTGGAGCGGTAGCAATGCTCCTAACCAAGAGTTCGGGCGTAGCAATAGCGATGGTGATTCTTGGATGGGTCGTATCGGCCACTGCGGCGGTGGTTCTGATACTGGGCTCTTTACCCAAAATCGCAGCTCCTGAATGGATTGGTAGAGCGATCACAAACTTCGGTGAAAGGGAAACCCAGTCTGGAGTTGTTGGAAGCGTTACGCGTTCTCTTACCAGCAAGTTCGATCCTGGGTCCTTGAAGTTTGACTTATCGAGAGGATGGGGTGCGTATCTGGCTTTCAGTGCTGGGCTTTTATTAATGGCAGCTTGTTCCCTGATTGCTCGTGCCCGGCTTGGGAATACACCTATTCAGGAGGACTGATGGAGACAGCGGGCGAAATTCTGGTTCTAATTGCATTTCTAATTGTTGGAGTTTGGGTGGTGGGGTTTGGATCGGCAGCCGCGCTGATGGCAGGCCCCAGCGATTTCTCCACTGTTGGAGCCTTCACTATCGGGGCTGCTGCAGGGCCTGCTGGACTAGTAATCGTGTGGTGGGTTGTGCGAAAGAGTGTTGGCACGTCGCCGCAGACCTCGGAGTCGAACGGAGGTTGGTCCGACTCAACCTCCCAATGGGGGAGTCTTTAGACCCTGGGGGAGAGACTCCGATTTCCTTAACCCTGTCTTGCGCCTACATTCTTGAACCGTTACCCTCTGCGGCGTGAACGTTAGGGCAGGAAAGTTTTTTCTAGTTTGTTGTCTGGTGGCTGGATTCGCGGCATGCTCAAACTCCTCTGACTCTGCGAAACCAAGCCAGAATCTGAAGCCGAAGAAAGTCAGTTACGACCACTCGGCGGTATTTGTCATAACTCCTACAAGTACAAGCTTTTATAGCGAAGCCGTTCCATCCCCGACTGACCCAACAAAGATCCCAACAAGTTCGAAACCGGTAATGGTCCTTGATTGTGGGCCCGCCGTAGTGACCGATGCTCCTACGCACCGAATACTCTTTGGGCAGACATCAACACGCGGTTCAGGATCGATTGAGAGTTACACGGTTGAGTTCGGTGATGGGAAACGTGCATCTGGAACCGATCCGCAGATTGTTTTCAACCATGAATACACGGCACCTGGTGCATATGACGTATCTGCAGTTGCTTCCGCCTCTGATGGATTAGACGCTTATGCATCGTGTCGCTTCGACTGGTCTAGGGCTCTGCCACCTGCCCCTGCAGTTTCGCAAGCTGTGCCTTCAAGCCCAGAGCCGTGCTCTAATGGCTCATTTATTGACTCAAATGGGGCGAGTGCATGTAGGCCGTACCCAACAAATACAGATACGCCAGCAGGTGCAACCGCGATCTGTAAAGACGGTTCGATTTCCTTCTCGCTCCACAGATCCGGCACCTGCTCAGGGCATGGCGGCGTCGCGACATGGCTGTGAGTGCTGGTCAATGAAAAGACTGAAGTGCAGGTTTCTGATGTCCTATTGCGGAGTAATTGAGAATGTTTAAGAGAGGCAACGACGACTTCCTCAGTCGTGCTCGCTACCGCTTCGACACTGCTTTTTCGGCAGGGACTGCACCGGTTATTGGGGTACTAGCGGTCGCCGCACTGGTACTGGTTATCGGTGCGGGATTTGTATTGTCGATAGCCGATGTCTCTGTGAATTCGGTCGGCAACAAGGGCCTTATCGAAGATATATGGACCAGTTTGATGCGCACCTTGGATCCAGGAACGATGGGGTCCGACAATGGCTGGACTTTTCGCATTGTTACGCTCTCTGTAACAATCTGCGGGATTCTGATCTTGAGCACCTTGATTGGGTTGCTCTCCCACGGGGTTGATCGATCGCTTGCTCGATTGAGTAAAGGGAGATCAGTTGTACACGAAAAGGGCCATGTCGTCATTCTTGGTTGGTCGTCACACGTCCCGACGATCGTAGAACAGTTAGTTCAAGCCAATCTTTTCGAGAAGCGTGCTCGGGTAGTCCTCCTTGCGCCTCTGTCGAAAGAATTTATTGAGGATCAAATACGACTGCGAGTAGAAGATCTCCAAGGGCTGAAGCTAATAGTTAGAACCGGAGATCCATCTGATGTGCATGATCTTGACATCGTAAGGCCATTCGCAGCGAAGGCAATAATCGTTGTTTCCCCGGACGGCGATTTAGGGGACGCTTCCGTAATACGGTCAGTACTCGCGCTCCTGAAGAAAGATAAGTCGCTACACGGAACGCCGACGATCGCAGAATTTACAGATTCGGGTACAGCGCAAGTTGTTCGCTCAATTTCTGATGGTGCTGTCATTACAGTTGTGCCGAGCGAAATCATTTCGCGGATTTCAGCGCGTATATGCAAGACCCGAGGCGTGAGCGATATATATCAGGACTTACTCGATTTCGAGGGTCACGAGATTTACATCAAGCCGGTCGAGAAGAGCCTGGTGGGTAGGCCTTTAGCCGATGCCGTCCTTGCATACGACGAAGCAGCAGTGATCGGTTATCAGCGCCAGGACGGATCGGTACGAATCGCCGTAGATCTCAGCGAGATACTGCCTTCGGAGTGCTCAATAATTGCAGTTGCCGAGCATTCTCATTTAGTTCTATTTAGCGGTCTCTCTGATCCGGTGAGTGCAGGTTCAATTGAAGCAGCACCCCGTGCTCCTGCGCCCGAAAAATTCGCCCTCTTGGGTTGGAACAAAATGGCTCCTCAAGTGCTCCAGGAGATAGATGCCTCGTCCGCTCCTGGGTCAATGGCCTTTGCGGTAATAAATCCTGAGGCAGTTTTCGACGAGGCTCTTGTGAGTAGCTTAGCTACGCTGAAATTGGATTACCGCGTATGTGAGGCTGAGGATCCCGCAGCGCTTTCAGCAATCTTGGATTTCGACCCAGACCATATTCTCGTCCTCTGTGAACACGATGAGAGAATTCCTTCAGAAGCAGATGCACTCGTGCTCATGTCTGTGCTGAAACTGGACCATCTAATGAGTAAGTCTGAGCGTCGCCCAAACATCATCGCAGAGCTTCGGGACCCTAGGGATTCTGCGCTTGCGGCGATCGCTCGTGCTGACGACCTAGTCGTCAGCGACCATCTCGCCTGTTTGATTATGGCGCAACTTGCAGAATCACCTCATCTTGCGGAAGTTTTTGATGTGATGTTCTCGAACGAGGGGCCGCTGATTGAAGTTATCTCAGCGAGCTCATTGGGGGATCTGACGCAAATGGCGACCCATAATGATTTAGTGCGCGCTGGTCTTGAACGGAACCAATTAGTTATTGGGTATCGGAAGAATGGATCCGTTTCCCCATCGTCAGCGCTGCAAATGGTTCCGAGAAAATCGCAGTCAATTCAGACTGACGAGTCAGATCAAGTAGTTGTAATGCACATACAGCGCGACCAATTAGATCGGTACGAGACCAACGCCAGAGTTGACCTTGTGGGCGAGGAACAACTTCAGCGTCAGCATTCGATTGGGTTTGACGTGAGGACAGAGTTAGTTAAGGACGAATTTACTGGTGCAACTTTGGGAGTAGCAGAGTGAATATTGGCGAAGTTAAAAACACTGTTCGAGAGATCCTTGATGGACTTGATCCGAATGTCGAGCAGATGGAAGACGGCTCCATGCGAGTTGCTGTCAACAGCACTGCTGTTTATGTATCCGTAGATCTGCAAGATGTCGCTCAGGACGATTCAAGGTCTGTAATAACAATCACCTCTCCCGTGCTGAGAAATGTCGAACTTACCGATGACCTGTATAAGTGGATAGCAACGATGGGCTGGCGGTACATATTCGGGCATGTCACATTCGAGGATGCGACCGGATTTGGCGAGATCAATTTTCAGCATCACCTGCTTGGTGATCTTCTCGACGCGGAGGAGTTAGAGGCTGCTGTAATTGGCGTAGTTGGTACCGCGGACGACCTCGATGATGTGCTTCGGGGTCGTTTCGGAGGAGACAGGTTCGTCGACTAAATCCACTACTGGTATTGAGGGCGCTTAACCCCCGCCACGCGCCTCGGTCCGGTTGGTTTGCAGGTTGTTTAAACCCTCGCACCAACCGAACCGACTGCCCGGTCACGCGTTCGGGTCGCTCTTAGGCTGCTCGTCTTGACTTCTCCGACTGTCGCGTATCGCTTGCTTCTTATCGCTCAGCAGTTGACTGGTATTAGCGAAAGCATCTCGCGTCCCAGATGCTGACTTAGAGAAGTGAGTCATACGAGCATGGTCATAACCCATTGCCCGAGCATCAGCGAATGCCTCTAGGTCAGCGGAGAGGAATGAAAACTCCCATCCATCTGCTTGGCGCTGCTCGACGAGAGTTTTGATGGAGTCTCGAGTGAACTCCGTTGATTGGTTCTCATGCCCATCAGTGATGGTGACAAAGAGGATGTCCTCAGCGGGTAGCCCAGCGTCTGCTCGCTCACGCTTCTCCCGATCTGCTCGCGTTATCAGCACACCGGTTGCATCGAGCAGTGGTGTGCCACCACGAGGTTGATAAGAGTTTTGGTCGAGCTCGACTACCTCGCGAAGAGGTACGCCGGATGCAACTACATTGTTGGGCTCAACAGAGTCGAAGAGCACAACAGTTGCTCGGCTCGCATCCTCCGCCTCGGCGCGCTGATCTGCGAGCAGAGTATTAAAGCCCCCGATTACATCGCCTCGAATTGACTCCATCGAGCCGGATACGTCGATGAGTACATATATATGTACGGGTACTGCCGCAGGGGTTGGAGTGGAGTCCGCTCCCGTGTTACTAGTTGGGTCTGGGGTAGTGCTCATGTGTTGCTCCTCTCGGGCATCTGCCCGGGTTTTTAGGTTGTTGGAACTTTGGGTTGACTAGCTGTTTGGATATAGGTAGGGCTTATGCGGCGATCACGGATAGGCATACGAGTTGGTTCTCGAATGTGAGTCCCTGTGCTGCAACTCGTGAAGAGTTGAAGCGGAACTCGGTACCGACACCGATTCCGTCATTGCTCTCTCCACCAGCTTTTAGAACCTGGCGCACAAAACGCAGCGCACGAGAGATCGATGGTCGCGAACCGTCGATGCTCGAGGGCACATCAAATGCAATCGCAGCGAGCACCTCGTCCCAGTAAGTGGCGAGCGTCTCCGTACGATCGAATAGCTCCGCATTGATGATTCGTCCACCGATTGCGATTACAACCCCGGTCTGACCAGGGAGAGGGCGAAGGTGGCGCAGAATAGCGACGGCATTATCTACTGTCGTAAGTCGTGCATCGATGTGCTCTGACGGAGCGTGCTCGCCAATCTCAAGTAGCGAATTTGTCTCGGCGTTAATCAGCCTCGACTGGAGAACGTGGTCTACCTGTGACCAGACCTCGCCCTGATTGACCCGACGTGGAGTGCCATGTTCTGTTAGCCCAACACTCTGGACGACTGCTCGACGCACATTACGTGGAAGCCTCTGGGTGCTGCGCCCAAATGTGCGCCCACGCTCGCCGTGCCAGCGCCCTGACTCAACACAAGCAACTGGCACTGGAGTTGTCCCTGGAACAAGTAATACCGGCACGGTCACCGTGCGGTTTTGGTAACCACCCTCGACGATCTCGCCGTCGGTTACGAGCACCGGGATTGTTCCGGTATTCGTAAACAAAAGCGTAGGGACTGTCTCTAGGGTTGCCTCTTCGATGAGGAGCGTGCCAGCTGCGATTGCGTCTCGTGCCGATATATAGGTAAGCGGCGCTGGGCCGTGGTTATAGATCGGATAGAGGCTCACGGGCCCCACTGTTTTGGGTGACCCAATGCTTATCGTCTCGATACTTGAAATTAGTGCTGTCATGTTTTTGTCCTTTGTTGGAATGATGAGGCTTGCGGCTTTGTTGACTGAGTTGACTGGAGTGAATCTCTAGAGGTCATGACACGATCTCCGGTGAGACGATCTCTGTGGCGTCTGAGTCGCTGCTCCAGATGCGCTCTCCGTAGAAATGCAGAAGCGCATCGGGTGCATAAATGACACGGGTTACGGGGCGTGCTTCTCGTATCGCATTGAGCGCAGCAACTGGTTCCCAACCGGCTTCGAGCAGCAATCGGAAGGCAAGTGAC
>Ga0209596_1001992_pt1 | contig 17049 bp, 27 predicted proteins | sample M_130807_MF_Meta_FD_187314 | JGI IMG/M metagenome (GOLD analysis project Ga0209596, IMG submission 187314) | Freshwater microbial communities from Lake Montjoie, Canada to study carbon cycling - M_130807_MF_MetaG (SPAdes) (version 2) | ecosystem: Environmental > Aquatic > Freshwater > Lake...
GTAGAACTGGGCCTTCTCCTCCATTGTGTAAGTTTTGACTTTTCCCGAAACCGTTTTAAGCCCTATCGTTTCGTCAACGTCCACCGTAATTTGACCAGCCAACGGCTTGTGCCCGCAGCGTCGGCAAACGTACTCTCCGGCCTCTTTTATGCGCTGGCACTGGGTGCACGTTTTGCCTTCTGTGGATTTCTCGCGCTTTTCTCGTTTGGCCTTGCGCGCCTCTTCCATGCCGTCGCTACCATCGTGCAGTTCGAAATATTCAATCTGTGTTGGGCATCCTAATCTGAAATACGTACCGCTGTGATCGAAAAGTTTGCAGCTCGTCTTGCCTTTTGCTGGCCTGCTACCCCGCATGACACCCTGAACCCACGTCCGTTCTGATTTCGTCGGCTTTGCCCAAATTATGCAGCGAACGTCTGAATCGAAACCGGCGCCCAACACACCCACGTTCCAAATCACTTTAACTATGCCGTCCGCAAACCGGTTAAAAATGATCTTCCGCTCTTCAATCGGTGTATCAGCGGTCACCACCTCTGCGGCTATGTCTGCAGACCTAAACTGGGTTGTGTATGCGTTGGCAGTCGATACGTTTGGGGCAAATCCAATAGTAGGCTCGTTTTCTCCATACTTCAGCCAGTTGTCCAGTATGTTGCCCGCTATTTTAGCGTCACCCATAATTTGACTAATGGCGTCTTCGTCATAGTCGTAATCACCAGCGTAATTTTTCTTCACCTTGACGCCCTTTAGATCCGGCCTGAATGGCGCGCTAATATCAAACGGGGTCAATAATCCGTCCTTGATAAGCTTCTGGGTTGTGACTGGTTTAATGAAGTTTTGGTAGTGAGTGCCAAGCCATTTAGCAAAAGGCGTCGCCGTCAGCCCTATGGTTTTCAACCCTGGCGTCTTCATGATCTCCAAAATCGCCTTCCGCTTAAGGTCGCATTCGTCAACAATCAGAACTTTTATGTCGTCGGGGAATGCTCGCCGAATCAGGGTATCTGCGCTGGCAATCTGAACCATGGCCGTGGGGTCGGTGCGCTCGTCTTTTTGCCAGATAATGCCGAGGTCTGTGTGGCCGTATTGGCTGAACCGCGTGTAGGTCTGGTCAACCAATGTCACGTAAGGCGCAGCGAACAGGGTTTTTTGGCCTGCTTGCGCGAAGGCTTGGCAAAGGTAGCTGGCGGTGGCTGTTTTGCCGCTACCAGCTGGCATATTGAGTAGGTGGGTTTGGTGTTGCTTCCATCCTGCGCGCAGCATTGAAACCGCTTGCTGCTGGATGGTTCGTAAATCGTCGTATTTCATAGAAAGCCTTTAGAAGTCTGCCGCTAGACTGCCGCCACGCGCAGTAAGGGGACTGTGTTTACGGCACGGCAGACTTCTAAAAGCTCTCCCGCGTGATTATTTGCAGATGTCTAGACTGCGGATATTATTTTACTTTTTTGCAATAATTGCGCAAGCTTTATTATTCTATTTCCATAATCATGGCCAGAGCTTCAGACTTCACTGACTCAAGCATCCCTATGAACTCGTATAGTGAATTTTTATCTCTGTCACTAAAAAAAACATCAGAGCTGCTTCCTCCGCACATACTGTGCCCAGCAGCAATTACGCAAAAATGTGCGGGCGCAAAATCTTTGTTTTCCTCTCCAAACTCAATTAAAAACTTTGCGTAATCAGTTTTCGTAGCGTGATCTTTACTGTCATCCGATTGTGATTTGGCATTTTTAAAGTCAATTATTCTTCCCATACTATTCACCTACTTAATAGACGGCGGCGCCTGAGTGGCCCCGCCTAAAGTTTTTAACCTGGCATCCACATAATCCCTTAGACGTGTGTTTGCAGCCGCCACTGAGCGTGTCTCGGCCATTTGTGGGGCCATCCCGCCTACAACCATGGCCTCGTAACCATCTTTGATTGCCTGCGTGTATTTCGTCAGTGCTGCGTCCCTGTGTTGATGGGGCAGTCGCGCTAGTTGTTCGTCAACGTACTTTTGGTTTTCCAGTTCGTACTTGTCCATGCTTTCCCCCTTATTCGTTGATGTTTTTGGCAATGCCAATTGGTGAATCTGGCCTCCAATCGGTTTCGTATTTATTACCCTTCCCCAAATTGCAATCCTCGCACAATAACTGAAGATTTGTGAGCTCTAGCGATAATTCAGGATGTTTTGAACGCGGCTTTATGTGGTCTACATGAACTACGACACCATGTACTTTGGGTGATCTCCCACACATCATGCACCTGCATGCATATTTTTCTAAAACCCTTACCCTCAACTCTCGCCACTCCTTGCTGTCGTAAAATTCTTGGTTTTCCTTCCTGCAAATAATCTTGCGCTTTTTCTTTTTTGTTTTTGGCTTGCCACCAGTGAGTTTGATTTTCGGAACATCATCAGCTTTAGGCTTCCAGCACCAATCCCCGTTATCTGCTGGCATTGGATTTATAATCTGGGCTTTTGATTTAACTTTTAGAGGGCTTGGCATCTGGTCTGTTTTGGCGTTATGAAAATCCCTCCACCAATCGCAATCAACATCCGCCTTTTGGATTGGCTTTACCCATGGGCTACCGACTAATGCTATTGCCATTTCAACCTGCTTTAGTGTGTAGCCTCCTTTTTTTGTTCTTGCCTGCTTCAACATTGCTTCGGTTATCTGCATTTCATATTTCCGTTGGTGGATTTGCTGGTTTCTGCCGAAATAATCCCCCTACCCACCAAAGCGGGTAAAAGGTCATTTCCGTCGGAGCCATTCGCGTAGGCAACCGCCGCTCTAGAACCATACAAGTTGTCTAGAGTTGACCATCCAAATGCGCTCTTGTAAGCACCCTCCCCCACATAAAGTCATCAGTGTTGCGGCTGGGGTCTCTTCATACCGCGATAAAATGTTGGCCGGTGAGGTTAGTCCCTTTCGGTACGGCCGGTGTGGCCGCCCAGATAGGCGTCATTTCTCTCCAACAAGTAAAATATGACGTTTTTGATGTAATCGCAGGCACGCCAAAAAAATTTGGTACTCGAACAAATTTGAAACAATGGATTTTTTTTGGTCGGCTGAACGCCTAGAAATAATATCCACTACCCTGCCCTGCCCGCCTTTTTTACGTTGTATGGTCAACGCCCCACCCGGGTGCAGCAACTCGAGGGTGTGGGGAAGAGCTTTCGGGATAACCCTAGCTGCAATCGAAGTATAGCAAACGCCATTGGTTGTTGCCAATAGTATTTTAAATAAAAAAAACCGCCCGTAGGCGGCTCAATTGGATCACTTTGCCAGCTTTACTTGATGCTTTTGTGAAGAGCCTCCGCTTGACCCTGCATATAATCAAAACCATCCTTGCTGCCAGTCCATTTTTCGCCTGCCGGATAATCCATATTTAATTTATCTCTGGCAGCATTGAAACCCATGCCTTGAATTTCATTTGTTTTATCTTCATAGCCTTTAAAAAATGCTTCGGTTTTCATGGTGCCTGCCTCGGTTTCCGATGCGCCAATCGCTTCGGTGTGTGGTTATCATAGCTATGTAGGCCTAGCCTTGCAAGTATTTTTGCAAATTATTTGAAAATAAACAAAAAAACCGCCCGTAGGCGACTTGGCTAGATCACTTTGCCGGCACTGGCAAACCGTTCAAGATCTCAGTCGTCAACTTGTCCAAAGCATCCCCCAGCCGGTCATACAAAAAGTCTGGGAATTTGCTGCCCGTCGAGTGCGCCCATGACTCAAGCGCCGAGAGGAGTTTTAGAAGCTCTAGCAGCTCTGGTTTGGTCATTGTGGTTCCTCATCGTCATCCGGCAGACTTTCACCCCCCGAAATATCTGCATCGTAATGCACCAGCGCCCAAATATACAAAATAGCGAATATCGCCAACCCGATACAGCCAAAGACTATAAACGCAATCATTCTCCAACCTCGATCAAAAACGGGTCCGCATCAAGCCTGGCACGGTTAGAATGCACCCTAAGTTTTGGAAGTTCTCGCCAGAATTTTGGCGCTTTTTCGTACTCGGTTTCAAAATATGCGTCTACATAATTACCTTCAAACAGACCTATATTAAGGTCGGCAACAGCCCATGATTCGTTTACCGAATTGTAAATCCCCACTACTGGCCATGGCAGACTTACATCTAGCAAAATTAGCTGTTCTTTCGGTGCGTTGCCCATCTCTTGCCATTCGTCGCTCATAAATCACCTTTTGCTATACGATCTAGCCTTGTTTTCCAGTCAAAAATTACAGAAAGCACCGCAGCTCCATTTGGTGGTGGGCCGTTAAAAGCATTTAAAACTTCAAACCGCATCGCGTTTGGAAGCCTGGTGCCGGAGCCATCGGGAAAAACCCATGAATCTGTCTGTATTTCATATATCCTACCCAAAAAAAACTGTTTTTCATAAATCATCTTTTGCCTCTCTTGAAATCCGCATTCAGCGCCAGAATCTCGTCGCGGGTGATAATCCAGCCTTTTGATTCAGCCGCCTTGATGATGTACTGGCAGCGGTCATAAAGGCCATTCTCCTCATTCTTTGGCAGTCCATGCCGCAGCCACCAGTACGCCAACTGCCGACTTATGCGTCCATCGCTGGCGTGCTCAATGCATGAAGCCGTGGCAACCTCGAACAGCTGCGCCCATGTTTTTATCTTCATTGTTTACCCTCGGTTGTTGTTAGCCGTCAGTGTAGCGTCCAGCAAGTTATTTTGCAAATACCGTAAAAATTACTTTACAAGCCCGCATCGGTTATCTATAGTTACATCACTGAAGCGATTGGCGCGACAGGCAACTAAGGGGAACAACATGCAAATAGAATTCAAAAGCAAAGACCAAAATTGGCAAGAGGAAAGCACCACTTACTGGTTCGAATTGACCGGTGATGATTTCGGAACTGGCTGCGAGTTTGAAGCAGACATTTTTGGAGTTTGCGAGAGTGGCGGGAAAAGCAGAATTTTGGATTGTGATGGATGCCCAATGACAGTTGGCGACCGAGTTGAAATAGCAGCAAAACGCCATTGTGTTGTCACTGACGATATGCGCGCAGAATAAAAACAATCACCCGCCCCAATACCGGGGCGGGCCTTCAAGGGGAAAGTTATGCAATTTTTAAGAAACAAAGGCAGTGAATTGGTAAAGCTGGCCATACAGGCCGGTATCAAGGTAAACGACGAATGTCAGTTTGCATTTTTGCCAGAGCACGTAGCGCGTATGTGCAGCGCTCAAGTTCAACGATGGTCCGTCGAGGCCGATGACTTCGAGGCGGATGCCTACATGAACGAGTTCACCCCTGCTGGGGACTTATCCACTCGCTCAGAGCAGGTGTTGTTCACTACAAACCCAGCTCAGTGGCTTGAAATGGCCAGCAGTTGGGTAGGGATAGCGGAGTCCGAGGGGACTTACATCATCGACCTCGCAGAGCTGGATGATTTATTGTGGTGCGAGGCTCTGCGACAAGAGTTCAGCGACGATGCTGGCTTTATGGAGCAGCACGGGTTTAACCTTGCGATGTTGCTTAAATTCGACGGCGGCGAGTTTTTGCGCGTGTGCCAAGAGGCCGCGATCAAGTACACCATGGTGACTGCCGAGCGTCTATTTGACGCTGCTGTAGGAGAGTGGCTGGAGTGGCTGGAGGGGATGAAATATGGCGATTAGGGAAGCGCAGCCCGGTCACTGGGTCGGAACCATAAAGCTCGACCACGCAACAATCACCACCGCTGGGCCTTCGCGCTCAGTGGTTTACTCGAAACTGATGGAAGTACTGGGGCAAATTATATGAGTAGTGAATTAATAGTACAGAATGAATCGAGCCAGTTCATGGCCATGATTGAAAAGGTTGTTATGAGCCCAGAGGCAAGCATTGAAAAGCTCGAAAAGATGCTTGACATGCAAGAGCGCATTTTGAACCGAAACGCCCATCAGGCATTCACTGCTGATTTGGCGGCCATGCAATGCGACCTGCCCCTAGTAAAGGAAAACGGAAAAAGCCACAATGGAGCCTACGCTCTTCTGGAGGACATAAATCAAGCAATCCGGCCAAGCCTACAGAAATTCGGCTTTGCGGTTACGTTTCGAGTTGAGCAAGCGGAAAAGACAGTAACGGTTAAAGCCATCCTAAGCCACCGTGGCGGCCATTCTGAATACACTAGCATGATGCTGCCGCTGGATATTTCTGGCAATAAAACGGCCACACAGCAAGTCGGCAGCACAGTTAGCTATGGCAAGCGATACACCATTAGCGCGCTGTTAAATATCAGCACAGGCGACGATAGCGACGGGAACAACCAAGCCGTTAAAACCATCACGGTAGAACAGGCCAAGGCCATAAAATTCATTCTTGACGGGAAGACTGAGGCCACGTATGACGAATTTTTAACAGAGTTCGGGCCGCATGACCGCATAACACCAGAAGAACGCGCCAAGGCCGCCGCCTGGCTGAGGAATAAGCCGTGATAGAAATTTTCGATTGCGAGCAAAACAGCCCAGAGTGGTATCAATGCCGATCTGGCCTTGTAACGGCGTCTAGCCTGTCAAAAGTGCTGGCCAAAGGCCAAGGCAAGATACGCGAAGCCTACGCCAAGCAGATAGCCTGTGAGCGCTTCACGGGCCTACCCACGGAAGGTTGGGGAGGTAATGAGTACACCAAGCGCGGCCACGAACAAGAGCCGGAAGCTCAGGCTGAGTACACTATAATTACCGGAAATCAATTAACCGCTTGCGGGTTTATGGTTAATCACCGGGATATAGGCGGCGTCGGCTACTCTCCGGATGGGCTAACAGCGCACGGATTGTTTGAGGGTAAAACCAGAAAATCAGAGCTGCATTTTGATCTGCTCAAAAGCGGTGAAGTGCCAAGCGAACACAGGGCGCAGATTCAATGCGGCCTGTGGGTGTCAGAGCGTGATAGCTTGGATTTTATGTGCTATTCACGCGGAATGCCGTCATTCATTAAAACAGTTTATCGTGATGATGAATTCATTGAAAATGCGAGGCTAGAGGTGATTAAATTCTATGCGCTAGTAGAAGAGTGCATTGATTTTTTAATACGCTACCAAATAGCTTAATTGCCTAACAATCATTAAAAGGGTAATAACAATGACCGAACAACACTTCAAAATCGCACGGGCCGCCATTATAGCGGCCACCATTTTTGTGGTAATTTTCGGAACGCTAGACGTGCTTGGGTATATCACCGCAGAGTTCAGAGGGAATAAGTAATATGAAAATAAAATCATTCACACAGCCAGATGTGACAATCTCTCACTTTTCCCACTCAACTAATCAAGCGATAAACACTGATGTTTTGTTAATAGATCATGCCGTTAATGCGCTTATGAGCGCGCTAGGTTCTGATTGGAAATACAGAACTAACCCAGAACAGTTGAATTCAATGAGGGAAGTACTTCTGCAAATTATTAAAGAAGCATATCTTCAAGGTTCAAACGATTGCCACAACTCACTGAATAGATATTTGTAACCGAACCAGCGCCATTAGCGGGGTGCTTATGGGCCTAAAAAAACTCCCGCAGGTTTCGCCTTAGCTCTCCTTTAGCATTCTGCGACGCGGGTAACTGGAATCTAGCCGGTGCTAGAACTTCTGGAAACTCTGCCGAGCGGAATGGGTGAGAAACCGGACAGCCGGAAAGACGGCACCTGATTAACTATGGGGATTTTTATGGAAATACTTGATAAATATAATGCTCTACAAAAAGAGTTATTCGAATATTTCGGATACGTTGAAAACTGGCGCGCTTTCCCAGTTGACGATGCCAGGCAATACTTCTGGATGCTCGACGGTGACGGTCCGGGAACACTGAGGTTTGCAGATAGCAAAAAGTTACTGGAAGATGAAGATTTTGGAGAATACTACGAAAATGAAATATATACCCAGCGGCATCTTGAAAAGTGGGTTTATATCGGGGCTGAATATACCATGATCGTCGTAGATACTCACACAGACGGAAATAAGTTTCTTCAAATTTTCTCTAATGATAAACGGGTGATTTGATTAAATCGAAGCGGGAAGTGCTCTCCTGAGGGTGCCGGGGAACCGACGCGGCATCGATTGGTGAGCCTGCAACCGTGAGCGCAGCAGGCGCCTATTAACCAAGGGGGATTTATGACAAAACCATGCCCAGATTGCGGCGCCGCACTTGTCAGCCTTCCGTCAACCGCTGAACGGATATGCTCAGGATGCCAGAAGTACTGGCCTTGGAAATTATCTGAAGGCCAAAAACCAGTTGGGTACTCAGTGTGCCCCGACAAAATTGAACAAATAACAGAGGAATGATTATGAATATTGCGAAACAGGCACGCAATGGGTGTTGCTGAGGATTTAGTGGATCAAATTTTGGAAATTCTAATAAATCCAGAAATTGAAATGCCTCTAGTTTTAGGGCTTGGTATTCTCGATTTAGTTAAGTGTGAGTTGTTTGCGCGCTCCGTACCAGTGGAGGAATAGCAGTGGCACTAATTAAAACATTTGAAAACGACGTTATCACGTCAAATAACGTGCAAATGAAAGAGCCTGAGCGGCAAGAAATCCGCGATTTAATGTCGGAGTTTTTAAAGAATGGCGGCCAGATTGTGGAAGTTCCGCCTTATGTGAATGCCGAGAATATCGAGGCGTATCGGCCCATAACTCAACAGGAAGAAATGGCTGTTAAATTGCGCTGTGGGCTAAAGGCCAATTGCAATATGACAATTGTCTACAGGCCACAGGATAGAATGTGGCAAGCTACACTGGGCATTTTCACGCTAGGCTTTTTCCCAAGCCAACAAAGTGCAGAGGATGCTATCAGGGCGCGTGCTAAAATAGTTTTTGCAGATTCAACTAAAAACGGGCGAAAATTACCCGCTATAACTGAGGTGCAGATTGATAAGATGGTGTCTGAAAATGTCTAACATTATCGCCAGTAAATCACCAAAAAACATGGCCAAAGCAAAGCGCCTGATTCGCGGTTTAACGCTCGAATGGGACGATCTGAACCCTTTGGATGGTATGCACGTAGTCTTCACGAAAATAGGGCATAGAAACCCGATTACAAGGCTTAGTGCTAATGCCATGGTGAACCAATACGCTCAGTTCATTTTTGAGCGTATGCGAATGACTTGGCGCGTTCAAATAACGCTATTTTTTCAGTATGCGAATGGCGATAAATATAAGGAGGACATCGAGCTAGAGTGCAACTGCCACTTGAAATCACTTAACGATCATTGCCTTGATGAAATAAAACAGGCCCGCAAACTCCACGCTGATGACGCTTACCGATTCACGAGTTTTAAGATTGAGTGCGTTGGGTTTTAACTTAGCCTTATTGTTTCGTTTTTCTGCTGTTTTTGAACGACTGATACAGCTCGCGGACGGTTTTAATAATCATTAGCGTCAAATAAATGGCGCTCGCTATACTGGCGTAATTTGCAAGGGGTGCATCCATAATGCTCTGCGCTATTTCAACGTGACTCTCAATGCTGGGAGCTATCACCCCCACTCCCGCTACTGGCACCGCTACCGCGTGCGGCAGTAGGCGGTCTATCAATGGTGTTAACGTCTCTGCATGTTCCGCGTGATTCATTGTATGCCCTGACCCATTCGTGGATTGTTTTTATCAGCGCCGCCGATGTAACGATCACTGCTAGTATCGAATTGTAATCGTTTAAACTCATCGAGCAGCCCCAGCGATAGCGCCAAAATTTCGACGGCAAATAGGGAATCAATCGCCGCGCCATATAACCAATCAACCTCCACATACCCGATAGAATAGCAGAAAGCCAAGATTGCATTATATAACAAAGCAAGGATTTCACACCCGGCTACAACGATGAAGCACGGCTTCCGTGATAGCGCCAGTGCGGAAAGCGCAAGCCCCATGGATAAAGCCGACTTGATGATCAACTCCTGCTGCCATGTATGGTCCGCCCCTAGTGGGAGCATGTACACCACGGCAACCAATGCCATTAGGGCTAGGCTTTTTCTCACTTCGACTTACCACCTTTGCCTTTTGGCTTTTGGGCCATAGCGATTACCATGATGGTCGGCTTTTTACTCTTCGACACTGGCGGATTTTTTGGCTTTGACTTATTTGGCATTTTTATTGCTCCAGTTATTGACGTAATTTTTGTTATATTTAACTAATCACACCAAAAGTTTTTATACCAGTGCCAGTGAGAATTTCACCTACAAATCCTCCAGATGCTGGAGTATTATACATGGCCTTCTGACCTATTTCCCAAGTTCCTGCTCCCAATGTTGTTGGATAATTACCTCCTGATAGCGTTTCATTGTCGCTCAAATATGATTTGTTTCCTCCAGCACCTGATATCGTTCTAGTGAAAACACCTCCTCCCATAACATTGCGGCGAACTTTAAAAACTCCATAAATTCCTGCATTGGCGCTACCGCCGTCCGTTTCCACATCAATCGGAAAATTGATAATTTGATTATCAAAAACATTGAAATACGCTACATTATTAAAGTCCGTGTGCCGTACTCTAATCCCACGCTTTCCAGCAGCTTGTACGACGCTCGAAATTATTTCGTTATCTTTCACATTGACGTTACCAACCCCAGTTACTCCACCGCAATAAATCGCAGAGCCACCAGCCGCTAACTGATAGTCGAATGTCAGCGTATTGTCCGAAACATTTATAACTTTATTGTTGTTTGCTGTGAAATCAACAGCCACGTTCGTTAGCTCGTTATTAGTGAAAGTAATAGTTTCACAAGGACCATTGGCAGTGTCTGCAAAGCCTATCCCAGCAGGACTGGATAATACGCAGCCGTCTACTGTTATAGATTTATTATTCTGAGTTAGCCCTGCATTGTAAATTCTAAATAACGCCCGACCAGAAGTATTTTGAATTGCAGTTACGCCATTAAAACTAACATTTTTATTGAGGAAAAATGCTGTAAGACATCCATTTAAACAATCTGTAACTGTTCCACCATCTGCTGAGCAATCAAACGACCCCTCAAAATCTATTCCAACGTCACCGCAATCAGCTACTGTTAAATTACTGCTGGTTATCTTTTCGCCCATCGATCCCCAAAAGCCGGCACCTTTGTGGTTTCGGCTAATTACTCCCGTAACATTACCGCGTTTACACTTCCGCTCGTTAGTTATAGCGCCATTCGCTGTTTCGTCTGAGTCTCCTCCCCAATACATAATTCCGTGTCCGCAATTTTCGATTATTCCACCTGACACAGACCAATCTAAGGTATAAAATAACCCAATACCAGCCCCAGATGCTTGATCTACGGCTCCCGGTCCAGATATTCTAGGATTAGTCACAACAACATATCGTGAGCAGTTAAACCCACCACTTGTTGGGTCTGCATCCACTGAAGCGTAAACCTTACCAACGGTTGCCTGGCTCATCAACACGTTGCAATTAGTCGATTTTGGGCTAATTAACTGGACGTTTTGACACCCGCTAATCACTAGCCCGCCAGTCTCACGAGCGGTGATAGATGATGTGCTTCGAAATACTGGGTGCAAAAGTTTAATATTAGTCTTTGCGGACGCTGTGAAAGCGAAATCAAATACTGCGCTATTCCAGACTATTTCACCTTCACCCCAAAACTTTATTTTACAGTTTGACGGAAGCGCGATTGCCGTGGTTATAGTTATAGACGTTAGAATCTTTTTTGCCCTTGTGCAATTTACAAAATTCTGCATGGCTGTGTCACCAACGCCGCTAACTACTCCAAAATCCTCTGGAGTGACTGTTTTTGATTGGCGAACAGCGGCTTTTGCTCCGTTTATAACTATAGTCCCATTGTCTGCGGTTAATCCTGATGAACTTATAACATCGAAAATTCCGCCTCCCTCGCCCTGCGTAGTGTGCCCCAGCAGGCTAAATTGCTGGCCTATTTGCGCATTCGTTAGAAATGCCGAAATATCAGCAAACGCAGCTATTGTTGTGATGTATCCAACACCGAAATGGTCAAACACTGAACTAGCGTTAAAAACTAGCGTCCCCTTTGAATCTTTAACAGTCATAGAATGAATAACGCCAGTAAATAAAGATCCAGCAGTTCCATTATTAGAAGGATAGCCGTTCAAAAGCCGTATCGGCTGTGCTGCTGGTATTGTCTTCGCTGAATCCCAATAAACAGAAATTTGATTAGCTGTTATCGTGGGGTCTAGGTTTTCCGTGCCGATATATAGATAGCCAGACTCTAACGGTAGGCCATCAAGCCCGTTGAATTGATAAAATGGTGGCTTAACCTCTACAACGCTCATGTTATAACCCCTGCCCTGGTGTTATGTAAACAACTGAAGTACTAGAGGCTGATGTGGCAGTAAAGAACGCCCCAGCAGGAAACCGAAGAATTTGAGATGAGCCAGCCAGTAGTGGAATGGATGTGGCCACCGCGCTGGCGTTGGTAACCGCTTCTGCGCTTGTCTTTCCAATCGCCAAAAATACCGCGACCACTCCCGAGTTAACGATTCTAAATTGCCCAGCGCTAGTTTCTGTGGCTTTTACAGGCGCCTGAACGGCTGTTGGTGCTGTCGGAGTAGCAGCGGTAAATGTGACCGTAGGGCCTAATGGTAAAAATGGAATTTGTGAGCTGGACATAATTTAACCCTGTGTGATTTTGCTGGAATATTTGGCGTTAGTTGTTGCCCTGTGGGGTTGCTCGCCGCAATGCGTCATCAACCCGTTTTTTTATTTTCACGTCACGAATGTGTGATTTGGCGACTTTCAAACCCGTCAGCACCGGAGCACCAAACCCAAGCACAGAAGAAAGCAATCCAGTTTCTGCCATCGCCAGCATGAGCGTTTTAGTGGTTCCCGAGTGGTTGATTATTGTTTCCGGTGGCACCGTGTTGATCCACCCAAGTACCTCGTTTAAATCGCGCGTTATTTGTGCGTTTTTATGTCCAAGAATTGTTTCGAGCTTTCCAGTTTTATCCATTTTTTTGACTAGCTCATTCATCCTTGCTGAGCTTATAAGCAAATTATTGGCGCGGTCAGACCCATTACGCTTTGTTGTCTCGTCACGCAAATAGTTCACATATTCGCCTTGTAAATCTTTCCACACCTGCTTTCCATTTCTGCCATGAGACTGAATGAGTTTTTTTAGAAACTCTAGCTCTTCGGTAGTGCCTCCCAAAACAGTGCGCGCAAAAACTTTCTCCATTGGGACAACTCGATCTGTCGAATTTTTTTTATTTTTTAATAAATTAGCGACGATTGCCCTATTTTCGAATTTTTGCGCCTGCTCTACTCTTGTAGCGTTCGCCTTTTTGTAGAGTGGTCCGGCTACTTGGTTTATGTGATCGTCGATCATTTTTTTCAGAATGGTCTCTTTTCTTAGGCCTTTTCCGTCGCCGAATGGCGCAGAACCTGCTATTTCTGAGCGCGCCTCCCTTAACTGCCTCACCGTTGCTGGAAGTGGTGCGAGCTTTCCGTCTACTTCCGCTGCTAATCCAAGCTGAACTAAAGTATTTCTCGCATCGTCGGTTACATTCGATGATTTTAATTTTGTTGGCTGTTTATTCAAATATCCTATCAGTGAATCTGTTATGGCTTGATCGCCTTCTCCGATTGACACCGGCGCTTCGAGGTCAACTTGCGCGTTCGCCTCCTCAGACATATCAGCCTTTTTAAACTCCGCTCGCGTTTTATTTTTTGCGGCTTCCCAACCTTTATTTAATACCGCGACTAGGTTTGTTCCGAGTTCCGTTTGCCCAACAGTTTCGGCACCTGTTTTTTCTCTGAGCGCGTCAAAATTTTGAACGGTTTTAAGCCTATTCTCTCGCCGTCTGGCCCTTATCCCCTCGCCTAAAGGGTCTTTTGCAATATCGAATTCGAACGCTAATTGATCCTCTTTGCGTGTTAGCTCGCCAAGCGTTAAATCGATAGGGACAGGAAGACCTTCCGCAGTAGTCTGCCGAATGTTTTGCAGTGGCACAGCAGCCGACCCAGCAGAAGCCGATTCACCATAGGATGGCGCCGCCTGCTCATGGCCAATTACTGATTGCAACCTTTGCCGAGCTGACTGCACACCCTCGCCAACTGCTCCACGTGCGATGTTAGCCGCCGCCATGGCCTGAGGTGCGGCCTGACGTGCCAACCCTCCGGCGAGCGCCATTTCTGCGCCTGCCAGAGGCATTCCGGCAGGGCCCAATGCCATGAGTGGCGCCAAGGCTTGCCCTACCGCTGCCGTTTGCTGTTGACCCGCCTGAGTTCGTGGCGCATAGGTTAGCGACTCGGCCCCTTGCATTGCTGCTCGCTCTACCATGTCGGCAGCTTCTTGGGTCCCAAAATTTCCGGACAATATTTGCTCAGCTAAACCCTTAACCGTTCCGCCTACCATGCCAGCAGTTCCGCCAACTATGCCGGTTCCTAACGCGAGCGCTGTTTCTCCGGCACCTTGAATGTCTTGACCAATTGTTGTTGGCACTTCTGGGGCGGATTGAGTCGCTGGCCCTAAATCGCCAAACGCTTCGCCTGCCACGTCTGGCGCGGCCCTGTACTCACGAATAGCCGCGGCAAACTTTCTAGCCGCATCCATGTCGCCTGCTTTATCTGCATTAACCAGCGCAGCCTCTAGCCGCTCTATGGTGGCCATTTACTTATTCACCACAGGTGCATATTTATCTAGTAGTGAGTTCATATCAGGAGCGCCGGAAGCCGCTGGGGTGTCGGGAATTGTTTCTGGTACGCCGTATTTGCTAGACAAGGCGGAGCGTGCCTTTAGGATAAGCCGTTGCGCTTCTTTTAGGTTAGCTTTCAATTGGGTCTCATCCTGCCTTAGGCTCAAATTTACTAAGGCGGCCTCTAGTTTTTTCCCCTCAGCTTCTGTAAGCGCGCCTAGCCCTTTCATAGATGGAACTTGCGCCAAAAAGGCTTGTGAGCCTATAGTTTTTATAGTTTCTTCAAAGTTTGCCACGTCTGCATCAAACGTCGGAGTTATACTTGATATAGTTCCAGCTGCACGGCTTCCGACCGTCCCGATAAGCAAAGGCTTATCCATCATCCCCAAGGCTTTATCTACTGTGTTAATCATGTTGTCAATGGACGCCCTGCCAGATTCCGCACTAGAAACTCGCTCCCTAACAACTTCGTCACGCTTAATTTTCGCCTCATCCAGCTTAGCCTGCATTTGCTGGCGCTTTAGATCGTTCGTCTCTTGCTTGAGCCCAGCATTAAGCGCGGCAATTTTAGTATTTTGGCGCTGAATATCCATGTCGTTTTGGATTTTCGAAATGTCCCACTGTTTTTTCTGTAGGTCTAACACTGCGCCAGACTCTGCGAAATTTGCTGCCACGGCTGCTGATTGCGCTTTTGCTTGGGCCTCAGTTAATTGTGCCGGCGCCATCGCAGCCTTGCGCCCCTCTTCGCTGATTTTACCGGCAATTTCAGTTATTTTGTCGCCGCCTGGTAGTGCTGCTATTATTGTTTGATAAGTTGCAGCAGCCTCTGCTGGTCTTAATTTAATTAACTGCGCGTTGGTTTCGTAAGCCTTCGCCCGTTCCTCATCGCCGGAATTTCTAGCCGCTGCTGCGCGGTCTGTTAATATTTTCTGCGCGATGTCTGGGCTTCCTGAATTTATAGCGGCAATAATTTGACCGCCGTCCCGCAAGTCCTGCGCCTGCTGTTCTTTTGAACGGCTTTCCCACTGATCGAGAAGCATTTTATTCTTTTGAGTTGCCGCCGTTTGTTCAGCCGCTGCCTTTTGTGCCTGATTAGCCGCCATTCCCGAGCCAAGTTGTGCCGACTCCATAAAAGCCTGCATCGGGTTCTGGACATTTAGTGAGTAGTTGATTGGTCCCATTAAAACAGCCCTCCAAAGCCAGGTTTGGCGCCTGCGCCGTACTGCATCCCGAGGAATTGCGTGGGAAGATTCAACACCTGACCGAATGCGTTAGCTTTTCCTAGTGTTCCGCCTGCTCGCGCTGCTCCTTGTTGCTCTAGCAATCCGCTAATTGACCCTGCCGCGTTCATCCCAGCTTGGCCAGTCATCGCAGCCGAGTTTTGGCCCATATTAGCTATACCTCCGAGCCTGCCATATTGCTGGTCGATTAGCGCGTTTAGCATGTTTGGCCTGAATTGTGCCAATGCTGCCTGCGTATTTCCGCCCCTCAACCCGCCAGTAGCGGAGGCATTTTGAAGAATGGCATTCTCGCCTTGTTGGGATAACTGTTGAAACATTGGGCTGTCTTGAAGCTGTTGAATAGCTTGTGCCTGTGCATCTGCACCGCCTAGCCCGATAAGATTTTGCTGGCCCGCCAGTGCAGGAACGCCAGCCTGTGTGTAGGGCGCAAGAAGCTTCTGCATTTCGTCAAATTGTCGGCGCGTTTCGTCAATACCCGCCTGAGAAGCCGCCGCCTGCTGGCCCGCAGCTTTGCCTGACGCATTAGCGCCTAGTGCGCTGCCCGCTATCTGGGTGCCCCCGACGATTAGCGCGGTTATTGGATCTGGCATTATTTAAACTCCGCTAAATATTCGGGGAACGCTTCACCGTACAGATTGAGCACAGTGGCAGAATTTTCCATCGCCAATGCTGCGCCGTGAACTAATTGGTAGGCCATTAAAACGACATCGTAATAACTGGCCCGCCAAGCAAAGGCCAAGGCGCTCGCATTGCCTGATTTTTCGGCTATGTCTGAGGCTTTCCAGCGCAGCAGGGCTGATGCCATGACGGGGGCCAAAACATTAGAATGTTGCATATAGAAAGAGTTTTGCGGCATGGCTATCAGGGCGTTCCAAATAGCACTATCAAGGTCTGCGCGCTCAACTTTATCGCCGTCTGCAAAGTCGTCAAAAACCTGAATGACGCTATAGAGCATGACTAGCCACGCAATAGCCGAATCGGGTAACCCAAGCGATTCACGGAGGTTTTTTTCTAGCCACTCGATGCTGGTCATAGGGTCTCCACTAGGGGAAAGCTGCTGGCGGCTAAAAGTGACTCAGCGCGTCAATTATTGCCCAAAATTGTCACTTTTGCAACTTATGTGATCTCTCGGCCCGATGCGCTGATTGTCAGTGATGTTGCGGCGCCAGCGAGGGTAGATATAAACCCACCAGACTCAAGCGTTTGACCGACTAATTCAGGGCAGGTATAGCATTC
>Ga0209596_1001993_pt1 | contig 17048 bp, 12 predicted proteins | sample M_130807_MF_Meta_FD_187314 | JGI IMG/M metagenome (GOLD analysis project Ga0209596, IMG submission 187314) | Freshwater microbial communities from Lake Montjoie, Canada to study carbon cycling - M_130807_MF_MetaG (SPAdes) (version 2) | ecosystem: Environmental > Aquatic > Freshwater > Lake...
ACTTCAACATATCATTGTCAATAGCAAGACATTTGAATTTTTACACCATGAAGAAGATTTATATAGCGAAGCCGATATAAAAGAAAAGTATAATGGCTAAAGGAGATATTGTTCTTATTGGTTTTCCGTTCACTGATTTGAGTGGAAACAAACTCAGACCTTCCGTAATATTAGGAGAGACCATTCAAGATGTTACTGTATGTTTTATTACTACACAAACTGAATGGCAAGAGCCCACTGATATTGTTTTGACTCCGACAGCTGATAATGGACTTCGTAAATTGTCATTGATCAGGGTTGGCAAAATTGCAACATTAGAAAAAACATTGATTAAAGGACTTATGGGGAGGCTAACAACCTACGAAATACTTGACTTAAATTCAAAACTTAAATTGGCTTTTCAACTGGTATAGATTAAAGCACAACTGGCAACATGAGTCAATTGATCTAAATTGACAGATTGAAAATTAATTGAATGGTAATATGTCACTGAAACGAATTACATAGAGCACATGAGACAGTTATTGAAATACTCAGGTTTCTTATTTCTCTTTTTAGCTTGTAAACAAAGAGTTGATAGAACAAAATTTAAAACTGACGACTTGAAATATTCAGTTTACACATGGAACTTTAACACAAAAACAAACAAGTGGAATTTTTATTTAGCAGACTATTTGCACATAGATGCCAAAGGAAGTTTCCAACTGTTCCGACATACTTTTCAAGAAGACAAACCAGAATACTTTAATGGAATAACAAATGACAAGTGGAGATGCGATATTGATTCCATCCTTGTTGAAAACAAGTATTTTCCAGAAATTAAACCTGGCAACAATCTAAATACACCATCAATTATTTATGATGGCTTTACCTATTTGTTAGATTACAAATTAAAAGGCAAAGAACAGACTAAAATTGTATATATAAATTCTAATTTAAGAACACCTGAAAATATTCTATGGTTAACTTCATACCTAAACAAAATTATCAGTAGCACAAAACACATCAAATGTGACAGTATTCCAATTGGCAAATACCTTGACACATTAATAAAAATTAACTCTTTTAATTTGCCACCTCCACCAATGCGAACTATTACAAAGCTTGAACCGCCACAATTAAAACAAACTAATACCCTAACTAAAAAATTTGGTAATTAATCCAATAAAATACTTCCCCCCTTCCTACTTTCATTTCCTACATCCTCTTGAAATCCCAATTCCCCAATTATATTTGCCTTCAAATAAAAAAGGATGCTAAAAATAAAATTTGGAACTGACGGTTGGAGAGCAATAATTGCACAAGAATATACAACCCAAAACGTAGCTCGCGTTACAGAGGCGGTTTGCGTATGGCTAAATAAATCTAAGCTCAACCCTACCATCGTCATTGGATATGATTGTCGATTTGGTGGCGAATTATTTACACATACTGCCATCAAAGTATTTTGCACGAATGGCGTGAAAGTGATTACCAGTAAAGGTTTTGTAAGCACACCCATGATTTCATTTGGTGTACTGCAATATCATGCCGACCAAGGTGTTGTCATTACAGCTAGTCATAATCCACCAAGTTATAATGGCTATAAATTAAAAGGTGCACATGGCGGACCTACACCACCGCATCAAATCGCAGAAGTAGAAGAATTAATTCCAGATCATGAAGTAGAAATAAAAGGGGATTTAGCCATTTTTGAACAACAAGGTCTTTTGCAATACGTAGATTTTGAAAATGATTATGTAGAATATATTTATACAAAATTTGATATTGCAGCATTAAACAATTCTCCTTTCAAAATGGCGTATGATGCCATGTTTGGCGCTGGTCAATCTGTAATTCGACGCCTATTTCCAAAGGCCGTTTTATTGCATTGCGAAATCAATCCTTCCTTCCAAAATACAGCACCAGAGCCACTTCACAAAAATCTACTAGAACTTTCAAAAACAATACAACAAACACCTGAGTTAAAATTCGGATTAGCAAATGACGGCGATGCAGACCGAATTGCATTGTATGATGAAGACGGAAAATATGTAGATTCACACCATATCATTTTACTATTGATTCATTACCTTTTCAAATATAAAAACTTAACGGGCAAAGTAGTGATTGCAGCATCCACTACCCTACGTGTCAATAAATTATGTGAACTGTACGGATTACCTTGTGAAGTAACACCAATCGGATTCAAATACATTAGTGAAATCATGATGCATGAAGATGTACTCGTGGGTGGCGAAGAAAGTGGAGGCATCAGTGTAAAAGGACATATCCCAGAACGTGATGGCATTTATGATGGATTAGTCATTTATGAATTTATGCTTGCGACCGGCAAATCACTCAAAGAACTTTGCCAAGAAATGTATGCACTAGTTGGTGAGTTTTATTACGAAAGAGCAGACTTACATTTATTAGAAGAAGACAAACAAAGAGTGATTGCTTTGTGTAGCGCAGGCGTGACTTCATTTGGTGAATTTGCAGTAGTAGATACCAATACCATTGATGGATTTAAGTTTGAATTACCAAATAATTGTTGGACCATGATACGTGCATCCGGCACTGAACCTTTATTACGTATCTATGCAGAAGGAAATACTAAAGAAGAAGTAGATCAAATTTTATTGTCCGTAAGAACGAGTTTGGGAGTTTAATTAGTGAATTTTGAAATTCGAAATTCGAAATTCGAATTTAGGATTTCGCATTTCGAATTTCGAATTTTCAGCCTTGGAATTTAAGATCTATACGTATTAACAAATTATGATATTTTATTCTCATTTTAAATTGTCGCATGTATATTTGCGCCTTAAAAAAAAAATAGTGTATGCAAGAAAATGGATTCAAGAACCCTTCTGCTAATCTAGCTGATTTGGGAATATCTCCTTCAATAATCAATTGGAATTTATCTCCAGAATTATTAACCCAACAAACAGTTGATTTACAACAAGGAACCATTACCGACATGGGTGCGTTGGCCGTAAACACTGGAAAATTTACTGGCAGATCTCCTAAAGATAAACTAACAGTAAAAGATGCTAAAACAGAAAACACAGTTGATTGGAGTGATATTAATATCGCCATTTCTCCTGAACATTTTGATAAAGTCTATCAAGATATTACTGCACATCTAAATGGCAAAGAAATATGGGTTAGAGATGCGTATGCTTGTGCTGATCCTAAACACAGATTAAACATTCGTGTTATCAATGAAAATCCATGGGCAAATTTATTTTGCTATGATTTATTTCTCAGACCAACACAAGAAGAAATATTATCGCAAGAAGTTGAGTGGACTATCATTCAAGCGCCTAGCTTCAATGCTGATCCAGCTATACATGGTACACGTCAAGGAAATTTTACGATTGTCAACTTTACTAAAAAAACAATTTTAATCGGAGGTTCTGCTTACACAGGAGAAATGAAGAAAGGAATCTTTGGTGTATTAAATTATGTATTACCACATGAGAAAGGCGTACTTAGTATGCACTGCTCTGCCAATGAAGGAGTGGATGGTGATGTGGCCTTATTTTTTGGCTTAAGTGGCACCGGAAAAACGACTTTAAGTGCTGATCCAAATCGCAAATTGATTGGTGATGACGAACATGGTTGGGATATGGGATCTGTGTTTAATTTCGAAGGTGGATGTTATGCAAAATGCATCGACTTAACAGAAGAGAAAGAACCACAAATTTATTCTGCTATTAAAGCAAATGCTTTAGTGGAAAACACAACTTATTTACCAAATTCAAATACAGTCAACTTTGCAGATGGTAGCATTACAGAAAATACACGTGTTGCTTATCCAATCTCACATATCAACAATGCAAAAGAACCAAGCATTGGCGGAAATCCTAAAAATATTTTCTTCTTAACTTGCGATGCATATGGCATTCTTCCTCCAATTTCTCGATTGAACAAGGGGCAAGCTATGTATAGCTTTATCAGCGGATATACGGCAAAAGTAGCAGGTACAGAAGTTGGTGTAACAGAACCACAAGCTACATTCAGTGCGTGTTTCGGCCGTGCTTTTTTACCATTGCATCCAACAAAATATGCTGAGCTTTTGGGTAAAAAATTAGAAGACAATCCAGAAGTGAAGGTTTATTTAATCAACACAGGTTGGAGCGGTGGTCCTTATGGCGTTGGTAGCAGAATGAAATTAAGTTATACTCGAGCGATGATTACCGCTGCGATGAATGGCGAGTTAGATAATGTAGATTACGAAAAGCATCCTGTTTTTGGATTTAAAATGCCAACTACTTGTCCTAATGTACCTTCTGAATTATTGATACCACAAAGTACCTGGGAAAACAAAGAAGAGTATACCAAAAAAGCTTATGATTTAGCTGCCATGTTTGTCAAAAACTTTGAAAAATATGCTGCTCAAGCAAACGAAGAAATACTAGCCGCAGCGCCTAAATTAGGGGCAAATGCCTAATAATATCAACAATAGAAATTAATTAAATTGGATACTTCGGTATCCTTTTTTTTTGCTGTTCATTTTGCGCAGAAATTATTTCTTCTCTGCAGAAAAGATACAAACCATTTCGTCATCATGATACACTTCTACAGCATAAATACCTGCAGGAATGTCTGCAAAACCTATTTCAATATTTTGTTTACCCTCTACCACATTAGCAATAACTTGTTTCACTACCCTACCTTTAACATTCATAATTTTAATGGTGGTTGTTAGTGTCTCATATACTGCCACATCTAGTAACAATCCATCTTTCGAATTATTCGAGAACACTTGAATGGATGATATAAAATCAGTCGTTGCTTGGCTATCTAAATAGATTTTAAAAAAAGTATTAATGGCAGCATCAGAAACATACAAGATGTGATTCGCATCCAAGGTCAAACCACTTGGTCCATACAAAGGATATTTTTTCCCTTGATCTGAAAAACATACGATTCCACTTACAATCCCATCAGCCGTTATTTTTTGAATTTTAGAATTCATTTGATCAGCCACATAAATATTTTTCAATTTATCCACTACTACATCCACTGGCCTTTTAAAATAGGCATTATGCCATGTAGTATTTTCCTTAATTTCCTTTATTTTTAAAGTGCTCACTTCAGCAGCTGGCGTAATTTTCCGTATGGTATGATTTCCCTTATCGGCTATATACAAATTGTTATTGGCATCAATAGCTATTCCTTGTGGATTGTCAAATGCTGCTTGCTTCCCATTCCCATCTTTGAATCCAGCAATAGAACTCCCCGCAAAAGTACTCACAACACCCTTACTATTTATTTTCCGAATACTATTATTATCTTGATCAACAACATAGACATTTCCCAGCTTATCAACTGCTACTCCCGTGGGATGATTAAAGCTCGCATTAATGCTTGATCCATCCACATTGCCAGCAAATCCAGTACCCGCCAAAGTACTTACTTCTCCACTCGGCGTAATTTTTCGAATTTTATGATTCCCAAAATCTGCGACTAATAAATTGCAAAAAGCGTCTCTCGTAATTCCGCAAGGTTGATTCATTTGCGCAATTGTACCAATTCCTTCATTATGTCCAATAAATGAACTACCTGCAAAGGTACTTAACACCCCATCCTTATTTATTTTACGAATGATATGGTTTATCATATCCGCAACATAAAGATTACCCATCGTATCTGCAACTACCCCAAATGGCGCATTGAAATTTGCGAATCTTTCTATCTTTTTAAATTCGACTTCTTTAACATGAAAATTTGAAACTTTTATTTGTTGGGCTGTAGCGTTTAAACAAATAAATAGAACAGCTAAATTTAATTTCAATGTAAAAAATAATTGTGCTTTCATTTATTTTGAATAGAGGATAAGATAAATTTTAATTCATTAAACTTCACTTACCCATTTATACTTTACTAAACACAAATGGATATTGAACATTTTTATTAGTTCTTACTTTTTTTCTAATTTAGAAACGGCAAGTCTTTTATCTTCACGAAAAACTTGAATAGTATATAACCCTGAAGCAATTTCACTTAAATCAATTGTACTGGATTGTTTACCTGCATTTATTTTGCAAGCAATTTCTTTTATTACTCGACCACTCATATCCACAATTTTAATAGATGTGCCTAATGCTAAAGATTCTATTAATTCCACTTTGACATATCCATCTGTTGGGTTCGGAGAAATAATAAGATATGGATTAAATGCAGTGGCTTCTATACCAAGTGGAGTAAATGAATGACAATTGGAAGTATCTATACAACCATTGATAGAAACGATAACAGCATAACTCCCGCCATTTGTTGGTGTATAATTTTGATTTGTCGCTCCGCTTATTGCAATATTTCCATTACAATCTATCCATTGATAAGTAGCTCCAGACTGGGTTGCATGCAAATCTGTACTGTTTGTTGTTACAGAACTATCGATGGAATTAATGGTTAAATTAAGCGTCAATGAACTATCGCAACCACCAACATTCAATATGGTGGCAGTGTAAACCCCAGCAGTCGTTATCGTATTTCCATTCCATTGGTAAGGCAAATTATTTGAGCAAACACTCAAATTGGTAATGGAAGAATTTGGTGTACAGTTGGCGATTTTACGAATCATATTATTCCCTTGATCAGCAACATATAAAATGCCAGACGCACTTACTGTTACACCACTCGGGTAATAAAATCTTGCAGAGGATGCCACTCCATTATTGCTACCAATTGCTGTTGGAAAACCGGCATAGGTGCTCACAAAACCAGTATTATCTATTTTTCTAATTGTATTATTGATATAGTCTGCAACATATAAATAACCTGAATCATCAACAGCAATTCCACTAGGATAATAAAAAGAAGCAGACGTTGTGCTTCCATTAGCACCTCCAAAAACACCGCTTCCAGCTACAGTAGTAACAATACCAGCAGCAGTTATTTTACGAATTTTATTATTACCTCTATCTGCAACATATACATTACCTAATGAATCCACAGCAACTGCATGTGGTTGATTAAAACTAGCAGCAGTACCAGTACCATTGGCACTTCCAAGTGTAGTATTCCCGGCTAAAGTAGTTACCAAGCCTGTAGAAGAAATTTTACGTATCATATGATTATCTCGATCCGCAACATATAAATTGCCATTATCGTCTATGGCTAATCCACCTGGATTATTAAAGCTTGCTGCGGTTCCATTCCCATTGGTACTTCCACTAATAAGATTACCAGCAAAAGTACTAACAACACCAGCACTCGTTATTTTACGAATCTTATTATTATAAGCATCTGCAACAAAAATATTCCCTAAAGTATCTACAGCTAGCCCATAAGGTCCGTTAAAACTTGCGGCAGTACCAATACCATCTGCACTTCCACCGGTAGTACTTCCAGCGACAGTCGTAACAACACCACTAGGGGATATTTTACGTATCATATTATTAGTAAAATCTGCCACGTATACATTGCCAACAACATCAGTTGCCACATTGGTTGGAAAATTAAAACTTGCCGCAGTCCCAGTTCCATTTGAACTTCCGCTTGTTGTGTTGCCTGCCAAAGTACTTACAATCAGTACTTGCGCATGTATTATTTGTGTCGTTAAAATACAAAAAACAAAAAATGATTTTCGTATAAATTGCTTGATTATAAATTGAATCATTGTCTTTTTTTTAGTAGTAAAAATGAATATTAAATTTCAGAACAACAAATTTTTTTTTAGAATAAACTTCCTTTCCACTTGGTTTGTAAATTAAGATGTTTATACGCCTTTTCAGTAGCTTCACGACCACGAGGTGTGCGAAAAATATAACCTTCTTGAATTAAAAAAGGTTCATACACTTCTTCAATGGTGCCGCTCTCTTCACCAACCGCTGTAGCGATATTCGTTAATCCAACTGGACCTCCTTTAAACTTATCAATCAGCGTGAATAAAATTTTATTATCCATTTCATCCAACCCATTTGCATCTACCTTTAATGCTTTTAAACCATGTTCAGAAATAGCCATATCAATAGTTCCATTGCCTATAATTTGCGCAAAATCTCTCATCCTACGTAAAAGGCCATTGGCAATACGTGGTGTACCGCGACTCCGCCGAGCAATTTCTCTAGAAGCATCCGAAGTTATTTTTACACCCAACAATCCTGCACTTCGTCTCACAATTAACTCAAGTACATCCAAAGTATAATATTCCAATCTTGATTTGATGCCAAACCTGGATAATAAAGGAGAAGTAAGTAGACCTGAACGTGTAGTTGCACCAACTAAAGTAAATGGATTTAGAGCTATCTGAATACTCCTTGCATTGGGCCCAGAGTCAATCATTATATCTATTTTATAATCCTCCATGGCTGCATACAAATACTCTTCAACCACATTACTCAAGCGATGTATTTCATCAATAAATAAAACATCTCGCGCCTCCAAACTGGTAAGTAATCCAGCTAGATCAGCAGGCTTTTCAATAACTGGCCCACTTGTTTCTTTGATTTGAACACCTAACTCATTGGCAACAATTCTAGACAAGGTTGTTTTGCCCAAACCAGGAGGTCCATGAAACAATACATGATCTAATGCTTCACCTCTTTGATTCGCAGCTTGAATAAAAATTTGTAAATTCTCTATGAGTTCTTTCTGACCCGAAAAATCACTGATATTAGTTGGTCGAATACTATTCTCAAATTCCTTTTCTTGGGGTAAGCCACTCGATGCAGATTGTAAATTTGGATTGCTCATTAAGATTCAAAAGTAGAACAATTCATTTAGATAAAAATAAGGAATTCTAAACGCCATCCAGAAAATGGAATATTATTTATCGAGTAAATCAATAACTTCGCTTCATGAAAAAAAATACCTTCCTTTTGTATCTTCTTTTTACTAGTTGTATTTGCTTTAATGCTTTCGGACAATCCACCACTTTACATGAAAATTTTACAACGTGTATCAGTTCGTTCCCAACAGGCTGGCAACAATATAGTGTAATCGGTACAGATGTATGGTCTTGCACTACAGCTGGCGAATCAGGCAATGGGGTGCAAATGAGCGGTTATAGTAGTGGCAATAATAACACCAATGAAGACTGGCTTATTTCTCCACAACTCAATCTAAATAGTTTTATAAATCCTTTCTTGTCTTTTTGGAGCCGAACAAAATATGCTGGTGCATTTATGCAAGTCCTTATTTCAAATAATTATGCTGGTGCGGGCAATCCAAACTCAGCAACATGGACAGTATTACCAGCAACACTTCCATTATCTAATTCAGATGCTTGGCTTTTATCAGAACAAATAAATTTAACTTCTTTCAAAAACCAACCCTTGCACCTTGCTTTCAAATATACTTCTACCACTGCTGCTGCTGCAACTTGGAAAGTAGATGAAATAAATGTAAGCGAAGGCGCCTTAACTACCCCAGATAAATTTATCAATGTAGGACAATGTGCAGCAGGCAATTCTTCAAGCGGAGTAGCTACAACCTTTACCATGTCGGGCTTTACTGGGACATTACAAATTGACGCCCCTGCACCATTTGAATTATCAAAAGACAATATTGCATTTTCTACTCAATTAAATTACACGTCCACTATATCTTCCATTCCACAAACAATCTATATTCGTATTAGCCCATCTAGCGCAGATAAAATTTATCGAAACAAAATCAGCTTCACGGTAAATAATAATCTATTAGGCAACTCCATATTATTATTGGGGACTTCTATTCGAGATGACCAAGCTATAAGAATTGCTACTTGGAATATGCGTTGGTTTGGAGATCCAAGTATGTGCAATTGCGATACTAGTATTGCAAGACAACAAGCCACGATTGTATTGAAAAACTTACATGCTGATTTGTATTGTATACAAGAAATGGTGAATGTAAATAAAGTTGCGTTATTGGCAAATGCTTTAGGCCCGCAATATGCGTACAGTGTGTCTCCATTTGGTTCTTTAGCCACTAGCCCTAGCAGTGGAAATTATGCAGGCTCACAAAAATTAGCTTACATTTTTAACACGCAAAAAATTCAATCGCTTGGCAATTTTGGTTTATTGGCATCCACTTATCCAGCAGATACCGCAACTAATTCCGCTTATTACTGTTTTGCATCTGGACGGTTTCCGTATATCATGAAAGCCAAAATAGTATTAAATGGAGGCATAACAGACACGATGATCATTTCTAATATTCATGCAAAAGCTAGCTCAACAACAACGGATTACAATAGAAGAAAATGTGGTGCAGAAAAAATGACAGATAGTTTACTCGCTTTATTTCCAAATAAAAAGATTTTAGTTGTTGGAGATTTCAATGACTATATAGTCGGTACAGATGTTTCAGGACAAACCATATCACCTTATCAATATCTATTAAATCATGGCTTTACAGGCATTACGTTGCCTTCCTTATTTCCAAACCAAACTACTTATGTTGGTTCTTCAAATCATATATTAGATAATATGGTTTGCAATTCTACATTGTACAACAAGTATATTGATAGCAGTTGTTTTATTTTTAATGAAGTCCTTCAATTCATCAATAACTATGCAAGTACAACTAGCGATCATATCCCAGTCATGAGTTATTTTAAGTATGATTTAATCCCAACAAACTTGAATGAAATTTCGCAAGAAAAACACGATGTCATACATATACAAAACCCTTCCAGCAATACACTTAACATACAAAATTCGGTATCAGGCAATGCCCCTTTTTCTGCACAAGTATTTGATCTTTTTGGAAATTTACTTTATTCTTTTCAAGATAAATTTGAGAACGATCAGTACCATCGCGACTTACCTAATTTGCATAGCGGATTATATATTGTTCGTGTACAAATAGGGAAAACAACTTATCCATTAAAATGGCTTGTCTACTAGATTTTCATTCAGGAAAATATACTTCAGCTATTTTTTCGAAGACATTCTACATTTAAATATTAAATTGCATTTGGGCGGCTCACACGCTTTTCGTTCCAATCTTTTTGCTTGCTTCGCGCAAAAAGGATTTCCACTGCAATCGTTGCCGCAATGCAGCTGCATTAGAATACGCATTCCATTTTACGACAATTTTTAGTGCTAAAAAATTCTTACTTTTTCCGAATTAAGCAATACGAATCTTGAATAAATTCTTTCAGTTGTGTATCCTTCAATTCGCCATTTGCTACAACCGTATTCCAATGTTTTTTATTCATGTGGTAACCAGGCAAAATTGCATTCGGATATTCATCTCTTAATTGAATGGCCTTATCCGGTTCACACTTCACATTAAATTGCAATGGATCTGTATCCAGAGGAAGCAATAAAAACATTTTCGATTTTGTTTTATACACCAACACATCTGGACCAAACGGCGTTGTTTCTTCCACTTCATCCAATGACAAGGCAAAATCTCTGATATCTTCAATGTGCATGACCTACACCATTTAGTTGAGGCTTCTGAAATCTACAGGTACTAATTTACTGACACCAGCTTCTTGCATCGTTACACCATAAATAACATCCACACTAGCCATCGTTTGTTTATTGTGCGTTACAATAATGAATTGCGAATTGTCTGAAAACTTTCGAATCATATTGGTAAACTTTCCAACGTTCGCGTCATCTAGTGGTGCGTCCACCTCATCCAACACACAAAATGGTGCTGGCTTAATTAAATAAATTGCAAATAGGAAAGCCGCAGAGGTCAAGGTTTTTTCGCCACCAGATAACTGCGTGATTGTACTAGGTTTTTTGCCTTTTGGTTGGGCATATATTTCAATTCCCGTTTCTGCCAAATTCTCTGGATCTACCAATCGAATATCACACATATCATCTTGTGTAAATAGAGCATGAAACACTTGTATGAAATTCTCTTTTACTTTATCAAAAGTGTCTTTAAATTTTTGATTTGCAGTTGCTTCCACTTCTTCTATCGTCCTCATCAAACTTTCCTTTGCATTCGTCAAATCCAATTTCTGTTCTTGTATAAAATCATGTCTACCTTTCGTCTCCTTAAAAGCTTCCATGGCCATTGGATTTACATCCCCTAAATTTTCAATTCGCTTTTTTAATTTTTCAGTCTCCAGCGTAAGCTCCTCAATGGATTGCTCTCCTATTCTTGGTTGCTTCAGCACATCATCTAACTCTATTTTAAATTCAACAAACAAGCGCTCCTTCATAGAAGATAGCTGCAATTTCATATCCGTCAATTTATCTTTAATTAAAGACAATTGAGATTCCGATTGCTCCTTTTCTTTTCTCTTTTTGTTTAACCCAGATTCATTTTCTGCTAATTGATTTCTAAAAATATAAAATGCTTGATCCTTTTCGTTCAAGTTTTTTTCATTCGTTTCTTTCTCCTTTAATGAAACGTATAACTTATCTTCTAAAGATTTTAATTGTTCTTGTGTATGCAATAATTGCTTTTCCGTTTCTGACAATTGGTTTTGATCAATCTGCATTTTATGTTCCAAATCAACAACCTGCTTTGCACGAATGGCACGCTCATTATTTATCTCATTGATTCTACTCTGTTGTCGAGTAATAATGATATTATGTTGATTATATTCTTCATTAGCTTTATTGTACTCTGCTTCTGCATGAGAAAATGTTTCTTGACTTTGCTGTAAAGAATTAAAGGCAAAAGTCAATTGTTGCTTCATGACATGATGCGCTTTTTCCGTATCCGAGATGGAGAGCTTAGTTGCATTTAACTGTTCCGTTAACTGCTTTATTCTTGCATTCGATTGTTCTATTTGAGAAACATAATTTTCAATTCGATGCTCAACTTGAACTACAGCATTTAAAAGTTTATTTATTTCTTGACCAACTCGTACAATCTCATCATTTTTAATTTCTTGATTATACCCGACAATTAAATTTTGTGTTTCCGCTATTCGTTTTTTATAATCATTTACGTGCGTTTGTAATGTAAGGATCTCTTCTTTTAATTTATCCAATCGTTTTGTACGACCAATTTTATTTCCTTCAAAAATACCAACCGAACCGCCAACGATCATCATCTTATTTTGAATAGAGGTCCCATCTTTTTGTAACACAATTGATTGGCTATCCTTGACCTCCATCCCTTTCTCACTAATACAAACAGATTGCAACAAATGATCAATCAATTTTTTATAACGATCTTCACAAGAAACGATACTTAATGCATCTATTGAACCTGCTGGAGCAACAAAACTATTGGTTACAGACTCCAACTCTGAAAGAATAAAAAAACCTGCTTTTCCTTTCTTGTTTTTCTGTAATAATTCAATGGCTTGATAAGCTTGTTCTGCTGTATCCACCACATAATAATTTAAATATTTATCTACGTAATTTTCCAAACAAACTCGATATTCATCTTGCACATTGAATACTTCTGAAAGCAATAATGCATTATGATTCCATTGTGCATTTTTATTTAAAAATTTAATACTGTCTGGATATCCTTCCAAACTGTCTACCAAAGATTTTAATAGATTATATTCATTTTGCTTCGCATCCAACTTTCTATTCTCTTCGAATAGAGTTACTCTGAAACCTTCTAGTTCAGATTGAGATGCAAGTAACTTAGCAGTTGCTTCTTCTTGCTTTTTTACTAATTCGTCAGATTTCTTTTTCTTTTCTTCCAATGAATCTTGCCACTCCTTCTTTTGTACATTTTGCTTGCCAATCTCAACATTCCTATTTACGTTTTCTTCCTCCAACTGATGAATAGACCTTTGCTGATTATTTATATTATTTTCTGCAATCGCTACTTTCTTCTCTGCATCAAATTGCTGAATTTGTAATTGCTGGTGTTCATTTCTAAGTTTATCCAAAGCTCTTTTTTGCTCATCAAAAACCGAACGTTTATTGTCTAAATTCTTTCGAAGTTCATCCAAGGTAATTTTAAATTTGGATAAAGTATCTTCTTCAGTTGCTAACTTATTCGCCGCTTCATTTGTGGTTTTATGTAAAGTTTCAATCTGAGTATGAGCCCCTTGAATGGCATGTTGAATATTCTTAACCAATTGGTTTAAATGTTCAATTTTTTGTTTCGACAAATTTTTATCGTTTTCAAGTGTATTCAATTGTTTTACAAATTCATTGAACTCTTTTTGCAATTGGTGTAGTTCATTTTCATTTTGTATGAGTTTCAATTTTTGTTCTTCAAATGCAGCACCTTCCTTTTGAAGAACTGTTTCTAAAGCAATAATTGTATCTACTTCTTGTTGCTGTTGGGTGTTTAAATTTTGATAGGAAGCATTAAAATCTTCTAATGATGCTTTTACAAATTCAACACTCACCTCACGATAATCACCTTTGATTTGATGATATTTTTCTGCTTTTTTGGCTTGACTTTCTAATGTGCGTAAATTGTTTGAGATCTCAAACAGCAAATCTTCAATGCGATTCAGGTCTTGCTCAGTAGCGTCCAGCTTTTGTTTTGCCTCTTTCTTCCTAGTTTTATAGATAGAAATACCGGCTGCCTGCTCTAACATTCTACGTCGACTATTGTCCTTATCTTTAATAATATCATCAACCATTCCCAACTCAATAATGGAATAGTTGTCGGAAGTGACGCCAGTATCTAAAAACAAATTTGTAATGTCTTTTAATCTGCAGGTCACATCATTTAAGCGATATTCACTATCCCCATTTTTAAAAAATTTACGAGAAATAGTAACTGTATTAAATTCAGTTGGTAATAAATTTCTAGTGTTTTCAAAAGTTAATGCCACTTCCGCTAATCCAGATCCATTTCGAGTTTTAGACCCATTAAAAATCAAATCTTCCAAATTATCCGAGCGTAACGTTTTTATTTTATGCTCACCAATTACCCAACGAATAGCATCCACAATATTTGATTTACCACACCCATTTGGACCAACAATACCAGTAATTTGATTATCTAAATTTATTATCGTTCTATCTGCAAAACTTTTAAACCCTTTAATTTCTAATGACTTCAGTCGCACTTTCTAATTTTTAAGGCGTGAATATACTGCCACTATCCTGAATAATTATTTTTGAAATTTGAATTTTATAATCAGTGTGTGTAACTGAAAAAAAACATGGACAATATGTGAATAACTGCAAAGTAGTCCCCATTTCTTTAGGTAATGAGTCTAGTATCTAGTTTGTAACTACGACTACTGTTAATTTTCATTTTTGTCATATTGGGATGATTCGGGTTGACCAAATAGTTATGCTCTTCTTCAATGACCGCAGATGGAACCTGGAGTATCCATTTTTGCGATTCTTGTAAAAACTGATCTCCAATAAATTGGGTATACTCCATATCATGTTGCCATTTATTTTTTAATGCTTGTGATGATATTTCTAGTATTGCATTGTTTGGAATTTGCATTTCAATCAAATGAAAAGAAATATTAAAATAGGCACTTGTCCTTTTATTCACTAACAGCTCTAAAACCGCCAAAGAAATATGACTTGATGCGTAAAACATAGGCATGCCTACACTATTCCATCGGCCGCCAAACAAGGCAGCACCTTCTCCTTTAAAATCATCCTTAAATTGCGTGTTGGCTAAACGATAAATAATCATGCGGGAATTCCATGTTGAATGCGACCCATTAATTGGATAATTGTTTGAATACCTGCATAGGATGTTAAATATTCAATTGGTTTTTTATGCTGCAGTGAAAAAACAGAGCTATCTAACCACTCTCTCAAACCTTCAACGCCAAACAAATCTTGTCCAAAATCAATTAATTTTTTCATGAGTAAAATCAACTCTATTTGAACCGCACCAAAACAACTATTATATACAGCATATCTTTGAAGTGTACGCTCGCTAATATGTAAAATGCCAGCCCATTCCGAAAGTGTAAAAGGAGATTTATCCGCAATTTTTTTGAACTCCGTAAAACTAAAATCTTTAGCAATTACTTTAGATGTAACCTGTGCATGTAACAGGTTATTTTGCTTTGTAAAACTAGGATAGTAAGAGGCTACAGGCTCGTTGGCCAACATAGTTTTACTTTTCTTAGGTACCACATCTACCACTTTCTTTTTCATATAATTGCCATTTGTCACCAAAAATACGACACCTGTCCTGGATAAAAAAATTTATTTTTTTACCATCGTCAAAATAGTGGCTACCCCTACAACTGGCTCCTCGCTTTCGTCGAAAATTTCAACCAACCACTTCACAATTCCTTTGGGAATATCTTGTTCATCCTTAGTATCAGATGGTATTTTTTCTCTACAAGTAAATCGAACATACACATTTGTTCCAGGATATACAGGCTTGGTAAAACGCAATTCATCAATACCATAATTTAATAAAACAGGGTTCATCGAATAGCTATCTACAAACAATCCAGCAGCAACGCTCATAATAAAATAACCATGTGCCACTTGGTGTGTAAACATTGTTCCATCAAAATTTGTATCCTTCATATGCGCATAAAAATGATCTCCGCTTAAATCTGCAAATCGATCTATATCTTCACTAGTAATTAATCTCTTTTCGGAAACTATTTGATCTCCTATTTCTAAAGTATCATACTGTTTTTTAAAAGGATGAATTCCATCCAAATTTCCTTTTGCGCCTGCTTGATGCACGTTGGTAATTGCTGAAATCATGCTAGGTGAACCTTGAATAGCGGTACGTTGCAGATAATGCATCACACCACGCATTCCTCCCATTTCCTCACCACCACCAGCTCGACCAGGACCACCATGTATAAGCAAAGGCAATGGCGAACCATGTCCAGTACTCTCCTTGGCACTTTCCGCATTCAATACTAAAATACGCCCATGCATATTCGCGGCACCTAATGTAAATTCTTTGGCTACCTTTTTGTCTGCTGTAGTAATACTGCATACCAATGACCCTTTCCCCATTCTAGCCAATTCAACGGCATCATCTATTTCGTCGTAAGGTATAATGGTAGATACAGGACCAAATGCTTCCACCTCATGACAATCCAAATTTTGATAGGGTTTATCATTGTAAAAAATAATTGGGCTCATAAACGCTCCACTTATTTTATCTGCACCTTTCACTTCGAAATTTTCCAAATCCCCTATCACGATTTTTTGATTTTGCATTAATTTACGTACTTGCGCAAGCACATCATTTCGTTGACTAATTCCTGCTAGTGGTCCCAT
>Ga0209596_1001998_pt1 | contig 17036 bp, 18 predicted proteins | sample M_130807_MF_Meta_FD_187314 | JGI IMG/M metagenome (GOLD analysis project Ga0209596, IMG submission 187314) | Freshwater microbial communities from Lake Montjoie, Canada to study carbon cycling - M_130807_MF_MetaG (SPAdes) (version 2) | ecosystem: Environmental > Aquatic > Freshwater > Lake...
CCAATGCAACAGTCCATTCGCTCGGCATGTTCGGATTGGTCATTCGCCACCCAAGAGTTGAGTTCCACATTTGCTCATGCGAAGTCGGAAAACCCTTTGCTGGTTTGAGCACTATCCAGGGCGCACGAGTCATCGACTCAACGCCCCCGGCTACTGCTACATCGATATCACCAACCGCAATTGCGCGAGAAGCGCTAAATACTGCTTCCAATCCCGAACCACAAAGCCGATTGACTGTTGCACCAGGGATCGAAGTAGGCAATCCGGCGAGCAATACAGACATTCGAGCAACATTGCGATTATCTTCACCAGCTCCATTAGCTGCACCAAAATACACTTCTTCAATTTGGGTTGGATCGACTGATTGCATTCGATCCATTAATGATTTCAATGCATGCGCACCCAGATCATCGGGACGCACATTTGAAAATGCGCCACCAATCTTGCCAACTGGAGATCGAACCGCATCAACAATAAAAACATCATTCATATTTGTGTTACTCATTTTCCATGACCTCTCTGATCAAAATTGACGTTGTCAAGATGAACTTGACGTCGCACAGGAAATATTGTGAAACCAGGAAATCTCGAAGTCACAAGTCCCCAAATTCCACCTTTTACGAACATCGAGAAAAGAACTGCCACGACTCCAGTAACAATAAGAAATGCTGGGTCAGAGAAAAATTCATGTGAACTGACATAGTCACGCACGAGATAATAGAGAATGGCTCCAATGATCGGTCCTTCTATGGTGCCAATGCCACCAATTACCACCATCACGATGATCGGAGCAGTCCACGAACTGATGCTGAAAGCCGCATCGGGTTGCACATTGAGACCCTTGATGTAATACGTTGCAGCAGCCAACGAAGTAAAGAACGATGCAACAATAAACACAATGAATCGAACTCGGTAAGCATCGACACCAAGCGAGCGTGCTCCGCCTTCATTGTCGCGAACTGCTTGCAGCGCTAAACCGAATCGACTTCGAAGAAAAACATACGTCGACACAACTGCGGTAACCGTCACCACTACGATCACCACTCCAGTTGTCGTATACCGGCCATCTTTTAATGTTTCAGGAACTTTGAGGCTTGTTCCAGTGCCCGCACCAACAACGTCAGATCTAATACTTTTAATTACTAGTCGGACTACTTCAGCCAACACCCAAGTACCGATTGCAAAGTAACCACCGCGCAATCGAAACGCAATAAAGCCAATCGGAATCGCCAATATCGACGTAATTATCGCAGCGGGAATAATTGACACATAAATATTGAGTCCTATTCCATTTGCCATCACTATCAATCCATAGGCGCCGAGTCCCACGAAAACTTGTTGCCCGATTGAGACAAGTCCGCTGTAACCGGTCAGAAGGTTCCACATCGTTGCAAGCACAACAAGAACACAGATATCTATAATCTTGCCCTGCCATGCTTTGTTGTCACCCAATACGACAACGAGCATCAGAAACACCACAAGCCCAAGTACTGCTTGTGCGATTCGGCTTGTACGCGAGTTGCGTCGGATAACAAGCGAGTCGTGTGATGTCACTTCAGTTCCTCCCTACCGAAAATGCCTGTAGGTCTAACAAGTAGCACCGCCAAAAATACCAAGTGACCCACCAATTGTTTCCAACCTGGGTCCATTTCTGCACCAATTGTTTGTGCAACACCGAGAATAATCCCACCACACAAGGTGCCCCAGAGAGATCCGAGACCACCGATGATTACCGCCTCAAATGCATAAATCAATAATGCCGGACCATCACTTGCCGAAAATTGAGTCTGCATCCCATTAAAAATTCCAGCTAAAGCGACCGTCGTTACTGCGATCGCAAACGCGATCACATACACAATCCGAATATTGATCCCCATGAGTTGTGCTGTTTCAGGATCATCAGATGTCGCTCGAAATGCACGACCTAATCGCGTTCGACCGATGAACAATGAAAGCGCAATCAACATGATGACCGCAACGAGAAACCTCGCGAGTGGAAACCATCCGACAACAACCTGGTCTCCGATAATTTTTAATGAACGATTGCCAAAATCGCCAATAGATAGTGCGCGCGGAGTCGCCGAGTATCGCTGTAATAATACGTTTTGAATCGCAATCGAAAGTCCAAACGTCGCAACGATTTGATAGGCAGGTTCAACTCCTACAACTCGACTAAATACGAGAAACTGAAGCCCAACTCCAAAAAGTGCAGCAACTGGCAAGATAATAAATACAGATAAAAACGGACTCAACCCTGTACTCAGACAAAAAGTACTTGCGAGAAAGGCAGAACCAACTGCTAGATCTCCATGAGCCAAATTGACCAAGCGCATTACACCAAATGACACCGACAAACCAGTTGCGTACATTGCATAGAGTCCGCCTACCAAAATTCCTTGCACGATTGCATTTATCCAGTTCATGCATGTGCTCCAAGTCCGAAATAAGCCTGGGAAATTTGCTCACGCGTCAACTCTGATGGTTTTCCTTCCAGCGAAATACGGCCTTCCAACATGCAGTACGTGTGATCGCTCGCGGCTAGTGCTTGGTTTGTGTCTTGTTCAACTATTACCAACGCACAGCCTTTGTTGCGAATTATTGGAAGTGCGGCATAAAGCTGCTTGACAACTATTGGTGCAAGTCCAAGTGACACTTCATCCAGCAATAACACTCGAGGGTTGCTCATCAGTGCACGCCCGATAGCAAGAGCCTGCTGTTCTCCGCCCGACAACCGGTCAGCATCTCGTCCAATAAAATTTTCCAAGATTGGAAATGCCTCAAGAATTGATGCCACGTTCCATGATCCGGATCGAGATGAATACCCCCCAATCAAGAGATTCTCCCTCACAGTCAGGCTCCGAAAAATTCGCCGTCCTTCCGGCACAAGCGCAATGCCTTGCAGAAGGCGTTCGTGTGGTTGCATGTCGCATATTGACTTTCCATTCAACAAAACATCGCCAGAGTTCATGTTGACTGTGCCTGCGATCGCTTTCAGCAATGTTGACTTTCCAGCACCATTCGCACCAATAACTGAAATAGCTTCACCTTCTTTTAGGTTGAGCGAGACATCAAATAATGCCTGAAACTGCCCATAGCCAGCGTCAAGGTTTTTAACTTCAAGAAGTGTCATTGTCAATTACTCAGCACCCATGTAAACATTTTGCACAGCTGGGCTAGCCATTACTGTTTGCGGATCCCCAATCATCAACATCTTTCCGTAGTCAATTGCAAGAAGTTGATCGACGACCTTAAGAAGCGCGTGAACAATATGTTCAATCCACACCAATGTGACGCCAGATTGTTGGATGGAAGTGATTGTGTCAACAAGCTCGAGCACTTCCATCTCGGTGAGTCCACCAGCTATTTCATCGAGCAACAACACTGATGGTTCTAAAGCAAGCGCTCGACCCAATTCGAGTCGCTTTCGTTCTAGCAACGTGAGCCGACCAGCCAGAACATTTGCTTTCATGGTCATGCCCACACGCTCTAGAGCGTTCATACAAGCTTCGTGCTGTGTTGTCGTGATACGAGCTTTGTCACGCCCAAACGTCGCACCAACAAGCACATTTTCAAAAACTGTTAAACCTTCGAACGGGCGAGGAATTTGTGAAGTTCTACCTATTCCTAATTGACATCGTTCATGACTTGGCATGTTTGTGATGTCTGAGCCATCAAATAAAACTTTCCCGTGCGTAGGTGTTAAATCACCTGCGAGAATATTGAGCAATGTTGTTTTGCCAGCACCATTTGGTCCAACGATGCCAAGCGCTGTGCCCTGCTGAACAGTTGCGTTTAATGAATCAAGAACAGTGAGGGTCCCGAATTGCTTCGAGACCCCCACCAGTTCAAGTAACGCTGTCACTTCTAAGTTTCTTATTACTTATGCCGAGATCGGCTCAATAGTTCCACCAGTTGGCACACCTGGATTGAGGCTGTTGTCCACAATCACGAGGTCATATCCGGTTGGAGTATCAGCTTCGCGCCACTGTCCACCACACAACGCTGTCTTTGCAACGTTTGGTACTGGTCCTGTAGTGAAGTCAACCGTTCCAACGATGGTGTCAATCTTCATCGTCTTGATTGCATCACGAATTGCAGTTTTATCAGTGCTTCCGGCTGCAACGAGAGTTGCTATTGCAACTTCAAACAATGCGTGAGCAAAACCAATTGGTTGTGTCCACTGAGCACCGCTTGACGCTGTATATGCATCCGCAAGTTCTTTCGCTGATGTTCCAGTGAGTGAGCTTGAATATGGATGGTTAGGACTCCACCAAACTTCGGAGGACAAGCCAATGCCATCTTTGCCAAGTGCCTGAATCGATTCTGGGAAGAGCAATGCTTTTCCGATCGATGCAGCCTTTGGAACAAAGCCCTGCTGTTTTGCTTGCTTCCAGAAAGTTGGGAAGTCTGGAGGAATCACTACACCAGTAATAATTTCTGCCTTTGCTGCCTTGAATGCAGCAATCTGTGCGGTGAAGTCTTGGTTGAGGTTTTCATAACGACCTGGATCGGTCAGTGTGTATCCCGCAGCTGTAAGCGCTGGTGGGAAACCAACTGTGGTGTCGCCCCATACGTTTCCATCTCCATCGTTCGGGAACAATCCGCCAACCGACTTGTTGGTCTCAAGGCCGTTCCACATAGCAACGAACTGTGGAATGATGTCTTCGAGACCCCAGAAGAAGTGGTATGTCCAGTTGAAAGTAGTTTCTCCTGGCTTTCCACCACGACCGATGAACCAAGCTTGCCAAGGTGCGAGGCTCGAGATACATGGAATACCATTTGCTTCACACTGATCTGATACTGGGTTCGTTGTGTCTGGAGTATTACCGACAAGCATTAAGTCAATGCCGTCTTCGGTAATTAACTTTCCAGCCTTGGCAGCAGCCTTGGTTGGATCAGACTCAGAGTCCTCAGACAAGATTTCCACTTTGTACGACTTGCCACCGACACGAAGTCCATCTGCCAAGAAGGTTTTGATTCCTTCGAAGATAAATGCATCGGCCGATGCAAATGCGGCAAGTGGACCTGTCGCAGGTGAAACGTAGCCAATTTTGATGGTTCCATCGGTACCGCCGCCACCAGTAATACCACTTGTAGTATCACTTGTGTCGGATGTCGCGGTTGTGTCTGATGAAGACGAGCTACTTCCACATGCAGCGAGAAGTGCAGCGGCAATACCGCCACCACTCAATGCAAAGAAGCGTCGTCGACTCATTGGAGCCCTAAAGCTCTGTTCTTGATCTTTTTCTTCACTCATTTGTGTTTCCCCCTAAAGGATTGGTTTTGGTCTATTTCCATCAAACGCATCCAGTAGGAGATGTTGAATATCTCCCGCAGTAAACGTCCGAGGATTGGTGCGGATCTCAGCTGCAGCACGAGTGGCTGCTTCGCCCAGATCATCTCGGCGCAAGCCGAGATCTGCGAGTGATGTTGGAACTCCGCTTGCTTTAGCGAGATCCCACAAACTTCCTGCAACGTCATCGGCGCGACAATCGAGCGCCGAAGCAAGTTGCGACATTTCCAATGGCAAAGCTGGCGCATTAAATGCAATTGCGTGGGGCAGCACAACCGAATGCGCGTCAGCATGCACCATTCCAAATGTGCCGCCAAGTACGTGACATATCTTGTGATGAAACGCCGGAGCGGTATCACCCAAAGTAATTCCACTCATCGCCGCCCCGTAGAGCAACTGCCCTCTCGCTTCAATATCAGTTGGTGAGGCCATCACTTTGGGAAGTGATCGGTTGATAGCTCTCACACCCTCAAGTGCAATTGCTGTCGTGATCGGATTGCATCCTGTGGCATACAACGATTCGACGCTATGTGCCAATGCATTGAATGCAGAAGCTCCAGTTACGTTTGCAGGTAGACCAACCGTCAATTCAGCGTCATACAACACCACGCGCGGCAGAACAATTGGGTCATTTCCTGTTTGCTTATGTCTGTCTCCAGTCAGTCCGTAAATAGTTGTCTGTTCACTACCTGCATATGTAGTCGGAATTGCGATGATCGGCAATCGATGTGAGAGCGCAATCGCCTTGGCAAGCCCTGTTGACGAACCGCCACCAACGCATACAAGCAAGTTCGCTCCTGTAGCAGTCACCAATTCTCGAGCCGACTCGGCAAGTGGAATTGGTACATGTTGTTGCACGTCAGTCCAAGTAGCGACAAGTGATGAACCAATTAATTTTTCGATCTCTGACTGAAGGCTCAATGCACCGCCATCTAGTATCAAAAAAACTTTGGCAGTTCCGAAAGATGCGACTTCAGCTGTCAAAGTGCTTCGCACGCCTGGGCCGAAAACCATTCTGCGGTCATGTTGCGCATACGTAAATGAGGTAACGGTCATTGGGCCGCCTGCAGTGCGCGCAGGGTTTCAATCTCATTAGCTGTGACGGTCTCCGTCACTAAAAGAGTCGATGCCACCCGTAGTTGCCAACCGGTGTTCAGGATGCATTGTTCTGGGGTAACTCCTGGATGCACTTGAGTAAGTACGAGTTCACATGTTTCTGGGTCTGGTTCCATTACACCTAAATCGGTGATCACAATCCGAGGTCCACCGCCTCGTAATCCGAGACGTTCCCGATGTCCTCTACCCTCGCCGAAACCAATCGACGATCGAAAATCAACTTTGTCAACAAACGATCGTTTCGATTGACGCATGATCACCATCACTTGGCCGGCGGCAGACGCAATTTCTGGTGCACCACCCGCACCAGGCAACCGCGTTTTAGGCGCGTCATAAGAGCCAATAACTGTCGAATTAATATTTCCAAATTTGTCTAACTGAGCCCCACTTAAAAACCCAATGTCAATACGTCCTGCTTGCAGCCAATATGCAAAAATTTCGGGGACACTTACAACCGAGTCGGATGTATCGGCCAATTCCCCGTCGCCGATTGACAATGGCAAACGAGTTGGTTTGGATCCAATGCAACCCGATTCGTATATTAAAACTGGTTCTGGCTGATAAAGACGTCGTGCAAGGTTTGCGGCAGTGCTTGGCAAGCCAATACCCACGAAGCACACACCTTTGCCGGCAGCAGCCGCATTACCCAAGGCTCGTGCAGCATTAACGATCATCAATTCGTCCGTAGTGATATTCAGCGTGCTATTCACCTGCTACCACCAGTCGACCAAGACCCACCGAATCGCAATACTGTGCAAAATCAGCGGTACCAATAATGTGCTGCGAAATCCACTCGAGAAATAATTCTCGATCCTTGGCGATGTCATCCCATGCCTTATAAAAAGCGTTGTCTCGCTCGCTATACCCGCTTGCATAACTCGGATGTGCTCCATTTGGAACACAGCACACTGCACCCACCACCCAACTTGGCAGAACGATTGAGCCAGCAATTGGAGAAAGCTCATCGACAATTTCTTCAACCGTCACAATCGACGCTTTTGCGGCAAGCACTGCCTCGCGTTGCACTCCCAGCAATCCCCAGAGTTGAACATTGCCATTTTTGTCTGCACGTTGTGCATGGATAAACGTGACATCTGGGTTGATGGCAGGAACTGCAGTGAGATCTTCACCGGTGAATGGGCACTTGATTGTTTTGATTGATGCTGTTTGCTCAACTAAATCAGTGCCGACATAACCGCGCAACACACCAAACGGCAAACCAGATGCGCCTGCAACATATCTTGCAGCCATTCCAGCATGACTGTGTTCTTCGATTTCGATCTTGTGTGGCCAACCATTTTCTACAGCGTCACGAAATCGCTGCAATGACCCGACACCAGGGTTGCCACCCCAAGAGAATGTAAGTTTTGCCGCGCACCCTGCTCCAATCATCTGGTCGTAAATCATGTCCGGCGTCATTCGAATGACATGCAGATTGCGACGACCTTGGCGAATGATTTCATGTCCGGCCGCATGCGGGATGAGATGAGTAAATCCTTCCATCGCGATAGTCGATCCATCGCGCACATGACTTTCTACTGCGTCAGAAAGAGAGAGTATCTGGGCCATTATTTACTCGCCTTATCGCGGGGATACCACGGTGGGAGTTTTGCATCGACATTTACCCAAATGCTTTTTGCTTCGGTGTATTCACGAATAGCTTCGAAACCCATCTCGCGCCCGTAGCCCGACTTTCCGGTTCCACCAAATGGAGAGTTTGGACTCACACGCTTGTATGAATTGATCCACACCATGCCACTGCGGATGTTTGATGCAACGCGATGCGCACGGGACAAGTCGTTTGTCCACAGCCCACCACCAAGTCCGTATTCGGTCGAATTTGCGATCTCGAGAGCTTCTTGTTCAGTAGAAAAAGTTGTAACTGTTACGAATGGACCGAATACTTCTTCGTGACACACACGACTGTTGTTATCGTGCACCCTGACAACAGTCGGCAACACATAGCAACCGTCGCGAAGTTCTGGTTCGTTAGGCGCTGTTCCTCCAGCAAGTATCTCGCCACCTTCACTAATTGCAATCTTTACGTAATCAAGAACTCGGTCTCGATGCATCGCGGATGTAAGCGGACCCATCTCGGTCGTTGCATCAAGTGGGTTACCCAATTTGATCGACTTGGCAAGTTTCACAAACTTGTTCACAAATTCTTCAGCGATGCCCTCTTGCAAAATCAATCGACTGCCGGCAATGCATGCTTGACCTTGATTGTGGAAAATTGCAAATGCGCTTCCATTAACTGCTGCGTCAATATTTGCGTCGTTAAAAACGATGTTGGCACCTTTGCCACCGAGCTCAAGTTGTACGCGCTTCAAATTGCCTGCAGAGTATTCAACAACTTTTCGACCAGTTACTGTCGAACCAGTAAATGCAATCTTTGCAACATCGTCATGACTCGCAAGTCGTTCGCCAGCCGTGTTGCCAAATCCGGGCACGATGTTGACAACACCTGCAGGGAATCCAATCTCGCGCATCAATTCGGCAAGTCTCAAACTTGTGAGCGGAGTCAGTTCACTTGGCTTGAGCACACATGTATTACCGGCAGCAAGTGCTGGACCCATCTTCCAACTACAAAACATCAGCGGAAAATTCCACGGCACGATTGCCCCGACAACTCCAAGCGGTTCGCGAACGACATAATTCAAAAATCCAGTTTCAACTGGCATAACGTCGCCCTGAATCTTGTCGGCCATGCCTCCGAAATATCTAAAACAAGCGGCAGTTCGCGGAACATCCAAAAATCTCGAGTCTTTGATTGGGTGACCCGTGTTGAGGCTTTCTAATTGTGCAAACTCTTCCAAATTTGATTCAAGTGCATCAGCAAGTTTGAGCAACAGCCGCCCACGTTCTGCTGCTGGTGTCGCTCTCCATTTAGGAAATGCCGCCTTTGCCGCAGCAACGGCTAAATCAATGTCTGCCTGACGCCCTTCGGCAATTTCGGTAATAACCGAGCCATCGTGAGGGTTGAAAACTGAAAGGCGATTTCCCCCAACAGCATCAACAAACTCACCGTTGATAAACAGCTGGTTTTGCACAAAATTCGTTCTAGAACGTGACCGGATATTGAGGTGCTTTGCCGCTTGCGATCAAGTCAGGCAAATCGGCTGAGTTGTTCTCCCATACCAACAGCATCGAACGCTTCGAACTGAAGCCCTGGTGGCGAATATCAGCGGGCATTGCTGCGCAATCACCTGCCTTCATGACCACCTTTGCTCGCGGCGAACCAGTCTCACGGTCAGCCACGTCCCACGTAATTTCATCTGACAACTGAATGAACCATTCAACGCGGTCATTGCCGTGGACGATTGGCAAAATGTATTCCTCGGTTGTTGGACAGTACAGACTTTCTTTGCACACGCTCACGACCGATGGATTCCATGTCACGTTTGAACGTGAGAGGTATGCAAACAAATTGAATGCAGCGATCTCGCTTTCAAAGCCAGGCTCTGCATGCACTTCTGGTTCGCTCTGCGGCACATCTTCAAACATTCGATTGATTGGGTGTCCGGTTGCGTCACTCCGAATTTGTTCATCGCCTTGCACACCCACCATGCGTTGTGCAGCGACACGCCTACGGGTCACTGCTTCAGTATTACTACCCGACTTATTGCCCCATGGGGCCTGTGTTTCGGCAGGACTTGCAAAAGGATCAAATGTTGAGTTGGTCCAATTGTCGAGCATCGTATGAAACGTGTTGCGAATGATTGGTGTCTCAAAATTCTGCAAGTAGTCAATCTCTGCTTTTCTAAAAGCCGCATTAAATCGACCCGCAAACAAATCGACGTTGCCGTAGTGATTGATCGTTCCAACTACGTGATCAAAGTTGACTGTGCCATAGAAGAAATCCCACGCGCAATCGCGTTGTAATGCGCGCAAGAAATCATCAATGCTGATTGTGTGCGAGCCAGTTGGCCAGGTGACGTGGGCAAAATATTCGTCGCGTCGAAAACTGAAATTGCCGAGCGAAAATTCGTTGTAGCCAAATTCGTTTGGCCCACTTGTTTTTGCTGTTTGTGTTGCTGCTGTTGTCATGACATGTTCTCCTTTAACTCAGACAAATCTGGGCCCAGCGTTGCTTGGTGAGGTCACCAACAATCGTCTGCTGAAGTAGTACTCCAGTTGTTTTAGCCGTAAATGAATAGGCACTTCCCTTTGGCAATAAAGCCTGATGTCCTTGTTGCAAGACAACGTGTCCCATTTTCTTTCCTACGGGATCACCATTCACTGCAATTGATCCACCTTTTCCTGATTGCGCAAGTGGCTTGTCAAGCTTCACGTAGTCAATGCGCACACTTCCATCCATGCACAACACTGTTTCGTCATGGTCGCACGTAAACCAACCGCTTTTACCCTCGGCACGGATTGCTTCCAGCACATATTCTTGATTGATGCCGACGGCTACTTTTTCCCATGGCTGAGATTTGTTTGCAACTTCAAACATGTTTGAAAATACATAATGCTTTGCATCATCGTCAATGATGTCAATGTGGCCTTTTTCGTACTTGCTCAAAGAACCAAAAATGGTCTTGTAAGTCATAATCCCCCGATTGACTTGTGTTCGCTATGCGCACAACTGTACGCTTGCTGAACATTCTTACAGGAGGCAAACTACATTGTCAAATGAAACCGACGCTTCTGGAGATTTCGTTCAATCATTAGCACGAGGATTGCTTGTCCTTCGGACTTTTTCGGCCGAACATCCGTCTCTGACGTTGGCTGATGCTGCCCAACTCACTGGTCTTTCCAGAGCAACTGTTCGACGCAGTCTGCACACCCTTCAAAAACTTGGTTATGTCATCACCAACGGTCGACAATTCGAACTGACCCCCAGGGTTTTAGATCTCGGATATGCCTACCTTTCTTCGGCCCAAATCGGCGACATTGCCCAACCGTTCATGGAATCCCTTTCTGATCAGATCAACGAATCGGTATCGGTTGCAGTTTTAGACGAATACGACATCGTTTACGTTGCCCGCATGCCTACGAAGCGAATCATGCGCATCGGACTCGCACTAGGTTCACGTCTTCCCGCTCTCGTTACTTCAATGGGCCGCATGATCGTCGCCGACCTACCGCCAGATGAACAGAAAATCTTTGTGAAATCAGCACCGCTACCAAAAATGACAAATAAAACCTTGACGAATAAGGAAGACCTGCAAAAAGCCCTCGCCAAAATCCACCAACAAGGGTGGGTTCTACTTGATCAAGAACTCGAAGACGGGGTGAGATCAATCGCGGCACCTATCCATGACAAGAGTGGACGGACTATCGCTGCCATCAATGTGGGCACCCAAACCGGAAGAGTGTCAATGAAACAGCTTTCAGAAGAGTTCCTGCCGTTATTGGTAAAAACCGCGGCAGAAATCTCGTCCGCAATGTCTCGCCGATAAGGTTTTCCATAGTTTTTGTGCTTCCGTATAGCCTTTACTTGACATCATTTGGTCACGGCTCTATCGTTCGCCGATAAGGTTATGTCCATCAAGCGGACACTTGTCCAGGGAGTAATTACTCATGCCAACCAACAATCTCATTCCAAGCGGACTTCATCACAACGCGTACTTGACCAAAGACCAAGAAGCGAATCGTAAGTTCTACGAAGAGCTGATCGGTTTGCCACTCGTGGCAACTTGGTCAGAAACAGACGAACTATTTGGTGCAGAGCGCGTTTATAGCCACACCTTTTACGGCCTCGGCGACGGAAGCGGACTTACCTTCTTCCAGTTCGCCAACAAAGCAGACCAAGATCAATTCGATCCATCTCTCACCCCTTCACCATTCCGTCACATAGCACTCAATGTGACCGCCGAGTTGCAAGCCGCAATTTTTGATCGCTTGCAGAAGGCACAATGGAAACCAGAAGGTACATATGTTCTCGAGCATGGTTACTGCAGGTCGATGTACACCGAAGATCCAAATGGCATGTTGCTTGAACTCACTGTTGATGCACCAAACGCCAAAGAGATTTCCGAACTACGAAAAACCTCCGCTCACAAAGATCTTGAGAAGTGGCTCGCAGGAGACCACACCAGCAACAACGTGTATCGCTAGACCAATTCGGACTATCTGCACGAATTGATGTCAACCTCTCGCAAGCCGCTCGACGGCATAATCGTTGCTGATTTTTCGCGAGTTTTGGCTGGGCCATATTGCTCAATGCTGTTGGCCGACATGGGCGCAACTGTTATAAAAGTCGAAAGCCCTCAAGGCGACGACACTCGCACATGGACACCGCCCACACACAACGATGTCGCCACGTATTACATGTCAATTAATCGCAACAAGCGATCGATCGTGCTCGATTTTGCGCTTGAGGCAGATCGCAAGGTCGGCCTCGATCTCATCAAGCGCGCAGACATCTTCATCGAAAACTTCAAAACAGGTGGTCTCAAAAAGTTTGGTTTTGACTACGAATCCGTTGCACCGATCAATCCAGCGTTGATCTACCTTTCCATCAGTGGTTTTGGCACAGCAGAGGGTGCGTGGCTTCCCGGTTATGACTTAATCGTGCAAGCAGTGTCAGGTCTCATGAGTCTGACTGGCGAACCAGATGGTCCTCCATTTCGTGCCGGTATCTCAGTGTTTGATGTGATGGCTGGTCTACATGGTCTCATCGGAGTGCTCACCGCACTTCACCAACGTCACAACACGGGGCTCGGTCAACATGTGGAAGTCAACTTGTTGTCGTCTGCCATGTCTGGACTTGTAAATCAAACAGCGGCGTACGCAGCAGCAGGTGTCGTGCCGTTTCGCATGGGTAACGCACATCCAAGCCTCTTCCCCTACGAAGCACTGCCAACAAAAGATCGCGACCTCATCATTGCTGCAGGCAATGACAAACAGTTTCGAGCACTGTGCAAAGTTCTCGAGATTGAGTATGTTGCAGACGATCCACTTTTTAAGATCAATGCCGATCGCACAAAGAATCGTGAATTGCTGCGACCACTCCTGCTTGCCCGACTTGCCGAGTGGGCTGCAGACGATCTGTTTATTGCACTCAACAAAGTAGGCGTGCCATGTGGACCAATCAATTCCATCGGTGATGGCGTTGAACTTGCCGAAAAATTGGGTCTCAAGCCGCGTGTGGTTGTCGGAGAAGGTGACCGTGAAGTCACTCTTATCCGTAACCCAATCACATTGAGCGAAGGCGAAATTTCTTACACTCTCCCGCCGCCACTACTTGGTGAGCACTCTGACGAGATCCGTCAGTGGCTAAAAGAAAGCGAGAAGAGTTAACCAACATGAGCAATGAACAGAAATACCAAACAGGAATCGGAACCTCTAACGCTGATTCGATCACGCTTCTTGGAAAAGACTTGGCATCAGAAATTCTTGGCAAAGTTTCATTTGGCGATCTTGCCTTCTGGCTGATTACCAAACGCCGCCCAAGTGCCGGCGAACTCGTCATCTTCGAAGCAGTGCTCGCATCATTGGCTGACCACGGCTTTACCCCTACTGCAATCGCCGCGCGACTCACCTACACCAGTGCCCCCGACTCACTACAGGGGGCTCTCGCCGCTGGACTGCTCGGTGGTGGTTCACGATTTCTTGGCGTCACTGAAGATTGTGCAATATTTCTCAATCAACACATCAAAGCACTTGCCAGTATTCCAACCACTGAAGCAGGGTGGGACGAAGTTGCAAAAAATGTTGTCATCAGCACCCGCGAATTAAAGAAGTTTGTTCCGGGCTTAGGGCATCCTGTGCACAAAGTGCAAGATCCACGCACGCCTGTGCTCTTTGCACTCGCCCACGAACACAAAACTTTTGGAAATCACCTCAGTTTGTTTGAAGCAATCGGCCGCGTGCATCCACAAATCCTCAACAAGACATTGCCGCTCAATGGCGCAGGTGTTTGCGGTGCAGCACTAGCCGACCTCGGTCTCCCCATGGGCGTGCTTAGGGGCGTTGCGCTACTTGCGAGGTGTGCAGGCCTACTTGGGCATCTTGTCGAAGAACAAGAGAACCCAATCGGCATAGACGTATATATGTCAGTCGACCGCAATATCGATTACCAGCCACCCACGGCTTAACTCTGCGAATTCCCGCAGTCAGAGTGATTGCAATTTTTTCGTGGTGTGTTATTCTGTCCACATAACGGACAACCGTCCGTAGATACTGGGGGTATCAGTAATGAGCAAAATGGGAGTAAACGCCAGCCCACGCTGGCACAAGTGGGTAGAAGGTCATCCAATCGCAGGACTCGCTTTAATCGGCGTGATCGCAACACAGTTGGGCACATACTTCGGTTACTGCTTTAAGGCAATTGGCCTACCAACGTTGCCATGGCCTGCATATAACGGCGCATTAATCGGTGGAGCAGACACATGGGGCAGCCCAATCTCGCAATACTTTGCGGGTCAGTCGGTTCACTTTGTAAACGGCATTGTCTTCGCAATCTTGTTCGGTGTGCTCGCACACTCACAGTTGCCAGGCAAGCATGTTGTCAAGGGTCTCATCTATGGCGTGATCATGACCATTGTCAGTGTCGGATTCCTGGTTCCTTATGCCTATGTTCCGAAAATGGGCTACGGATTATTCCTGATGGACGGACCTGATGGTTGGAAGCTTCCAGCTGGTGTGTTGCTCTGGCACCTCATCTACGGATTCTTCCTCGGCACCTTGTTCCAGCCAAAGGATGAAAACTAAGAACGTATCTACCCAGATATAAGTCAATAACTGGCCCGGTGCGCACAATGCGCGCCGGGCCAGTTGTTATTTAGACCCACTGCTGCACACCCAGAAAGATCACCTTATGAATCGCCAATCTCGCACAATCCCCTCCACACATACCGGCAGCCTTCCTCGCCCAGACGATCTCATCAAATTGATGTTTGCAATTAATGATGGAATCCCTGTCGACCACACCGCACTTGAAACCAGCATCAATCATGCAATCGACGAAGTAGTTCGCAAGCAAGTAGAGGCCGGTATCACCATCATCAACGATGGCGAAATGTCAAAGCCGTCGTACGCCACATACGTGAAAGACAGACTCTCAGGTTTTACCGGCGAGTCGGTGCAGTCATATTTCTTTGAAGACCTCGTTGACTTTCCCCGTAGCGCCGAAGCAGTAGCTGGCAACCCTGGTCGTCGCAAACGTTCTGCCCCAGCCTGCGTCAGTCCAATTGAAGTCATTGACCGCCATGCCGCGGTAAAAGACATGACCGAACTCAGTCGAGCAGCAAAAGCCAACAATCACAAAGACATCTTCACGTCCGCCGCATCACCAGGTGTCGTCTCACTCTTTTTTGGTAACAACTTTTATAAAACTCGCGAAGAGTATGTGTTTGCAATTGCCGATGCAATGCGTTTTGAGTACGAAGCAATTGCTGCTGCTGGCGCAACTGTGCAAGTTGACTGTCCAGACCTTGCGATGGGCCGTCACTCTGCATACGCCAAACTCGACCGCGAAGAGTTTCGTGCAACGATCCGCACCAACATCGAGGCTCTCAATCATGCCGTGCGCAATATCCCTGCCGAACAACTGCGTATGCACTTGTGCTGGGGTAACTATCCAGGCCCTCATCACCACGACATTTCAATTGCCGACATCATCGACATTGTGTGGACAGCAAAGCCACAAACTGTGCTCTTCGAAGGCGCCAACCCACGTCATAGTCATGAGTGGCGCGTGCTCAAAGAACTTGGTGTACCAAAAGACAAGTTCATTTGCCCAGGAGTAATTGAGCCACAATCCAATTACATCGAGCACCCAGAAGTTGTGGCCGACAGGCTCGAACACTGGGGTCAAGTAGTGGAGCCCGATCATTTGCTCGCTGGTGTCGACTGTGGTTTCTCAGTTCACGTAGGCACCACAACGATTGACCCAGATGTGGTTTTTGCAAAACTCAAGTCGCTTGCTGATGGCTCGGCACTTGCGGCAAAACGCTTATTTAAATAGCAAGAAGCAATTCTTTCGCGCGCGCAATTTCCGCATGTGATACTTCGTGCTCGCGCCCAATTATCAAATCGACTTGTACGTCGGCTCCAGATGCTTTAAATATCGCGACCGACTCATTGACCCTAAATTCAGGCACGAATGGATCAATGTCGCTCGTACTGAAGTAGGTAGGCATGCCGTCAAAACTGCCGTCGATATCCCAATTGGTTCCAGGTGGCCCGATTAATCCCCCAGTGAAGGCAATAAGTCCACCCCATCTGCGTGGATGCAGTGATGCATACTGACTCACTGCGCATGCGCCCTGAGAAAATCCACAGAGCACGAGTCGCTGGGCGAGAACTCCCGAATCCAATAATCTGCCGATCACTTGATCCAATAATTCCATCGTGTCGTCGATTCCCGGTTGATTCTCCTCAAGAGGAAACAAAAACCCTTTTGGATACCACGAATCATCTGCTGCCGCTGGAGCTACAAATGCCACATCGTCAAGAGCGAGTGGTTGCACCACATGTTCATACATGTATTCGGGCGTGATCGTTCGACCGTGCACTAACACCACAACTACTCGCGCATCGCGCACGGGTACTCCATAGTGTTCGACCCGCTGTTGCAGGTGGGGGTTGTCTATAGTCATTTAATAATTCAGTGGTTCAAGAAATTCTTTAATCCATTGTGCTTTGTCTGCAAATACTGGCGGCACCTGAAATGACT
>Ga0209596_1002002_pt1 | contig 17003 bp, 18 predicted proteins | sample M_130807_MF_Meta_FD_187314 | JGI IMG/M metagenome (GOLD analysis project Ga0209596, IMG submission 187314) | Freshwater microbial communities from Lake Montjoie, Canada to study carbon cycling - M_130807_MF_MetaG (SPAdes) (version 2) | ecosystem: Environmental > Aquatic > Freshwater > Lake...
GTGTTGGCTACGCCGCAGATATTTTCGGCAAAACGATTTTGGAACGGGTTTGCATCCTTGTCTTTAGTTGCCACGAGTCAATACGACGCTGCGGAGACGCTTGGAATCCATATTCGGACGTTTGGCTTCTGGCTGAAACGTGGCTGTCCCGGATCTCCTAGGAATTATGTGATTCGAGACTGCATCGCGTGGGCTCGGGAAAATGCGTGGTCTGAGGAAGCGGTTTTGATTGACCGGGCTACCGGGGAAGATGACGACATCAACACGCAGTATTTGCGGAAGCGAATTGAAAAGATTGATCGCGAGAACCAGCTTGCAGACTTCAAGATTGGCGAGCGGTCGGAAAATTTGGTGGATGTTGATGAAGTCAGGTCACTACTGACAGAACAGGCCAGCGTATTTCGGACAGGTCTTGAGAAACTGGAACGCAAGCACGGGCGGGATGCGTTGGACTTGGTTTTGGAACTGCTCGACGAATTGGAAGCGATTGATTTCGACCGTACAAAATAGCAGCAGATCAATCCGGATTGTCAGAGACTTCTGGAGTTCAGCGCGTCCGTCACGCCTTCGTTCGATCGGCGACTGGGCTGAGGACGAGCTGCGTCTTCCGTCCGGTCCTGCCGAGGGCCGAAGGTATCGGATTGATCGACTGCCTTACGCTCGTTTGCTCTTGGCTGAGCTAGGAAAGTGGCGGCGGCATGTGATCACCGGGCCGACACAAAGCGGCAAGAGTTTGCACGCTTTTGCCTTCCTCATTCTCTATTATATTTTTGAGGTCAAGGAAGACGTGATCGTTGGCCTTCCCGATCTGGGGATGGCGGCGGCGAAGTGGAAAAAAGACATCCGGCCGCTGATTGAACGCAGTCGTTACGCTGCGTTGCTTCCGGTGCGTGGATCTGGATCGCACGGCGGCGATCCGACTTTGGTGCTGTTCCGAAACGGCAAGACTTTGCAGTTTATGGGCGGTGGTGGATCGGACAAGCAGCGAGCATCATCGACCGCGAAAATTCTGGTCATTACAGAGACTGATGGTCTCGACGAGGTTTCAGCGACATCGAAGGAAGGGCAAAACAAAGTCGATCAGCTTGAAGGCCGAATAAGGTCGCACGGGTTGGAGGGCCGGGCGTTCATGGAATGCACGGTGAGTAAAAAGACAGGCCGAACGTGGAAAGAATTTTCAGCCGGAACAGCATCGAGGATCGCGTGCCGATGTCCGCATTGTAAAGCTTGGGTGAGTCCTGAGCGCGAGCACCTTGTAGGTTGGGACACGGCTACTTCAAAGATTGAGGCCGGAGAGCTTGCGGCGTTTGCTTGTCCCGACTGCGCGGAGCTGCTGACGGAAGATCACCGGATTGAAATGAATGGCGATGCGGTTTTGGTGCATCGCGGGCAGGAGATCAAGCCAGATGGCACGGTGGCCGGAGATCCACCAAAGACAGATACGCTCGGGTTCCGTTGGTCAGCGTTCCACAATTTATTGAGCCCAGTGGCGTTGCTTGGAATGGAGTCATGGCAGGCTGCACGGTCAGACGATCCAGCGGCGGCGGATGTTGTGCTGAAGCAGCAGGTCTGGTGCTTGCCGTCGGACACTGACGACGTTGAAAAGGTGCCGCTGTCGATTGGGATTGTCCGAGGATCCGCGACCGGATACGAAGGGCGTTGCAATCGGCGAGAGAAGTGGGTGCTGCCAGAATGGTCGGAGTACGTGACAGCCCACGTGGACGTTGGGCTGCGAGTGCTGAATTGGTCCGTCAACGCGCACGGGCCGCACGGGATCCGCGACGTGATTGCTTACGGAGCCACAGCGACGGAGCAGCCGGACATGATTGGTCCAGAGGAAGCAATTCTCGGAGGTCTGCATCGCGTGCGTGAAGTAATCGAGCAAAACTGCGATCTGTCTCTGGCGTTGGTTGACTGCGGATATCAGGGCAACGTGAAGTCAAAGAATCCTCGGCTGGTGGTCTACGAGTTTATTTTGTCTGCAGGTCCACATTGGCGGCCAGCGATGGGGCTTTCGCTGTGGTCGCGAAAGCCGAAGACCGAAGATTTTGAGCCTTCGTTGACTGGTGCGCCGTGGTATTTTTCAAAACAGAAGCATCTAAAACAGACGCTGAGGGTTGTGGACTTTAGCCCTAGTCACTTTAAACATTTGTCTCACGGGTCTTTTTTGATCCATCCGCTGGCAGGGGATTACAGCAGAAACAAAGGCTCTGTCACGTTGTTTGGTGCCGATCCGAAGGCCCACAATGAATTTGCAACGCAGCTTAATAACGAGCGGTTTGAAGTGGATCACAAGACTGGAAAAAGCGAGTGGAAACGCCATGGCCACAATCACTTTTTCGATACGGACGTTGGGAACATTGTCGCGCGGTCGGTGCTGGAAAGCGTTGCGATGAACAAGACGCAGACAAAAAAACGGCGAGAAACTCAGATCAAAGTTTGACGGAGAAAACAAAATGGAACAGAAACAGAAAACCGGTCGTCCAGCGGGATCGAAAACAGCAGATCGCGAAGTTGTGACGTTTGTGTCAAGTCGATGTCGTGCTTGTGACTCTACAGAACGAACGCACTACAAGGAAAAAAACCGAGTCGAAGGCTACGGGCTAGCGCCGGATGGAAAGCCCTACACGGCAGTGAATTTACGGCCTACAAAATGTCAGACGTGTGGCCAATGCAGAATCGACCGCGAATACGAATATGTGCCTGAAACTGCAAACCCCAATTAACAGCCTTTCGCCGTTAAGAATCAATCGTAATTCTTAGGGCATGGCAACCGAGACACAAGCCGAACAACGCACAAGACTGATAGCTTTGCTGGCTAGCGGCGTGCGTTCGGATTCGCACGATGGCTCGGCCACGACGTTCAATTCGCCCAAAGAAATCGAGCTGCAACTGATTAAACTCGATCGGGCCTTGGGTTACAGAAAGTCTCGCTCTCGATTCAACACTCCCGTAATGGGGAGGCGCTGATGACGAGCGTTGCCGCCCCTGTTGGCGATGACACATACCAGGCGCTGAACCCGAAAAACAGACGCCGATCGACGACGACGCGGGTCGTTCTCGAAGATCGACTTTTGACGGACCGCCGCCGCGAATCGCTTGCCGCAAACGCGCTCGATGTTTGGCGAAATATGGGCCTGATGGCTTGGGCCATTCGCCGCACACTCGACTATTGCTGCCTGTGGGACTTTCAGCCGCGCACGGACGACCGTGGTCTGAATGATGCGCTCAAAGCGTTGATGAAGCGAGACACTGAGCCCGAAGCAATCGACAGTTTTGGTCGAATGGATTGGGACGACATGCGTCGCGTTGCCGAGGCGCAAAAACTGCTCGCGGGCGATGCGTTTTTCGTCAAAGTCAGCGACGGCACGCTGCAAATGGTTGAAGGCAGTTATTGCTCGAATCCAACGAGTCGCCGCAACGTCAACGAAAAATGGATCAACGGCGCAAAGATACGTGGCGGCAAGGTCGTTGCGTGGAACTTCATCGAAGAAGATCCGATTTCAGGCCAGAGAACAGGTCGAGTCGTTGCTGCAAAAAACGTCTGGCAACACTGCCAGTTTGAAGGCCGTTCAAATCAAATCAGGCCACAGTCTCCGATCGTTGCGGCAATCAATGAGTTTCGCGATTTGGATGAAACGTTCGATCACATGCGGGCGAAGGTCAAGCTGGATCAATTGTTTGGTGTTGCGTTTGCTAGAAACGAAGCTGCAGACGCATTTGATGAATTTGATACGAATACCAGTGAGCAGCAGGAAGGATCCGCGCGAGTCGTGGACTTTGGCGACGGGCCCGCGGTAATCGATTTGGATGTCGGGGAAACTGTCACCTCGGTGCAGTCTGGCAACCCAGCACAAAACACACAGGAATTTCTGAAACTTTGTGCTCAGGTGGCGTTGAAGTCTCTCGATCTGCCTTACAACTTTTTTGACGAAGCTCACACGAACTTTTTCGGATCTCGTGCGGCGTGGTTGCTGTTTGAACGTGCGTGTTATGCGCGAAGAAAAACGCAAGATCGCCTTCACCGGAAGATGGCAAACAGCAGATTTTATCGATGGTGCGTCCCGGTGGACATGGGCGGCACCGGTGAAATTGCGTTGCCAAATTCCATGCAGATTACTGACATTCCTTTCCGATGGGTGCCGCGCGGCGTTGCGTGGTGGAAGCCACAGGAAGAACTCGACACGGCACTGCGATCGGTAGCTGCTGGCCTCAAGTCGATGCAAGATGTTTGTGATGAACACGGCTTCGGGGATTACGTCGATAACGTTCGCGAAATCCAGAAAGAGCGGATCGAACTTTTTGAGCTTGGCTTTGTGCAAAAGTGGAGCCAGCAGGCGATGGTTTATTTGGACGACGCAAACGCGACTGCTCAAACGAATTCGCCGATGAATCCAGATCAGCTCTATCCTAGTTATAGCGAAGACGTTGTGCCGACAGATCAGAAAGTGGCGGGCTGAATTTATGCAGACTTTGACAACACCACCGCAATCAGGATTGTTTCGCACATCGACAAATGTCGCGGCGCCCGTTCGTGTGGATCGCACGGCGCGCGTAATTTTCGGTGCGTCATTGATGCAGGTCGGGAATCTTGGGGAAGGCGATTCACGCAACTGGACAGTGACGCAGGACAGTCTGCAGCAGGCGTACACTTTCGCGACTCGTGGAAACAATGGGCTTAAGGCACGATTTACGCACCCAAATATGTCTTCCGATGGCATGGGGAGCTATCTGGGCCGGTGGAAGAATTTTAAGTTAGACAACGGAACGCTGAGAGCGGATCTGCACATTGCCGACGCCGCTTTTAAATCTCCGCAGGGCGATCTCGGAACGTACATCATGGACATGGCTGAAAACGAGCCAGATATGTTTGGGGTTAGTCTTGCGACTGAACTGGACATGAACAATCTGATGGAGTTCGAAAACAAATCAGAGACATCCGGAAGCCTTGAGCGCTGGCCGATGAAGTTCACGGCAATCCGGGCCGGTGATGTTGTCGATGAGCCGGCGGCGACTCGTGGCGGCATGTTCGATCTGTCGGAGCCGGATCTCCGAAATTTACCAGCACAGGCGACAGCCTTGCTGTCTACATATTTTGGCGATGCGTGTCCCGCTGTGGTTCGGGCTCGCATTGATGGCTTTTTAACCAAGTATTTTGCCAACCAAGGAGCATCCATGCCAGACGCGGCAACACCATCGGCCACCGAGGCCGAACTTGAAACCATGCCGGGCGACACTGTTCCGGCGGAAGACACAGCGGCAATCCAAGATCACATTGATCCGGTTGCCGAGCCAGACGGGGTTCCTCAGCCACAGGTTGAAAAATTTGGAACTGAGGATCTCGGCGAATATATGCAAACGTTTGGTGACGCTGAAGGCGCTCGAATGTTTCGCGACAAAATTCCGTTCCAGACTGCTTTGCTGCAGCATCTGAAATCCGTCAAAGGCGTCAATCAGGATCTCTCGGCTGAACTTGCACAGGTGAAATCAGCCTATGCCGGTCTGCTGAAAGAGAACGCCGGAGAAAAAACGCCTCTAAACCTTTCCGGTGAGGGAAGTCACAAGTCATTGTCGGAAGCGTTTCGCGCAAACAAGCCGACACGCTAATTGACGCGGAGCAGTCCGCATAACTGCCACCCTGAAAAATATCGTCTCCGTTGCCGGAGGCCGGGTTCCTGAATAGCTATCAGGCCCGGCGCTCTCCGGCGGCAGAGTTTTTTAATTTGTGAAAGTACGGCAACGGAGCATTCGAAAGGAATGCTTCAATGGCTGATACGTTGACGACCTTGGCAGAGTTGATTTTGTTCAACTCTAACGATGTTAACCCCGCGGAAATGACAAACATTTTGAACGCAGCGCCGGTTTTGGCTGCGTTGAATGCGATGCCTTCCAGCAATGGAACGCTTCACAAATTTAACATTGAAACAGGAGCGCCGACGGTTGGTTTTCGCGCCGTAAATGACGGTGCTGACTACACGGCGGGAAGTAGCACACAGACTTCTGTGACGCTTAAATATCTGGACGCAAAAGTCATTGAAGACCGTGCGGAATGTCTTGCTTACAAAGGCGGGGAGGAAGCGTGGATGGATCATCGCACTTCACGCCAGCTGCGTCAGGCGCTGTTTATTTTTGAGCGGCAGGTTTTTTACGGCACGGTGAGCCCCGGCAACTCCGGCGGTTTTTCTGGGCTGGCAAACGACACAAATTACGACGGCGCCTCAGACGCACTTGTCGTCAATGCTGGCGGTACAACGGCCACAACTGGCTCTTCAGTGTGGCTGATCGCAAGCACTCCTGACGATGCTGCAATGTCGCTGGTGGGTGCTGGGGATCCGCTGATCAACGGCGGAAACAACATCAACTTTACAATCGGTCAGACGTTTCAATCTCTCGTTTTGGGTGCAAACTCAAAGTCAATGGTTGCGAACGTCCGAGACGCTGGAGCGCACTTAGGCATTCAGGTCGGCAGCAAGTATGCGGTGGTTCGGATCGCAAATCTGACCGCAGATTCCGGCAAGGGGCTTACGGATGCCTTGATGGAAACCGCAATGGCCTTGTTTCCTTCTTCGATGCAGCCAACGGCAATTGCTATGTCGCGTCGTAGTCGTGCTCAGCTCCGCAAGAGCCGGACGACTTACAGCCCGACGGGATCACCGGCGCCGAATCCGATCGACTTTGACGGGGTGTCTTTGATCGTGACGGACAGCATCGCGGACACGGAAACGTTGTTAGTCTGACAGGTAGTTTTTGACTGGGGAGTTTACGATGGTTTCACCACTCTTGGGGGCACGAATCGCAGCTCATGCGGCGCGTGAATTCTTGCGTGGCGAAACGGTCGTGCTTGTCAATAAAACAGGAAGCACGGTTGCAACAATCGACACTGCCATTGTGACAATCGACCCAGCAACCGTCGGTGATTTCGGCGACGGTCCGGCACAACATCAGGGAGCCTTGCGGCTCCATGAAGATTATCACGCAAACGCACTGGCAAGCCTTACGGCAACGGTGCGGGGCATGGTCTGGCAAATTGTGTGTGTGGGCGAAGTGGAACTTCAGCGATTCCGCGTGGAACTGCGAAGGATCGAAGGAAACGCCACAAATTACTCGGACATAAGCGGCAAGCAAGCGGTCTGGAACGGATAACAATGAATCCGATTGATTTGGTCCGGGCTCTTTTAGAGTTCCTTAAGGGTCAGCCATTTTCAAACGTGGTGGCGCTGCTGCAGCTTGGTCTGCTCAGTGGTGCAGTTTGGCTTGCTGTATTCAAATTGGTTCCGGCAGAACGGCAGGCAATTTTAGATGGCATGCAGCAGCAAGAAACACAGCAGACAAAACAGATCGATTCTATCACGAATTCGTTTGAAAAAGCTTTGGACAGGATTGATCAGATGCAAGGAAGTGAAATCAAGACAGGAAGTTCTGGCTTGGTGGGGCCGTGACTGCAGAAGAACTGATTACTGATTTGGAAGTAAAGCTGGCTTACGTGGTTGCAGATCAAGCGGCATGGTTGGCGGCGAAGTTTCGGAGCAAGACGCCAGCAAATTTGACAAGAACTAGGTCCGGGATTTATTACAAAACGACGGCGGCGACAGCTTACGTCGGAATCCGGTTTGCCGTGCGATATGCAGGCCAGACTCAAACTGGTCAACGATTTGAACGACAGTGGAATGAACTGAGGCCGCAGGTTCGGCAAAGAATTATCAACGACATCAATGATCTTCTGAAAGGCTGAATCCTATGGCTGTTCCAACGACAATTAAAGTTCAAGGTTCAATGCTCAAAATCACGGTCTCGGCTGCTCTGACTGAGCTGCCGGGCGTTGAAAATCTTGAGATTGATCTGGGCGAAAACCTGACATACGAAAACGGCGACATTTCGAGCAATTACTTGGCGAAGGTGTTTAGCGGGCTGCGTGGTGGCGGCAAGATCACGGCGGATCTGATTCGTGATCCGACAAACGCAACGCAGATCGCTTTGCAGATTGCTTTCAACAGCGGGGCAACATTGGCTTCTTCGGTGATTATTGGAACGGCCGGAACCACGATTGTGCTATCGCTGTTGCCAATTAAGTTGCCGGTTTCGGGCAAACGCGGCGAGGGTTGGATGGGTAAAGTTGAATTCGAAATTCTGACAAAGACCGATTGGAACGCAGTTTAATCTTTTTTTGTCTCCGTCTCCGTCACGGGAGGCCGGGGAATGCTTCCGGGCATCCCCGGCAGACCGTGGACTTTGTTTGACCCCGTGAAGGATCTGATCACATGAAGGCCCGAATGCTGAACGACGGTGAAGCCGTCAATCCGATTTATTTGGATGCAGATGTCAAAGGCGACATCGTGCCGACTGTGGTTATTCCCGCCGGCACGGTCATCGATAACCCGGATGCGTGGATGCTATGCGTGAACGGGATCGCGACGCCAGATGACGACGAATGCCGCGCGGCAACGATTAAGTTCCTGGGCAGCGAGAGGCGGAAAACGCTCATCGAGTCCATTAAGTCTTTGCAAAAAGCTGACGGCGTCCAGCGACTCGACAGCAAGACAAAGAAGTGGTTGGAGTACATGGAAAAAGCTTACGCCTCGGAGCTGGCTGAGCCTGCTCCAGTGGCTTGATGTGGTTGGTTTGAATTTCCCGAAAGGAATACCCGTGACGAAGTATTTTTCATCTGAGTTGTTGGCCGAAGTATCAGCGGAAGACGTTGGAGAATATCCGCTGCCATTCGAGCCTGAAATCGTGGTCCGCGTGCAGTCGGTGCCGATGGCACGAATGCGACAGTATCAGGAGGCCGTCAAAAAAGGTGGGGCGGTCGCAGCTGCTGCTGAGAAGGCTCTGATTCGTGACTCGATCATCAATCCGGACAATTCACCGGTGTACACGAAGGACACGGCTGAGACGATGCTGAAAGGCAGGTCGCGGTTGATCGGTGCGCTGATCCAAATGATTAGCACACACAACGGCGGCGAAGACAAGGTGGTTGAAGACGCTGAAAAAAAGTCGGATCCGATTCTGTAATCCAGTTCATGTTTCGGTTGTGTTTGGCGATCGGCGGTGACAAGTGCATTCATCCGGATGTGCTTGAGCAGCAACTGAATCGACGGCAGTTGTGCGAGTGGATGGCCTACGCGAAGCTATTTCCGTTTGGTGGTGATGTTGAAGAATACGGACGGGCGAACCAGACATTTTGGCTCCGGGCTGCGTGGTTAAAGGACGAATGTGAACCGAAAGACTTTATGGCGAAGTGGGACAACGAACCACCGAAGTCTGAAGCACAATTGATTGCTGACACGATTCTGGAAAGTCTGTGAATGGCGCTCGAAGACCTCAACCTGAAAATTAACGTTGGAGTTCTGAAGGCAGAATCCGCGCTGGCTACGTTGGGGAAAGTCAAAGAAGAAGTCGGCGCGACGACGCATCGAGTCAGCGAGCTCGTCAATCGTGTCGGCGTTGCGTCTGCTTCGTTTGCTACTCTTGGCGGTACACTTAGCGTTGTCGGCGGCAAGCTCGGAGCGGTCGGCAGCTTTGTCAAGGGTGCTGCTGGTGGTCTGTTGCATATGATGCACATGGCGCACGCTGCCCACCTAGCCGTTGAGTTACTCGGAACGGCGTTTGCGATGCTGCTTGTTCCTTTGCGCATGATCGGCGCGGCAGTGATGTTTGTGGGCGGGATTTTTAGGTCAGTGTTCGGAGTGCTTTTGATTCCGGTCAAAATGCTCTGGGGTGGCCTGATGATGCTTGCTGGCGTGGTGACGACATTGATGGGCGTCTTCGGGGATTTAGCCTCGGCGGCGTTCAAAGTCTGGTTCATTTTCAAAGGCTGGATCGGGGCTGTTCGCGTGCTCTGGGGTTGGCTCGGAATTTTGCCGCCAAAAATACGACTAGTGGTGGGTGGCTTGTTGGTGCTTGGCGCTGCTGGCAAGGCTGGAGCTGCAGTTCTCGGGGTGCTGTCGGGGGCCGCGAGGTTGGCCGCGACGGCGTTTCAGTTGCTCAGCCTGCCGGTGCTGGTTATCACAAACCCGATGCGGGCCTTGACGATTGCGGCAAGTATGCTGGGCCGTGCGTTGGTCTATACCGGATCCATGGCGATGCGTGCATCTGCTGCGATGTTTTCTTTTGCTCGATCGGTGGGCAGTGCAGTCGGGAGCGTAGTCGGCATGATCGCTGGCAAACTGCTCTCAGCAGCCAAGGCGGGTGTCACGGGCTTTCTGTTGCTCGGGGCTGCGGTTTCCGCGTGGGGCATTAAGCTGGCGGCGAAAGCTGAAACCGGGGCCGTTGTATTCGGCACAATGTTGAAAAACATGCAGCAGGGAAAAGCACTTCAGAAAGATTTGGAATCGTGGACCGGTGCTGCTTTGTTCGACGCCGATGCGGTCCAGTTGTCCGGGGTGCTTTTGTTTAAGGCCGGAGTGGCCGCGAACGACATTAAAGAAAAGCTAAATCAGCTCGGGCAGGTTGCGGCAGCGACTAAAACGCCTCTGGATGACTTGGCCCGCATTTATCAGCAGGGCATGAATCAAGGCGCGTTTCAGCAGGACAAAATCAACCAGTTGTCAGATCGCGGAATTGCGATCTACGAAGGGCTGGCGCACGCGACCGGCAAGAGCGGTTTGGCGCTCAAGGAAATGATCCGAGACGGCAAGATCGGGCCGGCGGAAATGAACGCGGCTTTGGAGCATTTGACGACCGGGCAAGGGATCTACGCGGGATCAATTGAGAATATTGGGCAGACGACGGAAGGCATGTTTAAGAATTTGAAAAACACCGTGGCACTTGCCGCGCGGGAACTAGGAATCAATTTGATTGCGGCGTTTGACTTTAAGGGCATGATGGCCAGTGGCTTGGCGATGTTTGCGAATCTGCGGACGGGAATCGCTAACGCTATGCCGGCGTTTATGGCGTTTGCAATCGTGGTGAAAGCTGCATTTGCTGCGGTCTGGGAAGTTGTGACTGTCGTGTTTGCCGCGATCACGTCCACGCTTGGGCTGACCGCAGGAAACTTCATGACGACGTTTTTGGAAATGGCGGCAATCGCAACGTGGGCTTTCCAGAATTGGCCAGACATTGCCACGCTTGCATTTATCAACGTCGGGCTTTCGCTTGTGCGGTTTGGCGCAGACTTTGCTTACCTCTTTACTGGCGTCATGCCTGCATTGTTTTCGTGGTTCGGTTCGAACTGGTCGCAGCTGTTCATGACGGCGGCGTCGTTCGTCGGCAATGTTTTTACGAACATCGGCAAAAATATTATGGCGATCATGACGGCCGTTTGGGATTTTATCGCGAGCGGCGGAACGAAGTCGCTGTCAGTGGCGTGGACTCCGCTACTTGACGGATTCAAAAACACCGTGGCGGCGCTGCCCGACATTCCACCGCGAGCAATTGGAGAACTGGAGGCGGGGCTTGCAGCTGACAGCGCGAGGCTGGGCGAATCGCTCGGAACATCGCTCGGCACCGCGATTGACACGAATATGAAACTCTTGTCGGACTTCCAAGCTGCTCAGGCGGTTGCGGTAGAACCGACACTTGCAAGCAACGAAGCGGGCGGCGAAGCTGGCACCGTGATTGAAAAGGCCAGTAAAAAAGCTGTGGAAAATAAGGCCGCATTTGTGCGGAGCAGCGAAGGCCAGTCGGTTGTTCAGCAGTTTATGAAGGGCTTTGCAAAGTCTGACGATCAGAAGAAAGCGGCAAACGCAGCTGTGGCTTCGGCGGCGTCGCTAAAAAATATCGAACGCGACACACGACGCGGCAAACAACTCGAAGTGCGAGGGTTTGCGTAATGGCAGCCATCGCCGAATATGCTCGCAGCAGCAGCAAGATCGAAGACAAGCGGGACGTGTCGCAGAATAAGATTATTGACACGATCACGGTTAAGACTAGCGATCGCATCAACTGGACGACATTACGCAGGATGTCTCCGATTCCGCAGTGGAATCAATCGCATCCGGATGAGCCCGGATTTTATCTAGATTTTATCACGCCATCGCGCGGGGCTGGTGGTCTCGTCTGGACACTTGAGGCCGAGTATGGAATCAGCAAAAGCGGACAAGACGATCCGAATCCGTTGCAACGCAAAGCTAAGATCAGCGGGCGGACCTCGCTCGTCGAACAGCCGACATTCTTCGACGCCAAGGGCAATCCGATCGTCAACACGGCGGGCGAATTCATTCCTGGCGTGATGCAGACATTCGCGACCGTCGAATACAACGTCACGAAGAATCTGGCAGCCGATCCGGCGTGGTTGCAGACGCATCTCGGGGCGTTGAATCAGGATGCCATAAAAATCCGCGGGCTTGTTTGGCAACCAAAGACGCTGATGCTTGGCGCGGTGTCCTTCGGTGAATTCATTGAAGAGGAACGAGCGACGTACAGCGAGTACCAGTTGACGCTGATGGCCGATCCTCGGACGTGGACGCACGAGCTATGGAATGTCGGGACGGTGGAGCTTGTGCAGGTGCGGCGATTGGTCCTGCAGGCCGGCGGCGACAAGGTCACGTCGAAACTGGTTTGGGTGCAGCAACCGATTAAGCGCGGCGATCCGCCGGAAAACGTTGAAGACCCCGTTCCACTCGACGAAAAAGGTCGGGCGATCGGCGATTACTTAGACAGTCCGGGCGACAAGCCAGTTAAGCCGGGGACTCTGAAAAAACTGTATTTTGACACGCAGAAGATCCTGAATTTTCAAGGAGTTCTGCCACTCACATGAGCGAAGAACAGGCAATTTACGGACTCACTGACGAACAGCATCGGGAGGTTTCTCAGGTGGTGATCGACTGGCGCACGATTGTCCGGCCGCAGGCTGGCGTTGTCGCCGCCAAACGCCGCACGCCATCGATCAACCGCGTGATGAATGTGGACGATGGCTATCCGGTCTATGAGCCTCGTGAATATCGCAAGGTGGCGTTGTTTGTCCCGTCGCGAGACACCCAGCAAACAACTCTGCAGATGTTTGGGAAAGATCTCGAAGGTGATATTCGAATAACGATTGACGGCACGACCTACACGATTGATTGCCAGTCCACGAGCGCACAGGTGCGAGTTGCAATTCCACTGCCGGCAAGTATTTGCCGAATCACTGTTTTTCCGGGGACGTGGGAGTTTGCGTGGAAGGACACAGCGCAGGAAATTACAGCAATCCCTTACTCGGATTTTTACGGCGGTCTGTTGGTCACGGATGAATTGTGGCGGTCGCAGACAGCGGACGGAGAAGAGCCCGTGCTGGTCGATTCAATCGACGCGATTCCGTTTATTGAGGGGCAGGTAAAACGCGGTGCGATTAGTCTGGCGTCACCGTGGGGCGATGGGATCTATATGGCACAATATTGGCACTGCCCAGGCTTTAATTTTGCAGCGAGTTCCGTTTAATGTGTGGTTGTAACGCAGAATGCGAAATCATTCGCTGTCCGGGTTGTCCCGCGACAGATTGGAGCGCGTTCACGTTTCAATGGACCGCACCGGCGTCTCCAAGTTTTTTGCAACCTTCCGGCAGTGTGCTCAAGCGTTTCTACTACGCAAACGACAATGCAATGACCTACCCCGGCCAGTGCAAATGCCTCTGGATTGTAGACGGCGGCGATCAGGGACAGAGCACGGATGGCGTTTTGAACCCCGTGTCCCACGTCTATCCGATTCCATCAATCGGAGCCCTGCAATACACGCGGGTAGGAACGCTGCCGGTCTGGAAGATTTCGCTTAGTCGGTGGTTTGCTAACTGGAGCTGGTTGAGTGCGGATGTCAGGTACTACGGAAACGGTTGGGGTTGGTCCCCAAATTGGGCCGGCGATGAGTGCGACCAAACATATGGAAACCCGTTTTGGGGTGGCTTTGGCGGTGCGGGATATAACGGCTGGGGCTGGGGCTACGGAGGCGTCGCTGGTTATAATTTATACTACGGCGAGACGGGCAACGTCTGGAACGTGACATACAGCTTGCCGGACGGAGTCACGATGGATTGCACTGGGGACACGGTGCGATTTTTTCTGGACGATCAGCCGACCAACGTAAATTTTGACGCTGATTCGTGGCCGGAATATATTGATATCGCGAGGGTGCAAAAATGAGCAGCACCAATCTGTTTAGACTGCGGTCTGATGGCCGTGGAATTTCGCTGAGATCGACAGAGCCGCTGGCAATTGACGAGCAGGCCGATTGCCTGCAGTTTGCGACGCAGGCCGCGACACCAGCGGTACGTCCGCCGGATCCTGACAGGTTCCGTGGCAAGTGCATCGCGATCACGTCGCTGAATCCAAATCCTGAAAAGCAGGAACGACAACGGATCTGCGTGCAGTCGTGGCGGGACATCGGGCTTGAAGTGGTCGCGGTCAACACGGCGGCGGAACTGGCACGCTTGGACACAGGGTTGTCCAACCTTGTCCACGGTCACGTCAACGAAAATACGACGCTGGAATACGCGAAGCCGACGCAGCGCATCTCGAGCATTCTGAAAGCGGGCAGGCAGAACGGAATTCCGTTTATTTTGCTTAACTCAGACATCGAAATCAACGGCGATCCGCAGGTGATCACTGACGCTCTTGCGGAGCCTCACAAACTGACAATCGGCGTGCGGTACAACCACGAGCCCGGCCAGTCAATCACTGCCGCAGAGTACGAGCCGTGGGGTTTGGACTGCTTTTTGATGACACCGGATTTGGCGGCGACCGTACCAAATCTGCCATTTGGCATTGGAAAGCCGGTCTGGGATTATTGGTTGCCGCATCATTTCCGCAGTCGCGCAGTCAAGTTTAATTGGATCCGCCGGCCGTTCTTCTTTCACGAACGGCATCCTCTTGGGTGGTCTCAAGCTGAGTGGAATCTCGGAGCAAGATGGATGCAAGAATTTTGCGGCGTTCCACTGGCGCAGAGTTCGATTGCATACCGACAAACGCTAAACATGCACAGCAATGAATCGAAACAAAGGGCCGCAATATGACGACTAAAATCTGGCGAGGTGACGCGACAGCCGTTGCACAGGTCACGACAGTGGCGCCTGTGGCCGCGGTCACGATCGGTGATATCTTTGCACTGGCGATCAATGGCAAGCGCGTCAGCGTTACGGCGACCGCGGCGACAGCTGCAAACGTGGCAACGTTGTTTGTGACGGCTATCGGGGCGTCCGCCGATCCCGAATGGGCAGAAGTCACGGCGACAGTCAGCGGCAGCAATCTGTTGCTGACGGCGTCCGAAGCGGGCGTGCCGTTTATCGTACTGCAGGACTCAAGTCTTGACGCGCTGCAGCCGGTTTCCGTCACGACCACAACGCAGGGCGTGACGGGTGTGAACTGCGTGCAGTCGTTTACTATTCCGCTGTCTGCAGCCGGCACCTTTACGATTCTGCTCGGCGATCAGATCACGAGTGCCATCGCGGTCGGGGCCAGCGCGGCAACCGTGCAGACGGCAATGCAGTTGCTCACCACAATTGGAGCAAGCAACGCAACCGTTGCGAAAACCACAGACACCAACGACGACACGTACACAGTGACGTTTGTTGCGGCGTTGGCTGGGACGCTTGTTGCGACTCTGATCGTTGACCTCACTAGCACGAAGCCGCTTATCCGGACAACCCAGCAAGGATCCACGACAGGAACTGTTCAAAATGAAATTCAAACGGTGCTAACGCAATCCGCGAGTGCTGCAACGTTTACTTTGACGCTCGATGGACAAACTACGGCCAGCACAATGAATCGGGACACTACGGCCGCGCAAATGCAGACCATTCTTCAAGCGTTAAGTAACGTGGATTCTGTGACCGTCACAAAGACCGACTACCTTTTTTTGATTGAGTTCACTGATGTCGATGGGTCCGCAAACCAATCGTTGATGACCGCATCTGTTTACAGCTCATCCGGAACAGGTGTATTTCGGCGCACGGTGACTGTTTCGCAGCCCGGCGTGACAGCGGTGAATGAAGTGCAGGTCGTCACGCTTAACGGCACCCCGACAGGCGGCACCTTCACGCTGACCTACAGCGGGCAAACAACGTCCGCGATTGCGTACAATGCCAGCGCAGCAACTGTCGATGCCGCTCTTGAAGCATTGAGCAACATTGGGGCCGGCGACGTGGTGGTGACTGGTTCCGCCGGTGGGCCGTGGACGGTGACGTTTGCGACGGCATTGGCTGCAACTAACGTCGCTGAAATCACCGGCAACGGCGCGAGCCTGACCGGAGCCACGACCAACACGCTGACAGCTACGGACACGACGGCGAGCGCTGGACCTAATCACTGGGATACTGCCGCGAATTGGGCGCCGTCTGGAGTACCGATTTCCGGTGACGCCGTGAGATTTGAGGACGCGGGCGAGGATTGTTTGTACGGTCTCGCACAGTCTGCCGTCACTTTGGCGTCGCTTACGATTTCGATGGGCTGGCAAAACAGAAAACTTGGTCTGCCGCACCTTAATGCTGGTGGCTATTTGGAATATCGTGAGCAGCAGCTCACGATCGGGGCGACAACGATCACAGTCGGCGTTTATCAAGGCACAGGCCCGAGCCGAGTTTATTTGGACACCGGCACAGCAGCGACTGCGATCGAGATCCGCAACACCGGAAGCAGCGCGGATACCTATCCGGCCGTCGTGTGGATCGGCACGCATTCTTCAAATTCGGTGGTGATTCTTGACGGCGAATTTGGAACAGCACCGTATGCCGACACCGTATGCACGCTGGACAGTTTGACGATGTACGGTGGTCGTTGTGTGCTGAGAAACGCAGCGATTGCGACGAGTCTTAAAGCAAACAGAAATCCATTGACTGCGTTTGAGTCCACTTTGGGTGGCAAAGCAATTGAGGTCTAATTTAAGAGGGGGAACGAATGAAAGTCGTGGCAACAAAAAACGTCAACGGGGCATGGTACTGGCGGCTGGTCGGCGGCAACGGCGAGATCATGGCGTGCAGCGAAGCGTATAGCAGCAAGGCCGCATGTACTAAAAGTGCAAAGCTGGTGGCGGTTACTGGTGGGTTTGAGTTCCAGATTGAAGACTGAAGGCGAAAAGACATGTCCGTTGAAGCATTGATCGCA
>Ga0209596_1002005_pt1 | contig 17000 bp, 43 predicted proteins | sample M_130807_MF_Meta_FD_187314 | JGI IMG/M metagenome (GOLD analysis project Ga0209596, IMG submission 187314) | Freshwater microbial communities from Lake Montjoie, Canada to study carbon cycling - M_130807_MF_MetaG (SPAdes) (version 2) | ecosystem: Environmental > Aquatic > Freshwater > Lake...
ACTAATGAGAATCGTAGCAGTATTTGCTGCTACTGGACTTAGTGTAATTGGTGCTGGAGCAGTAGTTGGAATAAGTACTATTCAGGCAGTTATATTAGCAGGAACTTTAGGGGTAGCCACTGTAGTAGAAAAACTTGCTAGAGGTTTCCTTGATGATGGTAAATTATCATTAACAGAAGTAAATGAAGCATTTGCGGCTGTAGATAAAAGAGCCAAAAAGTCTTAAAAATGATATACTAGGTCTATGCATAATTACGTAGTTAAATTAAACGTAGAGGTTGAAGTACAGGCCTTTGACGAGTCTGATGCAAGAGACTACGTTGGTGATATATTTAATATTGATGACGAAATAAAAAAAGTTACAATAAACAATATTAGGGAGAAATAATGGCAACAGAAGGACCTCAAGACTTAATCCCCAAAAACCCTAAATAACCTATTGACAGGGTCTTATTTATTGCGGTATAATAGTATCTTGGGATGCTACTTTTAGTGTTTAAGGAAAAATGTTACATTTAAACTTACTTGGAGTAGATGTTTTTATAAAAAAGGCCAACTCTGCTAAACTAAATCCTTATTGGGAAAATTATGATTTAATAATTTGGAAAAAGAATCATAGCGGATATACAAATCAAAAAGGTATGTTTAGAAAAAATTCTTGGGGCGTAGCGGACAGAGTGTCTGTTGAAAACAATGGAGTATGGAAGCTGCCGACACAATATGTCAAATATTTTAAATAATCTTGGAGTAGATAAAGAAGATTTTAGCTGGTGGCACCTAGCTATTTGTAGGGGCATGGATACAAATTTATTTTACGATAAATACGAAATGGATCCAAAGATTGCAAAAAATATAGATGAGGCTTGTATTGCCTGTCCAGTAAGCAAGATGTGTTACGAATCTGGCGTAGAGAATAATGAATATGGTATTTGGGGCGGAGTTTATTTAAATTCTGGCTCAATTGATAAAACAAGAAATCTACACAAGACAAAAGATACCTGGGAGAAATTAAAAAACAAAAATGGATTCTAACCATTTTAAATACGGGGTCAATGAATGGACAGGTGAACCAAACAAGCCTGTTTTTTATACGCAAGAAATGGCCAAAGCTATTAGGCAAATATCTAAGCCTTCGGGCAATTTGCTTATGGATATTGTAAGGTATCCTGATTTTTTAGTAATTAGATTGTATGAAGATAATTTTATACAGTTTGAAGGAATTAAAAAAGAAATGATAATTGACTATATTTCAAAGGTTAAACGTCTAATAGAGTCTTACGGAGTAAGGTGCGAACTAGAAGGGGTCCCAAGTGAAAAGATATTACGAAACAATTAGTATAGTTTTTATTCACAAGGATAGGCTGTTTGGTTCTGCAGAAAAACTTGGTATTTATGCAACGGTTGTAAAATATCAAAAAGATGGAATAGAATACGAGGAAACTTTAGAAAATGAAGAGTTCAGCGTTATGAATGAGATAGTGTTTGACCATATAGAGGAGAGCGATTAATGGAAAAAGTTTTATGTTATTCATGTAACAAAACAAAAAACAAATTAAATCTAAAGAGATCATCTTTATTTACAATTAATTTATTAATGTGTGAGGGATGTATATCTTTAAAATATGAGCCAAGATGGGCAATAATTCTTTCTGGCAGACAAAACGGCGTAGATAGCGTCAAAGAACATATCATAAAAAGAAGATATCATGGAGAAGAAATCTCAGCTTCCGAGCTTTTTGTTTAAGTAAAAAATTACGGTATAATTGATGTATAATGAATTTAACAACGAATTCTACTACTATTGCCATAATTGCTGCGCTATTGTCTGGCATGGGAACGGCAATTATTGCTGCTATGAGCCAAGCCAAAAAAGAGAAAATTCGTCAGCATGAGAGAGAGCAAGACCATTTAAAGTTAGAAATTAAAGACCTAAAGATAGAATTATATCAATTTGAAAAAGACCTAACCGAATGGAAAGACAAATATTATATTGCTATTGAGGACTTAATTCTTATCAAAGCAGAACTAGAAAATGCCCTAACCCTATTAAACCGCCACGAACTTTTTGACGCATTGGACACATAATTTTTCATTTAGTATAATATAAATTATGACCTGCATCGTGGCCATTATATCTGGAAACAAAGTCCTCCTAGGAGGAGACGCTGCTGCATCAGATGACAAGTCTGGATTAATATTTTCCAGAACTGACTCTAAGGTGTTTAAGGTTGGACAGTTTGGTATTGGATTTGTAGATAGTTTTAGAATGGGTCAAATATTACAATATTCCTGGACCCCACCACTTTATAAACCTACCACAGGTTATAAAAATTTAGATAAATTTATAAGAACTAAGTTTATTGATTCTGTAAAAGAATGTTTTAAAGAACACGGATATGGAAATCAAACCCCTGGGGCAACCGAAGATGGGGATCAAGGCGGAGTTTTTATTATAACAGTTCAAGGCTCTGGCAGAATATTTACAATGGATACTGATTTTCATATAGGAGAAGCAGACGTTCAGTACATGGCAGAAGGAGCTGGACAAGACATCGCCCTAGGCTCACTGTACTCTACATCTAACATTAAAACACCCCGTAAACGTCTCAGGTTGGCCTTAGAGGCGGCTTCTAAGTTTAATATGTCAGTAAGACCCCCATTTACAATAATTGAAGTATAGAGTATAATTTAAGGTAGCATGGATATAAACAATCTAAGGCCTATAAATTATAACCACTCAATGGATTTGAGGGGAACCCCAACTCATTTATGCCCATGCGGATGTAATATTTGGAATGTAAAAGTAGTGTTTGAAGATTTTGAAATTGCAACATACTTTTTAGATATGGAATGCATAAGCTGTGGCAGTGTTGCTACCGCACCAACACCAGTAGATAGGATACAGGAATGAGAAAGTCAGAAAGAATTAGATTAATTGAAATGGAATTAATAAGATTAAGATTTGAATTAAGTCATTTAGACTCATTAGTTTCTTTTTTAATAGACATGAACGGCTCAAATAAGCCTGACCTAGACGCTGGGAAATGGTACGACAGGAAGCCTTAAAGGCCTATTGACAAACTCCTATACAATTTAGTAAAATATAGGTATGAATAAAAAACTAATAAGGGCTCTAGTAGCCACATCAATATCTATTTCATCTGCTATTCAGTTGACTCCAATTGCTAAAGCAGATATGCCACCAGCAATTGCTATTCTAGACTCAGCTCTAGATACATCTTTACCAATATTTAATGGTAAAATTATTCAAGAAATTTGTATTTTAGAGTGGAACTCTTGTCCAAACGGTAAAAACTTTATGGAGGGTCCAGGATCAGTAACCCTTCCAATTTCTATGTTAAATAACGGTCAAGGCTTTGATCATGGAACTGGAATGGCGTCTGTTGTCGTAAATACAGATCCAAATGTAAAAATAGTGTTTATTAGAATAATTGGAAACACCCCTTATGGTGAAAGACAAACAGCAAATGAAGTTACTGTAACCAATGCATTGTCTTGGGTATTAGCAAACAAAGACAAATATAACATTAAGTCTATTGCAATGTCTCAAGGTCACCACAATTTAGGACCAGTTGGAACAGAGTATTGTCCTTCAACTCCTAACACTAAAAATCTATTAGTATCCTTAACTAATGCTGGAGTTGCTACATTTTTCCCAGCAGGCAATGCTAAAGATTACACAAGATTAGATTGGCCAGCATGTATTCAAGAATCTATTTCTATAGGATGGTCTGACCAATACGAAGGAATATCTTTAAATAGTAATTTTGACAAAAACAGTTTAGATTTCTACGCTTTGGGTAATATGAAAGTTTCAATTCCAGGCGGATCTACAAAGAATGGTGCTGGGTCTTCAATTTCAGTTCAAGTGGCTGCAACAAAATGGGCTGTTTTAAAAAATAAATACCCAGCGTACTCTCAGCAACAGCTAATTGATCTTATATTGAAAACTGGAACCCCTACAAAGGGATCTAAGGGTCAGTATGGACAAATTATTAATTTAGATGCCGCAATTGCTTTACAAGATCAAAACAATTCGGTGTTAGTTGCTCAAAAAGCCGCTTTAATTGAAGAATCTAAGAAAGCTATTGAGTTAGCGGAAGCACAATACCAATCTGAACTTAAGGCCTCTTTAGATAAACTTAATGCCATCAAAGCAGATTGGGCTAAAAAAATAAATGGCTGATTTAACTGTATTAGATGAGATAATCCAACAAGTATCTGCGGAGTTGTACCAGAAATGGTACAACGCCCCAACTGATTTAGAAAAAACAAACGAATGGTCTGAGGTCATGGCTAAGAATGCTGGAGAGACTACTTTCTTTGTTATTCAGTCATTCATGAACAAGTTTAATGCAGCAGCAGAGGAACTAAAAGATTTATAGGGTATAATTACTTTAGCGGAACACATTTTGGTTTACTGAAATTTGGAGAATAAATGATACTCAATAAAGATAATTTTGATAGCGTAACTTTAGTAAATCAAACAATGATTGTTGATTTTTGGGCACCATGGTGTAAGCCGTGTAAACAAGTTGAGCCTATACTAGAAGAAATATCTAAAGAATATAATATTTTAGTAGGAAAATTAAATGTAGATGATTTTCCAGAGATATCACAAAAATATCAAATCTCATCAATACCAACTATAATTGTTTTTGAAAATGGGATTAGAGTTAAACAAATAACTGGAGCTTTACCTAAGCATAAATTAGTTAAGGAGTTAGACGGATGGCTATAAAGTACTCTGATATAACCTCTTGGATTGAATATGGTCAAAAAAAGGGATGGGTTTCAGAAATATTTTGTGATACTCATGAAGGTCCACCATTAACAGATGAAGAAGCATTAGATTGGGATAACGGCGAGGATCCATGTAGTTTTCATATAAAGGTATTAGACGCTTAAGCGACAAACTTGTTGGTAAAGCGTCTATACATATAGAGATATATTGTATCTCAAAATAATATTCCATTCCTAGAATTGGAACGGATAAAAGGAGAAATAAAAAGAATGAACTCATTCAAGAAAAAAACATCTATTGCTTTGGCTGCAGCCATGACAATAGCAATGCTTAGTGCGACAAATGCAATTGCTGCTACTAACGCATTAACAGTTGGCGGCTCGTCCGTTTCAACTGGCACGACATTAGCAAATCCTGCAGTATTGCCAGTACCATCTGACAATAAAGTAGATTCTGCAGATGCTCTTAAAATTGCAATTAGTGGTCTAGATACTGGTACTGTTGTAACAGCTGTTGCCACAAATGCAACAATTGTAACTGCATTACACACAGATACTGTCTCAGTTACTGCTTCAGCAGGATCATCAACAGTCAGTATTGCAACAGGTACTGGAACAGCCGCAGAGTTTTATGTATATACTAAAACTACAACAGCAGGAACAGTAGTTGTTTCTTATTCTGGAAACTCAACAACATATTATGTTAAGGGTTCAGCAGGAGCAGCATATAATCTATCTGTTACTACACCAGATACATTAAATATTTCAAGCACCAACAAGGTATATGTTAAAGAAACCGACATTTTTGGTAATGCGGTAACTACATCAACACCTTCAGTAACTGCAATTAATGGTACAGTTGGAACAGTTTCAGTTTCAGATACTTCAACAGGAACATTTGCTTTTGATCTTACAGCCCCAGCAACAGTTGGAACAGTAGGTCTTTCTGTATCGATCACTGCTACAGATGTAGCAGGACTTGCAGCAGCAGCAAAAACTGTTTCTAAGTTCCTTACAGCAACTAATTCAGCAGAGGCACTTGCAAGTGCTAATGCTCAAATTGCTACCTTAAAGTCTCAATTAGAGTCAGAGAAATCTGCTCGTGCAATTGAGAAAGCAGCATCAGATTCATCTACTGCAACTCTAAAGGGAGAAAACGATTCTTTAAAAGCAATAATTGCATCTTTAAAGTCTCAATTCAATGTTTTAGCTAAAAAGTGGAACGCAAAGTTCCCTCGGCTAAAGGTAAATTGGATTAAGTAATTATCCATAATAATGGGGCAGGCCTTCGGGCTTGCCCCATTAGCATTAAAATGATAGAATATAAATGTGGATTATTTAGAAGAAACTATAAGACTTAAAATATGCAATCAAATTAAAAACTTAGAGTTGCCTGAAAAATGGACTCCAGAACAAGTAATTACATATGTAGTAAGAAAAATAGAAGGACAGTAACACCATTAATATTCAAAATTTATCAATAGAAAAATGTGAAGTTGAAAACTGCGAAAATGAGGCCAGCAGGATGACCGCAACAGACAGCAAGTATATCCAAGTTTGCAGCGACTGCTACTGGGAGAAATACAAGAAATGATGTATGGGGTTTATGCAAAAATATGGCTTTTCCTAGAAAAAATGGCTGGATTTCCAGACGGGCAAATCGAACTTACCAATGATGAAGAAAATGATATAATAGACGAATGAGCGGAATACTAGTCCCGCTTAAATAAATAACCTATAGGAGTAATAAAATGACAAACGGATTAGATTTAACAGGATTTAACGAAACAAAGCCAGGTGCTACAAACAGCCTAGACTTAAACCCAACTGGACAAACACCAGCAGCAGCATTTCCAGCTGAAGATGTTTCAACACAAGGTGCAGCAGGTCTCGGAAACAACGGTAAGTAATAATGTGTTACGAATGCGGATGCGGAGCATTTGGTAGCGAAACTGGAATTATTCCAGCAAACGTTATTGATGTTTCAAGAGATGGTGAATCAGGTCTAACCTTAGACATGACTTCAACACCAGAGCAAACAAGACGTTTTATTAATGAGTGATATAAACGGAACTGGAATGTCTTTGCCAGTTAACACCACACCATCTGGTGCGGTAACTAGCGAAGAAGCAACAAGAAAGAATCCAAAGCAATCTGGATTTCGTTCAGGCTTTAAGACAGACAGACCACCTACCAAAATTGATAGAAACAAGCACGGTATTCGTAGAGAAACTAGCTTAGTTCCTAAAAAGACTGGTAGACCTAAAAAAGTTTAAGTTTGTGATCATAAAAATAGTAGGCCCCGCATTTATGCGGGGTTTTACTATTGACACCCCTATATAAATATTATATAATAGTATAATGCTCCCAATTAGTGAAGCGAAAAGTGCGGCGGAAAGAAGACCATGTTAAATAACCCATTTGCTAGATCTAGGCGCCTTAAGAAGGCGATACGTGAAGTCATGTTAGATAATGATCAATTACTTAAAGACCTGGCTGAAACTGAGGTTCAAACTAATTTAAGTTGGGCGGAAGAAGAGTTAGGTGTCTGGAAGGGCTGGACATATAGCCCAAAGGATAATAGATACTATTTTGATGATATAGGCAATGAATCCATTATGGGTCTATGGGAAGATAAGTTTTTAGGACAGGCATATGAAAACATTTAGCGCATATTGTAAGTACTGTGGAATAGCCGTCACTGGTAAAGTTAATGCTATCACAGAGCTTGATTCTGGCAACTACCTTTATATAGGAGAGTGTGAGATATGCCTATATGAGATTAGAAGGATTGTTCCTAATGAGAAGTTTATTGATGCTGCATATGATGATATGCAAGTAAAAGATTTTTTTAGAAACGGTAATGAGAATTATGGTGATAGATCTTGGAACGGCCTATAATGGTCTGTAATGTCTGTTATCTCAATAAAGAACTATTCCTATATACAAAGGGAGATTTTGTATATTCATTATGTGATCTATGCCTATATACCCAGAAGCAGATAGATACATTTCATGAATGGGGTAGAGAGCAAATACGTATAGCCAAAGATACTGGAGAGGTACCATTTTAGCAACGGCGGGATCAGAGGTAGGATACGGTTATGATGAACTCAAAGACTTTGATATGGGATATAAAGATAAGAGCAATAGATCTAACATTACACCATATAGATCAATAATAAGATAAACCTATATCCTAGTTGACTAAGATATATATAGATAGTATATAAAGGACGGGACAATGGAAATAACCATTATAGAAGATAAACCATACATAACTCGTAAAGAGAAAAGAGATAGAGATCAAGATAAGGTATTTAGGATACCTTATTTAAAATGGATATGGACCATAAGCTCAAGAGGCAAGGTGCTCACATATGGGTATGCAAGAACCCAAGATAGAGCAATAGATATAGCCAATAATGAGCTGAAGAATAGGTCAAAATTTACCTGCAACTCCTAGTATTCCCCCCAGCTTTTAACATCCTCATATACCCCTTTAAAGGCTAATTAGAGCCATACAGATATCATGTATCTGAAAGAATTGACTACAAATTAGATAGTAAATACTACTATAATATTGAATTAGATATATATGTGTAATTGGGCGATAATATATAAGGCCCCATAATCCTCCACTTTGCACCACTTTGACCCATATAAGCATATCCATGCCATATTGTCAATAGATATAGGTCACATTTGCATAACATTTACCTTTCAGGGGTATATATATAGCTCTCGTAAAGGAGAAAATTTGCCCACAATTATATAACATTTCTGTTACATTCTATATAGATTATATTGTATTCCGTAAGATAAACGAATATATATATTAGATTCTTCTACAATTTCAGGGATTTATTTTATGTGATCGTAAAGAAGAAATTCTGCCCTCATGTATGCATAAAAATATACCCCAGATATAGAGGATAGATTAAACGAATATGTTTATATCTACTCTTACTATACCAAGGGTATTAGAGTCTAGCTTTCTTTGCCTGCCGTTCCAGTCTTGCTTCTAAGAGGTGGGACATAGTAGGGGCTATCTTAGTTATAGTTACCTCACCACATAGATTGTTAAATCTATCTTGTTCAAGTATCTTCTTTTCCTTCTCCGCCTTCTTTACCTTCCTAAATGCAGCTAAGGCATGATTCTTGCTCCTGGCAGACTTTGTCTCCCAGGTCTTTGGCTTCTTATTAGGCACACCCTTCTTTCTCATGATATGAATTGTTTCTCTTCATACTCATATGTGGGCTGTAGCCTAGATCTATTGATCTCATCATTAATCTTTATCTGATTGATTACAGTTTTAGGATTTTGAGGCAACTTTAGATTGACCCATTCATATTTCTTGATGAGTTCTACTACACTATTATTTAACTCTTTGGCAAGGAATAGTCCTTCTGATGTTTCCCCTGCCTCCCATGAAGTTTTATACCTCATGCTTTGATGTCTGATGATATGGGTAACCAATTCCATAATTCTATCTAATGTATATAATGGTTGATTAGATAAAGCAATACCCATAATTGTAGGATTAAACCAACGATCATCTGTAGCATTTGCTAGGTCATCTACTAGTTTAAGTTCTTTGCTTTTCATACTCCGCCTTTCGTATAGATTATATCAAAATGTGTGAGGAAGGTCAATAACCGAATTATTAACCCTCCTCAACTTTATTTACTTTAGCTTAGACTTCTTCGCCATAGAAGGTTCTGGTGTAAATGTAAGTCCAGCTTTCACAGCTTCGGAGATAGCCTGGTTAGCAGCTCCTGAGAATCGGCCACGGAGGCCAACTGTAATTCCTTTAGTCTTTAGATACTCACGCTTTGTTGTCATAAGATCCTTTCATGATCCTCTTGATTATATCAGCTGTATACAAAATTGTATATAGCAAACCGCCTAAATTTCAGGAGTTTTTATTACATTGTCGTAACAAGAGCTTTTTGCCCTCGTCTTTAATTTAATGAATACAAAATCGTATTCGATTAAACTAATGTCTATTGTTTGTTATTTGCCTCAACCCGTAGGTCAAATGCTTTCTGCAGCAATCCACGAGCCATAGCCTCAGCCTGGTCCGCTAATTGATAAAGCTCAGTGGAGGTCATACTCGAGACCCCGTAACAATATTTGGCTCTCCGTCAAAGTCTTCTTCAAACATTGGGTCGATGATGTAGTCTCTGCTCAACATCCAGTCCTGTACCTCTTCTTGGTGTTGGTCTGCCCCATACTCTAGAGAGAAGCCCTGACCTGCCGCTACAGCCTCGCAGAGGTAGTCCCACATCTGATCCATAGAAACATTGGCCCTGTAGGTCTCATCTTCCATTATGCTCTTAATTGTGGACCACGTCCATAACCAGACCATAGATAATCCAAGGTCGGTGGTATCAAGGATCCTTAAGCATTCATTAAGTTTATCTTTATCGGCTGGCTTCATATGCTAACTCCCTTGCTTCCCATTCAGCATGTGTTCTAACAATAAAGTCTTTACCTTCATTATAGCAAAATGCTACCGAAGATGTCAATGATTGAGATGAGAATATTGGAGAACCATCAACGTTAGTTCTATCGTATACCTCAAACATGTCTATACCTCCAGGTGAGCATGAGTAGTTTACTTCTACTATCTCCAGGCTTGGCATATTATCCATTTCTAACTATCCTTTCGTTTAGGGCGAAGGCTAAATTATACGTCAATATGTAGCATTCTGTCAATGCGTCCATGCGGCCTTCATTATAGAATTTATCAGGCAAGTCGTTATTGCCCATACTGAATAGTTTAGTTTCAGTCTCAAGCATTAGGTTCTTTAAATGCCCATGCATGATGTCTGTCCCTGATTCACCCATATCAACCAGCTTTTGCAGGTGGGGTGAGAACTCATCATTAATCTCTCTCATTAGCAACCTCCAGTATATGGTCCATACAAGCAATTGCTCCTTGGAGATATTCTTTTGGATATCCCTCACCTGTTACCTCATGGTCCTCAATCAAAGACAGGTCCTGAGATATAGATAGTCTATGTAACTTAATGTATTCGATTAAACTATTCGACATGTTGTCCACAATTCGGACATGTGTCTTCTTCATCTATAGAATCAATATCTACCCAAACAAATCCGTCTTGGTTTCTAGATATTGCTCCTAATACATCAAACATTTCTTGATCAAGTTCTAGTGTTACTTTATATTCCAGTTGAGTAGTCAAAGTATCCTTCCGCCCATAGGCCTTGCAAAAAACTAACTGCGTCTTCAAGGTCTTTCCTCAAAGGCGCTTTATCCATTAAATCGGACGGGGTCCGAAGATAAAACAACTTAGCGTCATGTACAGCATTGATCATCCTATTAAGATCTTCTTCTGTATAACCTAACATTATGCCCCCAAGTGTTCTATGAATTCATCATCATCTTTAGTTAATTCATAATATTCATTAAAGTCTTTTTGAACTGAATCATCATCTGTCATTAAAGCAATTTGATAATCAGCATAAAATGTACCTTCATCTAATTGAGAATTTAACCACTCCCCCAATAAATGATCGGCGATATCAGACATAATAACATCTTGTATATGAACAGGATACTTATCCATGAATGACGGTTTATCAGTTTCCATATATTCCTTTCGCTAGGACCTTAATTATATAACATGCCACTGACATTGTATACATTAAATGCCATTGAGCTCATATGATGTGAGTCACATAGATAGAAGATAAAACTATCTAATACAAACATATGTCCTATATGTCCGATTTGTCTAGGATTTCAGGGTATTTTATATATGTCTCGTAACAAACATTTTCTACCCTCAATTGCTGGGGGAATTTAAAACCCCGCAGCTGTTGGCTACGGGGATTAAGAAGAATGGCTGCTGGGACCTCAACGAAAGGAAAACCCGCTTTACTTAGCGACTTGGTAGTTACCTAACTAGCCGCACCATTCTATTTGTAGAAGGCACCCTGGCCTGATATTATTATATCACAACCAAGGGCCCTACAATTTTAAACGGTTGTTAAGAGCGGTGAATCCGAATACTTCTCACAGAAGTTTGCAAGATCCTGCGTGAAGATAGGTATGTTGGACATCCCTCTAATTTTGTTACCTTTATTTGAATATTCGTCCGCAGAGTGTAAGGAGAAGGTTCTTTGACCGAAGTCGACCACTGCAATCTTGTGCTCGTTGTCTCCAAGTTCATTTACCTGTAGTCCCCATCCTGTTTCGCTAGACCAGTCCATACCGATCATTTGGCTAATTGCAATACGTGTAGCATATGATGTGTCACCCCATCTAGGTTGAGCCTTAGCGCATGCCTCTGCTAGGTTTGCCAGCATGTTATGACCTGCCCAATGCCCATATAGAACAATTGAATTACCGTTTGGTTGCACAAATGCAAAGTTTGCTCTGTCTCCCATTTACTTTACCGCCGTTTCTGTTAGTTGAGGTATTGCTTCCTTTTTGTTTAATTCTACCATTTCATAGGCCCATTTGTCTAGTGCCTCTGAATTCTTTGTATAATGATGATTACAGAATGATAGTTCCCCGCTTGTACCACGGGCTAGCCATACTGCTTGAGCTGGACAGATATCGCATGAGATCCAGGGGGTCGGCTCCATTAGAGTTTGTTCCCTTCAATCATGTCTGCAAGTTTATCTAGAAGCCAGTTGTCGATATCATTGATATCTATCTCACGCAACTTCTCCATCATCTCTTCCCTTGCATAGGTGTATCCGTCTTGATATCCATCTTCGTAGTTAGACATTTAGCACCTGTATCCTGTTGGTTCATATTGTGAAACATATGTTTCTTTTAAATTATGTTTATCACGAATGCGACTTACTTTCTCAATATTACCAGTTCCGACATTGAAAGTCAAAGGTGACATTGCAGTTGGGTCTAATCCAATTATTTGTGCGTCCCAATAGGCCATCTCCATTGACAGCCTATCAGGTGCAGTAAGTTCAAAGTACATTAGTCCCAATCCACATCTGTGTCTTGGATTGACCAAGTATTTATTTCAACATCGTCGCCATATGTTTGTAATGAAAGTTCATCACCAAGTTTGTAATGAGCATCAAAGTTTTCCATTTCATCAAGTGGCACCTTAACTGTTACTTCGAATTCAATAGTTCCAGTTACTGTAACAGTCTTTGATAACTCAAATTCAAACAGTTCTGCTATTTGTTCAAGCGCTTCTTCTTTGCTGTAATTAGGATTATACAGTTCAACTAGAAGATCTTCCAGTCGACTAACTTTATTTTTAAGATCATTAAAGATTTCTGTGATCCTACGATTTTGTGCTAGTTCCCATTCTAAGTCTGCTACTTTAGTAATCGGGAAGGTGACAGAATCTCCGTCAATAACCTTGTATTGCACAAGGGCATTGGCGTTGTACGTGTCGGGTGTTATTGGTGTTACGCTTGCTCCATATGGTGTTTCCATATTAGTTTCCTTTCGTTTCGGTAGTGGCTAAGTATATCTTATGGGTCTGACATTCCGCCATAGCCTTATCATCTTTCCAAGATCCTTCATTGCAAGATGAACAGAACTCTCCACATCCCTCTTCACAGTATTCTATTGTGTCATAAGATTGGCAGGCATAGCACATATTGGTATATTCTAAGTTTTCTTTAACTTCACCACGGACAATCTCATATTCCCCACCCCAACCTGTCTCTTCCTCAAATTCAAGGGTTAGTAGGGAGTTAGGAACTAGATTAGATAGTTTAGTTAGAATAGTAACGGCAGGTGACCAAGCAGTATTATATTTATATACAACCCAGTTATCATCACCCTCTGACATATATTCAAGTAATTCAGTATCAGGGTATTCATCATCTTTATCTGAAACTGCAACATCCCATTTGGTTCCCCATTTAGAAGTATTCCAGTTATACCAATCCTTCTGAGTTTTAGCGTGTTCCATTTCTTTAGCAAACCAATCAGGTTGGTCTGTAGAAATTCCTAGTCGTGCAGGCTGTTGAACATATTCTTCCATTGTAATACCGTCCTGTAATGGAGAGTGGATATTCCAAAATGCAAAGACAGGGGCGGAATAAATAGATTCAGTTACTTCCATTTTATTAGTTTCCATATTCCAACTATCATGCCATACAGTAAATGGCTCATTCAATTTGTCCTTGATAAAATCTATCTCAGACTTTGGACCCTGTATCGTTAATGTGTTATACACCCAGTTAGGCATATTATTCCTTTCGTTGAATGGCACAATTGTATCAGAGGTGACTGACATTCGCAATAGAGTTTCAGGGCATTTTATACGCATGCCGTAAGAAAGAAATTCCCCCCTTACTCCTGGGGGCGACCCATAACGGACTTGAACCGTCGGCCTCTACCGTGACAGGGTAGCGCTCTAACCAGCTGAGCTAATGGGTCAAAATAAATAAGGGGGAGATTTTACTCTCCCCCTAGTTAAGCATTAGTTAAAATGCTTTTATAGTAGCAAGGATCTTATTTTTTTCTGCGGTAGTAACTGGATTAAATCCACTAGCAGAAGCAGTTAGTGTATCGGTATTGCCTTTGGTTGAACGGTAATAATCTATCCGCTCAGTTAAAGCATTGAACGCACCCCACTTTGTGCCTTTGATATTAGCATTGGTTGGTGAATTGTGGTAAAGGTCATCAATTAAAACAACCTTATTCTCCCAACGAGCAACAGCACCTCTAAGGTCTGAATCTGGCTTTGGGTAGATAGTCTTAATTAATTTAGAGAATTCTAAATCAGTAATAGATTGAGTAAATAACTCTTGTGCTTGCTTTTGGAATTCATCTGCATAAGCAAATGTTAATCCTAATGCTTCACGAGCCTGCACAATTCTGCCTTCAGCAGTTTGTGTGTGGCGAATCTTGAATGATTGCTTAGCGCCTTTCATAGCAAGATTAAGAGTATTTTGGCAAACAACACGAACTGGTGTGATTGCTGCTTGAACGGCAACTGAACCATCGTGTGAAGTCCAAACAATTAAATACAACTTAGTTTTATCGTTAGCCCCTTGTGGGTCTAATACGATCTCTTTAGGAATATCTAATGAACCGAATACAACTTTGCCGTTTTTAATTGAACCAGCAGACTCCCACTTAGCAGCATTATTGTCTAGCACATTGTCTGCAAATTGAAATAATTCTTCATTTTGGACAACCTTGTAACGCTTGCCAACTACTGACAATACATCGGTGCCTTGATCGAACGGGTTATCACGAATTACATAGAAGTTATCTGATGAGTTTCTCCATGTAGTAGGGATATGATCTGCAACATTTGATAAGCGAACATTCCACTTATCCAACTTTGCTTCCTCAAGCATTGTCGCAGTAGATACATTTTCGTCTTGTGCGAAAATGCGATTAGCAAGATTATGCCAAGCAGGTGCGCCACGCAGCGCAAATGCTACTTGACCGTCTTGTTGTTCTAGGTTATGAGCCATTGTTTCCTTTCGTTTGGTTGAAGTCTTATTCTATCATAGATGACTGACATTAGATAGTTTTATTCTCTACGATTTCAGGAGTTTTCCACAAGCTGCCGTAACGCTGTGGATAAGCCCTTAACGTTGGGGGCGGACAAAACGGACAATTGGTACAATTGGGAAGATGGAGCGGGGATCTAGATGATTACACGTTACAAACCCGCTCCAAGATTATTTATTATTACTTAGAAGTAAAAGAATGCCGTGGATAGAATGCGGCAGATACTTTCTTTTTCTTAACTTGATCAAACACATATGCTTTAACATTACCTTTGAAGTTAGGCAGATAAGAATGGACTATTTGAGAAAGAGAATCTCTTTCTACGCTTGTGTCTGATAAAATTGTTATGTCGTTCAATTTATTTTCGTCATAAATTTCTATACGATAACGATCTAGCATGAGCTTCCTTTGTTAGTAGGGACTTTAGTATAACATGGGGGACTAGATTTTGTCTAGCCCCCCTTTTATTATTTAGAGATAACGGGCGATAGCGTTGTAAGTAGAAGTGCTAACCAATTCCTCATCGGTCATTTTGAGAATACGAATAGCGTTATCCATTTCCTCGCACATCTCGTTATAGGTGTGGCGGTGGAGTTCCTCATAGTCTTTTTCAGGCTCAACGGGAAAATCTTTGCCATCTGTTGTTATATCAAAATCAACATTTAGCGTTTTGTTGTAAGAACGATAATTGGTGCGAAGGTTCTCAGCCTTTGAGAAGTTGGCAATAGCCCACTTGCCGATTTCTTTCTGCCAAGCCTCTTTCTTTTTAGCATACTTAGCATCGTTCTCGTCTTGCTTTGCGTAGTCAGCCTTTACTTTGGCTAACCTTGTTTCTAAGGCTTTGATAACCTTAGCAGTAGCGATTTTCACGCTAATTGGTTTGCTTCTTGCCATTTGTGTTTCCTTTCGTTAGGTGGGTTTATTATATCGGACACCACCGACAAGCGGTATCCGACCTGTGCTTAGTTCGTTAGACTTGTCCAACGCTCTTTACCATTAACATCAAGCAGGATACGACTTACCCCGCTTGGGTGGTTATCTATTGCTTTGATAACGCCAACAACATTACTTGTTGTAGTGGTGAAGGTCTGACCGACCTCTAGTGTTTGGTTCATTTGTTTCCTTTCGTTAGGGGTTTATTATAGCACCAGCCACCGACATTACTCGGCTTCAGGTAGCCACGCTTCTAGGTGATGAGCCTCTATAATTGCATAGGCAGGGGCTTCAGGCTTACCTTTCCAGTATATGCCTTGAGGCAGTTTGATTAACTGATTAAGTTCATCAGCATAGTAAGCATCAATAGCATCAATGCAAGGTGCTACCATAGATGAAGGAACGGGTGGGTAATGATTACCCCGTAGATGAATTAGAATTGCTTGGTCTAAATCAAAACTTTCCGCTAAGTCTGTTGCTGTGTTGTATCCCATTTATAGCCTTTCGTTGGTTGATAGTAGTATTATAGCGGAAGCCACCGACAATTATGGCAATTCCCCTCAATTTCCAGGGTGATTTAGGTCACACCCTTAACGACACGCCCGACCCCGCTGCATTGAGGGCGCAGCTTTAGCGGCGCTATTTAAATAAACAATAAATAAAAATTATAAACGGGGCCACAATTATCCCACACAACAGGGCCCCGAATATCTCACCAAATAAAAAAAACATTATTTTTTAGTTGCGCTAAATCTTATATCTGCTTTACCATAAACACATAAGCCACATGACACGCATGCGCTGCCTGCGCTT
>Ga0209596_1002010_pt1 | contig 16988 bp, 32 predicted proteins | sample M_130807_MF_Meta_FD_187314 | JGI IMG/M metagenome (GOLD analysis project Ga0209596, IMG submission 187314) | Freshwater microbial communities from Lake Montjoie, Canada to study carbon cycling - M_130807_MF_MetaG (SPAdes) (version 2) | ecosystem: Environmental > Aquatic > Freshwater > Lake...
AAAAAAATCATTTCCAGTATGAAAAATACCATTTTCATTTAATCTTTTAATAGACAAAGATATCTTCCAAGGAAGATAAATATCGTCATCCTCCCAAACAAATATATATTCTCCCGAACAATAAGATATGCATTCATTAAATTTCTTACTTAGTGGAGTTATTCTTTCTTTAGAATTTATTATTTTAATTTCTGGATGATCGTAAAAAATAGTTTGTTCTGAAAAATCATTTAATATAATTAATTCTTTTTCACCGTCATAATCCTGTGCTAAAAAGCTATAAACTGCTTCTTCAAGTAAAGCTATTCTTCCATATGTAGGACAGTAACAACTAACTTTTGGATTCGGCATAAACTAACTCCAAAAGATTTATTATTTCATCAACAGACAAAGATTGAATTAATTCAACTATTGTATTAGATATAATTTTAGCGTGTTCTTCTGGAACATTTGCCTTAATCATATTTTTATAAAGATTGTTCCTAATAAACATTCTAACTAAAGGTCCACCCCTTTTAATTATCGATGCTGTTATTTTAGAAGACTTGCAATACTGTATTAGTTTTATTCCTTCAAATATAAGGCTAACAATCATTATTATTGTTATGACACCAACAGCATCATACTTTTTAATAACTTCTGATTTTTCTAGTATTTCTTGTATTTTTTTATGCGACCGCATTATTTTCTTCTCCGTCAAGTAAAACATTCTTCTTGATTTGCATTTATGATTACTGGTAAGGATACTTTTAATTTTGGTAATTGATTTATGAGTTTAGAAAATGAAATAGAATCTTTCTCTATTAACACAAATTGTTCTTTGCTTATAGTTTGATCAAACAACAAAAAAAGTATTAAGTTTAACATAATTTACTTTTTATAAACTAAAAAAGGTTAATGGACAATTACCGCTAGTGATAGCCAATATGTTTCCAAAAATGTCTAATCCTTTAGCACCGCCCTCTTTGGGGTTTATTTTTGAAATATTGTAATCTTCAATGCTCATTGGCTCTATGCTAAATTCAGCACTAATATCTCCACACCAATCACCATTAATGTTTTTAAAAACAAAAATGTTATTGCTACCAGCATCTGTTAAAAATAAACTATTATTGTAAAAACACAAACCATGAGGAAATATTAAATTTTCAGATCTTAAAATTGCACTTGGAACACTATTTTTATTAATGTTTTCATTTTTATAAATAAGAACATTGCTTTTATTGTGATTACTAATAGCTATCCATTTTTTATCATTGCTAATATTTATTGCATCAGGGCAACTTAGTTTTTCTAAAATTATATTTTCTTCAATTATTTCAAAAGTATTTTTATTTAATGTGTGTTTAGATACTATATTTAAAGAACTGCTAGAAAAAAACAATTCTATTAAGTTATCATCTAAATTTAAAACTTTTACCGCACTTGATCCAGTCATATAATTTTCTATCATCTTAACAGGCTTTAATTTAATAATACGATTTGGATTTTTTAATGGTAATTTTACGATAGGGCACAAATAACTAGATCTTGAACTAATAATAATAACATTTTCATTTATCCAATCTATGCCATGAAAACTTTTATAATCGTTGCATTTTACTTCATAATAATCTAATACTGATATATTATTTCCATCAATATAAATATCAAAAATAAAAATTGAACCCAATGTGTATGATGCTATTGCCAGCTTTTTTCCACTTGGAGAAAATTTAATATCTTCAGTCCTATCCATTTTTGTGCAAGAAAATGAATCGGTTGTTTCATGCCATTTGCCATCAAATAACATTTGAACATTATTAGATTTATTGAAATTTAAAATCTTATTCATAAAAATATTTATCTTTTGCTGTTTTTATTATTTATAATAGATTGACTTGTTCTCATTGCCCATTCAATACCAGATGTTCCACCCCAACCTAACCATGCAACCACCGCTGGAATACTCCAAGGTTTAGTTTTATATTCTGGTTTAGATTTTGCTTTTTCATAATTAGATCCATGTCTATTAAATTGAGACATTCTTTTTACTGTGTCAGCAGATAACATAGCATTTCCAGCCAAGTCTCTAGCTCTGGCCCAACCTACAGCGGTCATACCTTTACATTCTTTTCCATATTTATCTTTCCATTCTAAAACTTTTCTTGCGTTATTTCTGGCAGATTCTGGTGCATCATAACTTTCAGCAGATTTAGTAAAATATTTTTTAATATCTAAAAAAGCCTTACTTTTTTCTTTGCTTTTTACAATTAAATCTTTAATTGAATTTAAAAATTCATTGTAATCTATTTGTTGTTTTAAATGTTCATCATCTTTTTTTTTAGACATTTTTAAATCCTATATAAGCATGAATAATTTTTTATCTATCAACTGTTCTGGAAAGCCATCAAAATTGCTATACGCAAATGTTTCTCCAGCCCTAATATGTTTTTCGGCATCTTTTTTTCTAACTCTTAGTACACCTACTGGAAGATTTTCTCCAGTATCAAAGTCTTTAAGATGGCCATGAGCATCACCCCAACTATTAACAATAATTGCGTATGGATCTTTAGCCCTATCATCAACTCCTATGAAGCACATTTGATGACCCCAATTGTCTGTCTGGCTATGAAATCCATCAGACTCTGCTTCCATTTCATAACCTACATCACTAGCGGTTGTGCAAGGATATCCATTCACAATAGCTTCAACCAATTGATCCCAACTTTTAATTTGAGCAGCCGACTTTACTGGGTGCTTAGTTCCTTCTTCAATAAATTTTTTATCTGGTCCTGGTTTATCTCCCCATTTTTTAGCTACGGCTCCAGCATATTTAGGAACACCATCAAAATCACTACGCAAAACACCATATTTAATAACAGCATCTGCCATCCAACTACCAAGAGAACCATCATCGCCTTGAAGTTGTCCACGCCCAATTAAAACTCTTCCTGTTCCATAAAGATATGGTGGAAAAACAGATTCAAATTTTTCGTGATCACCTTTCATAAGTTTTTCAGTAGCCATTAAATACTCAACAGCATTTTTAGCACCAAAACTTACACAGTCACCAATCTGCTGTTCATAATTTTCTGTATCTTTACCAAGAACCTTACGAACAACTTCATATAACATCATTTTTTTGCCTTTAGTGTCTTGGCTTTTACCATAAACATTAAAGTCTCTAAATGATCCACCATCTTTAATTAAATTAAATTCACTTTCAACAAGCGAAGGGTTATTTTTCCCTGCCCAACCACTAAGTTTTGATAATTCAGACATGTTTCACCTATTTTATTAATTTAAGTCCAGAAGATATTTCTCTCCACGCAATAGCAAAATCTTCCTTAGTTTGCATCTTATTAGTTTTATACAAGTCAAAAAGCTTCTCTTGTATTTCTGTAAATACTGGTTCCCATTTTGTTCTATCTCCACCAGATCTTGTTAATGCTAATTTATTTGATTCTGCTGTTTTCTTTAATATATCGTCAAGTGTTGCTATTGTTCCAGCAGCAATAGCAGCAGCAATGCTATCGAAAGATGTTGCAATAGCAGCACATTGCTTTGTCTTATCTGATTTTGACAGCTTAATATTATTCTTAACGCCATCATAAACAAATTTAGAAAGTTGATACTTTGATTCTCCAAATTCTGGTTCAACTTCTGGCTCTGGTGGAGTGTCAGGCTCTTGTTCGCCAATAAAAACATCTGTTGAAATAAAATTTGTTCTAATTGCTGTTTCTAAAAGCTTTTCATTGTCTTTAACTATGTACAGATGAGTTACTGAAACGATGACCTTAAGTCTTTTTGCTTGTATGCCAGAACCAAAGAAAACACCATTTTCATAATTGCGAATTCTTTTTTCTGTATAACCGTCAAATACTTTCCATGCATAGGTAGTTGAAACTAAAAACTTTGGCGAAGATTGAATTGGGCTTATAGATAAATCTACAAGCTCACCCAATGGAATAGGCAATTCTGCCCCAACAATTTTTTGTTCTGGAATTACAAAATTTTCTGCAAAAGCAAAATTGCAAAAAACCAATAAAAAAAATAATGATTTATTGAACATATTGATTTCCTTAATTAAAAATTAAATACTAAAATTTGCCTTGAGCAGTTCTAGCAGCAAGGATAAAATCTTCAGCCTTTATTTTGCTGATATCGCCTTCAAACTTATTAATTAAAAAGGTTAAAGCAGTAACAAACCAAGGCTCTTCGGCAATTTTAACAATTTGAGCAACAACTTTATCATCTGCATCACCTGGAATAATGGTGGAAACCCATTTTAAGGTAGACACAATAATGGCTACAGATTTTGCAACTTGATCAGGATTAAAACTTTTTACAACATCAGACATAATAAAATCTCCTTTTGAGTAGTGGATAAATACAATATATCAATCATTTTTCCAACTGCAAGCTAATATGTTTAAATTTTTATTCAATTCTGTTTCTTCTTTTACATCTTCAATGTTTTCACTGCCAATAGTTTTTAGTTCTCCGCTTTTTTCTAAGAGAACTGCCCAAAATTTATATTTATTTTTTAAAACTTTTATTAATGCTTTTAATGCAATATTTTTATGCTTTGATTCTTTTTCTTCAGTCAATAGTTTCTCTATGTTGCTTTGCACATCTGAGTCATCAAAAAGATTTGCTACACCTAACCAAAACCTATACCTTGTCCACACTCTTAATACTTCTACCCCCGCAACAGATTCTATTTTTTCTTTTACCGTATCAGTTATGTCAAAATTGCAATGTCCAACCCAAAGCTTATAAAGTTTTGCCGTTACAGAATTTTCATTTAATGGCAAAAGACCATAAGGGCCGACAACTAATCTAACATGCCTTTCTTCAGAATCATCAAATTCTTTAAAGCTATCTTTATGGGATTTTGTTTCAATATCAATATCATCTTTATTTGGCGTAAGTGGATCTTCCCACTTTAGCCATTGTATTTTTTTAATCATTCTTCCTATCCGCAAATTTTCTATATTGTAACCAACCTAAAAAATTTCCGCTATAGATATCAGATGATGTAGGAGTAGCACAATGTTCAAAAGGACTCCAGTGCCCTTCTTTAATTAATCTATCATGAAGATCATAATCTTTTTCATTATCTATTTTGCCTTCAAAATTGAGATAGCTAACTCTTGCACAACGAGCCACACTTATCTTAAGCATCTTCTCTATTGGTACGCCATCATCTACATAAACATCACCAAATGGAATATGCCAATCACCAAAGTTTTTAAGCTTGGGAGTTGATTCATCTAATGCGAACTTCATTTTTGTTGCTAATTGACATATTTCTGGTTGTGCATCAGGGCTTATTCTTAATTTAAAAAAGTTATCCCATTCTGTAGAAGTAACAATGGTTGTTATGTGAGAAAATGGCTCTAGTATTCTATTGGCTATGCTTTTGTGAACACCAAGTTCTTTTAGCAACGAACACTTCTTGATAACAAACTCTGCCACTTCTTCCCACACATGATTACACATGACTTCTTTGTTGTGATCTAATCTTTCACCAGAAGACATTCCCTTTTGATTTTTTGCCCAAACGCTTGGCTTTGCCATATCCTCTTTAATATCGTCAATCATTTTATCAACTGGGATGGCTCGGCTACTACTTGCATTTCTAGAAAAGATTCTATGTGTCATAAACTCAGAATGTATAAACCTTGGATATTTAATAACCATAGTGGTTATTCTTCTGTCGTGTATAGATATAGAGTCTGAAATTATCTTTGCTTCAATAGTCATTGTTTTTCCTTAAAAACAAATGCTTCACTTGGAAGAATCAATGGTTTTTCATTTGATGTAACTAAAAAATTAGAAAGCATTTTTTTAATTATTAAATCAGACAAGCTTCTATCATCAGAAATAATTCCACCTTCAACAACCCCATGTATTATTGGGGTTATCATATTACCACTTTGTAAGGAAGAAAGAAAAGATGCTGTTTTTTCAGACAACATAGACTTTTCTTCTTTGTCTACTATTTCTGGAAATATAAATGTTGTTACAACATCATTTAAATTTACATCAAAGATTATTTTTATGTTTTTCATATTATCTAATGTATAGATTGTTGAAACAATGAATAACCTGAGAAATATAATCCTCTTCAAAATTTTCTGATTCAAGAATAGAACTCATTTTAATAGCTTCATAAGCTTCTGTATTTATAATGTCTGGAAGCTTGCACATATAAACAAAGCTGTATTTTTTATTTGACACTATGGTTCCAGATAAAAACAAATTTATCCAACCAAAACCTCTTTTATCTATTGGTTGAACACCAGTAATTGATTTGAATGTTGTATTAACAAATTCATCAACATCATATTCATCATCTTTCATTTGAAAGCTTGGCAATTCATAATTATTATTTTCATTTTTTAAAAATATAATTGAAGGCTCTTTACCCTCATCTGTTTTACACATTAAAAATGATATTGTTAAATTCATAATTCACCTATTATTGTTTCACAAGATTTTTCCCAAGTGTTTTGATTAAAATAATCTATGCCTTTAGAGTTTATTTTTAAATCACCTTTTTGTTTTTGTTCATGAATATTTCTTAATGCTAAAGAAAATTCTTCCACATATTTCTTACCAAGCTTTGCCCATTCTGCCGAACCATCAAACCATTTTCCATCATAGGCACTTTCCATGCCTTCTGGATTAATTAAAATTGCACCAGCATCATTAGCAAATTCTGTTGGTCCAGAATAATTTGTGGCAATACAATGCTTCCCCATAGACAACATTTCAGAAAGCTCTAAATTCCAAGCTTCTGCTCGATATGGGAATATGCCAACATCAGAACCATGCATTAACCTATTTACATCTGTTTGAGATTTTAATCTTTCTTTCAAAACAATTATTTTGTCAAAATATTTGCTCTTCTCAAAAAAAGAAATCCAGTGATTTTGTTCTTCATCTGATAAGAATGGATTAGAGCAACACATTATAAGCTTGAAATCATCATCTTTATCAAAGGTTCTTTCTATAATGTCTATGATAAGATCATGGCCCTTCCTTATCTCCCACTTGCCAACACAAACTATTTTGGTTGTTTTTTTGTCGTCTATTTTAGATTCTGGAAATAACACTTTATCAACCCCAAGCTTTACCACTACTATTTTTGAACTTTCTAAACCAGAATTTATAAGAACATCTTTTGCCCAAGAAGATGTGACAAATATTTTTTCTAAAAAGTTTAAGTGATGAACCTCATTCTCTTTTATTTTATTTGTTTCAAAAAAGGTTAACCCACATTTCTTACCATTTCCAACATGAGATGCCATATCAAATTGATGCCATATCTTTAAACTTGGTGCTGTATAATTAAATGTTTTTGTTTTTTCAATAGATGCTCTTAATATGTCATGTTTTGATTCTTCGCAATCTACTGGTCCAATTGGCCATAATGCTACATTATTGTTTTTTTGTAAATTTAAAAAAATGTTTAAACCAACGACACCATACCCAAGTTGATTTATTGGGCAACTAAGATTTATATCCATTTGATCCTCCATTAAACTTATTTATTTATAGTCCTCATTTTTTCAAAAAGAACTATTTTAGTATATCCTTGCTGCTCTAATAAAAAAACTTTTTTCTCTGCTCTTTGCCAATAAATTTCTTCGTACTCTGCTATTTTAATTCTTGTCTTGCCATTAGGCTCTGTTGCCCAAACTTCAAAATAAGTTTGCATGGGATACCTCCTTTTAAAAGGATAAAGCCCATGTATAAATACCCCTAAGTATTAACTATAAATAAACTTAGATAACCTTTGACCAACAACTTCCTTGATTATTTTCCTAATGATTAGATTTTTTATAGTATCTTCTATTTCTATACTTGAATAAATTAATCTGCCATGTTCTTTTTTTACATGTGAAACAATTGAAGAATGCAAATTTTCTTCAGATGTTAGTTCATCTTCAATTAAAGAGTTATAAACAAAGCTTTCAAGCTCGTTGTATATCTTAAAATCTAAGGTGTTTTTTGCTTTTGTATAGTGATTTTTCATTTTACCAGTCGTTGGGTGTTATTGAATTATTCCATTGAAAATCATGGAAAGTTAAGCCGTTTAAGTGTGCTATTTCATGTTGAGCAACACAACTTTCTAAAAAATTATCATTGCTTTCTTCTGGTCTGCTACCAAAAAAAATTGTTCCAGTGTGATTTGAACATGCAACTTCAATCCACATATGTCTATAAACATCAAGTTGTTCATCTGGAAAACTTAAACAACCTTCTTTTTTACAAATTTTTATTTGAGAAAAGTTTATTATTTTAGGATTTATTAAAATAAATGGTTTATTGTTTTTAAGAACTATTGCAACTGAAGCATCTATTCCAAATTGATTTGCTGCTAAACCAACAGCTTTTACTTCGTTCTTTTTATTGTAAAGGTTCAAAAATTGCCACATTCTTTTGGCAATAGTCTTTCCTTTTTTTAGATCTACTTCTTTACACTTTGTTTTTAAAACAGGGCTATTTATTATTATTTTCATTAAAGTATTCTTCTATGTCCTTTTCTATTTGAATAGCATTAACATAGCCATCTGGTATTACGGCAAATCTACAAACCCCATCCATTTCTATTTGTTGATCAATAATTGCACATGCGTTTTCTGATTTATGCAATGCACAATTTCCACATTTAACACCAATGTTTTTAGTAGTATTATTCTCTGCGTTTTCATATCCAATCCAAATACCATCAGATTTATCAAGTGGACCAATTTTTTGAGATAATGAAATAAGTGAGTTAGCTAATTCTTTTTCATCGTCTGAAAGTTGCATATAAAGATCTTCATGAGATTGAGACTTCATTATTTTAGCAAATTTTTCTGGACCCTCAATGGAGATTCCTTGCCTGATAGCTTGTTTTTTAGCATCTTTTCCAAGATAGCATTTACCTTGATCGCCCCATTTCCAACCATCTTTACCATTTTCAGAACAATTTTTTAAAGGCATTAGAATCTCCTAGATATAAGCTTGCAAAGTTTTATAAAATACTTTTCGTTTAAACTCATTTTCATGTAGTTAACATCTTTATGAACCCACTGTATGTTTTGTTTAGTGTAACTAAGGCTGCTATTTTTTCTGTCTAACGATGCCGTTCCTAAAGAATATATGTCTTTATTATTAACTCTTTTTAAATATTTCTTATGAGTTATTTTTAAACCAGTATAAAAACATCTTCTATTCTGTTTCAAAAATATTTCCCAAGCTTCTTCTATTGTTGCAGTTACTTTTATATTTCTTTTTTTTGCATTTTTTATTAAAGAAGACCAATATTTTCCAGAAATTTCACCAAAAGCTTTACTATTGTGTGATTTTTTTTTCATAATTACCCCCATACTAATACACAGTATGAGGGCAAAAAGAGAAAAAATTATTTCATAGACACATTTTGTGGTTTATTGGTTTTGAATGCTGTAGACTCATTCTTCCAACCAAATTGTTCTAGTGCTGTATGATATCCGCTTGTCCATGAACCATCTGTATAAAGCTTTGCACAAGACTCCCAACCATCACGATATGCACCAGATCCACTTGGCGAGCCAGCCCTTAAAATAGCATCCCTATAGCCATTTTCATAAGTTGGCTTGCCTCTCTCTGCATAAATCTCATCTTTCAAGATTCTATTTTCAGCAGCGAAAAGCTCTTTGATCGTTGTATTTTTATTAGTCTCTACCACATACATATGACTAACATAAATTGAAAAACCCAAAAAAACCAAAGCAATAGAACCAAAAAACTTAGCCATAATAGTCCTCCATAAAGAAATAGGTCTTTGAAAAGCTTTAACTTTAAATTGTTTTACTCTTTTATAATGTTCTTGGCAATCCCTAATTACTTCTGGATTGTAATTTTTAAAGTTATGCAAGTGCCCAAAAACAAAATGACAATATTTGCAAAGAGTGCATAAGTTGTTTATACATAGCTCTTTAGATAAATCAATACTGACTGGTATTATATGATGAACTTGAACATCTTTTTTTGTGCCACAACCTATACACGATGGATTATCTTTAATGTGTTGGCAACGAACAGTCCACCACTTGCCAGAACGATCAGAACCAAAAAAACCAAAAAAATATTTAAGCATTGATGTCCTTACTATATTGAAAATTGTAAAAATCTTTTTCTGCCCATTCAATTGTCATTTCAATTGTTTTTTTATTATGTGCTTCTTTCCAGTAATCTGTCGATCTTTCTTTTCCATTTATTAAAGGAATAATAAAATCATTAGAGTGAATATTCAGCATTTTTAAATCATTGTATAAATTTTCTTGTTTTATAAACGAATCATATCGATAAACCCAATCTGTTATTGTAGTGTGAAAAAAACCATTATTAGAAAGAGATTTTTTTAAAACAAGATATATAAATTCTTCAAGCGTTTTATTTTTTGATAATAATTCACGACCATAATTCTTTCCATTTTTCCAATGATTATAAAGAGAAACTATTCTAGAAAAAGGATTTCTTACACTTATAAAAACTTTGTGAGAATTATATTTAGTTTTTAATTTTTTAGGAGGCCAAGGTGTATGTTGACCATTTATTTCTTTTCCTTCAAAATTAACATTTAAATCTTTAGCAATATAATTTTTTTTGTATTTTCCATCTGTCAGAATATAAGATACTGCTGTGCTTCCAGTTTTTGGTGGTCCTATATATATCCATTTTTTTTTATTATTGCGTATCATTGTATTCTCTTATTTTTAAAAAAATATAATCTTCCCAATTTTTAATCATTATTTCATGAGTATAATTGCTTTCTGCAATAGATTTAGCCAAAAGAACTCTCTTGGAACATCTTCCTTCATAAAAAGCTTCTTTTATTTTATCCGAAAATTCAATTGCTGTTGGTCTTACTTGAGTTGATAAGCATAATTCACCATGCAAATTCATTAATTCTAAATAAGAGCCATATTGAGTTGTTACAATTGGAACGCCACAAAACCAAGACTCTAATAACACTAATGGCATACCTTCTACATCTGAAGGAAGAACAATGACATCTGCACCAGCATAATAATCTCCAATATTATTCGTTTTTTTAATTGATTTTACATTTGTTTTTTTTATTGATTGAAAATCTTTTTTTAAAGAACCAGTATCAACAAATAAAAATTTCCAAGTTTCATCAAATAGATCAGAGCATTCGAGAAGAATTTGAGGGTTTTTTTCTGGAGATAATCTACTTAAAAACAAAATAACTTTATCATTTTCACAATCCCACTCTTTTCTTTGTTTTATTCTCCCTTTTGATTCTTTAAGTCTTTTTGTGTCTATTCCATTGTATATTACAGTTGCATCATTTTTGTTATATGCTGAAGCAGCGACCTTGCTTACGCCAACATGATATTTTGAATTTTTGTGTGTTTGACTTATTAACAGTTTATGATTATCCCAAGATGGATCACTATGTGAAACATCTATGGTTGGACATTTTAAATTGTCTTTTAAACTTACATCTAAATTAAAACACCAAGATATAACTGCATCAGCATCGCTTAAAACATCTATAATTTTTTTAGGGTTTGGATAAAAATTAGACAAAACTTTTGTTGAAGTTGGAATTTCTTCTAATAAAATTGAGTCGCTTTGACCGCTTAAGTTTAAAATCAAGTAAGGATTTAATCTCTTGAAAAATCTTGCAAGAGTCACTATCCATCTTTCAGCACCACCCATACCTAATGACGGTGTTATAAGTGCAATCTTTGGTTTATTCATTTATCTCTGTTTTTTTTTCATTAAAGTAATTTTTGCCCATTTCATTTTTTTTACTATCCATTTTTTCTTTGCACTTTTTACAAATCCTATTTGTTGCTGGATTACAACTTAAAAATTGTTTGTTGCACCAACCTAAACAGTTTACAAGTGTTTTACCTTTTGTTTTCTTCATAAAAAACCTCCTTTGTAAACTTAATAGCATCATCATCAATTCCAAAGTAATCTTTTTCTAAATTAGCTATAAAATCATTTTTCTTAAAAAATTTAATAGTGGCAACATCGTCTTCTTTACAATAAAAAACAATTTTATTTTTATATTTTTTACTGTGTATAAAATCTAAAAGCTCTTTTCCAAATCCCGATCTTCTAAAATCTTTGTCTATACATATTCTTTCAATTAATAATTCATTTTCTTTAACTTCAAAAAGTAAAAAACCAACAATAACTAAACCTTCGCTTATTGTGTAGCTATATGTGTTCTTTTTTTTAACAAAATCAACAAAATTAGATGAGTTCCAAGCTTTTTTTGAAACCATTTCTCCAAAATCTGGATCTTCTGTAGTGCAATTTTTCTTTTCTATTTCTACTATAGATCTCAGGTTCTTTTTTAAAAGAAGTTTTATTTCACTTAAAATTTGTTTTTTCTTTTTAGCCATTATAAACCTCAAGGAAAACAACTTTGAAAAACAGAATAGTCTATGCTTGTAAAAAGTTAACAAAAAAACTTTCAAACTCAACAACAATACTTAATTCTATATCAAAAAACAACATTTGTTCAAATGAAACTTTTGATTTACTGTTAAAAATAATAAGAAAATCTTATTTAAATAGAGTTATATCAGAATCTGAATTTATTTCATTGCTATCAATTCTTGGAAAGAATGTAAATGATTTTAACTCTAAAGGATTTATTGAAAAAACTGTTGTTTGGTTTTTTGCTGACATAGCAGCAGACTCATTATAGTCAATAAGCCACTTCTTCTCCCTGATAGTACTACTACCAGCAAGTTCCTAGAACAAGCAGTTTGTTATAAAATTTTGACCAAACAGGACATTAGAAAGAAGGTACTTGTAAAGTATCAGGTCTAGTATGAGAAGTGGTCACTCAAATTCTAGTATAATAATCTTTCTAAACTATTTCGTGCCACCCTGTTGAGAGTTTGGCTACTCTCTGGCAATCCTTGGGGTTATCCCCTGGTGATGTGATTCATTTCGGTATAAAAACTGCGGAAGAACCGTATGCTTGAATTGTTAACGCAGTTGCTTTTAATCACATTCTCTTTTATAACTTTCGACATTTTCCTTACACAGAAGAAATATATACTTAGAGCATCTATCTTTCAACCTAAAGTCTTTTATTTTCTTTTTATTTCCTATTGGTCTTTTATCACAACTTAAAAATGTTTCTTGTAAAAGAAGAATTGCCTCTTTATTTGATGATGCACAAAGTGCAACACAACAACTTCCATTCTTATCTATATAAGCTTTATTTTTTTTATTTTTTCCTTCTATCCGTATCCATATTTCATAAAGATATTTCATAAAACTCCAATAATTAAAGATTTTATTTTAAATAAGGTGTTTATTATAATGGTAAACTATATTTAAACAAGAAGTAAAACCATGAAAGTATATACTGGTGGAACTTTTGATTTATTTCATTCTGGTCATGCAAATTTTTTAAAAATATGCAAAGAAACATCTGGAAATAATGGATCAGTTTTTGTTTCATTAAATACCGATTCATTTATTAAATCATATAAAGGAACTAACCCTATTTGTTCATATGAAGAAAGAAAAAGCGTTTTACTTTCTTGCAAATATGTTGATTTTGTAATACCAAATATTGGAAATGAAGATTCAAAAATTGCAATACTTCAAGTTAATCCAAACATAATTATAGTTGGTTCTGATTGGGCAAAAAAAGACTATTATAAACAAATGGGTTTTACACAAGATTGGTTAGACTATAACAACATATATATGATGTATGTTCCATACACAAAAACAATATCAACAACTGAAATTAAAAAAAGGTTGATAAATGAATGATATACTTTATGTAATACCATGCAAAATAATTACATTAAATCATTTAAATCATTTAAAAAAATGTGTAAAAAGCATATCTGACCTTATGGAGAATGATGACAAAATTTTAATTGTTGATTCTGATAGCAAAATAAAAGATCATTTTAATATTTCTTCTAAAAAAATAATTGTGGCAGATATTAAAAATAAAAATTATGAAGCTGGTGCATTGTTGTATGCGTATAAAAATTTTGATTATAAAAGATTTTTGCTTATTCATGACTCTTGCGAATTAAAAGAAAACATAAAAAAATTAAATGGCAATATATATGTTTATAATTATGTTTATGATTGGCTTGGATGCGAAGACATTCATGTTAAATCAACAATAAAATATTTAAATCAAACAAAATGGTTTAAAATACCAAAAGAGTTTGTAACAATTGTTGGATCTATACTTTTTGCAAAAAAAACAATTTTAGACACTATTTATAAAAACGGAATAGAAAATTTGTTGCCACAAAACAAAATAGATTCTTGTGCTTTTGAAAGAATTTTTGGAATAATTTTAACAAAAGAAGGTTACAAAAATGAAATTATAAATAACAACAAACTTCCAATTTTTAAAAATTTTTTAAACAGAACTTAGCTAAAAACAAATCATTTTTTGGTGTATATTGCATTAAGGAGATATTATATGAAAAATTCAAATTTTACAAAACATGTTCATAATTATTTTTCAAAAGCTGCTGAAGTAACAACAAATGCTACTATTAGTCAGTCAGATTTCTTATTTTTGCTTTCACAACTTAAAGTTTTTCATTGGAATACTAAATCTTTTGCTCAACACAAATCATTTGGTGAAGCTTATGATGATTTATCTGAAAGCATTGATGATTTTATTGAACAGTGGCAAGGTGAACATGGTTTGATGCCACATGGTCAATTTTCTTCATATTCCGTATCTAATAATACTCCAGAAGAAATTGTTTCATTTATTTCTAAAGCAGAAAACTTTCTTATTGTAGAAATACCTAAAAATGTAAATCCAATCACGCAAACAAATTTATTAAATACGAGAGATGAAATGCTTAGTTCTTTTTCTCAACTAAAATATTTACTTACATTAAGTTAATATGAGCATAATAGAAGACATACAACTGTACTTATCTAATGCAAATGTAGTAATTGTCGATATTGACAACACTATTTTGCGTAATGGTATATACCCAATTAAAAAAATGGTCGATTATGTTAACGAGTTATCAAAACAAAATAAAATCTATATAATAACAGGCAGACCAGAAAAGGACAGGAAAGACACAGTAGAAGCACTTAAAAAGGCTGGAGTTAAATATAATCGATTAATGATGAATAACATTGGTGGTAATCCAAAAGATCAAAATGAATCTAAGAAAAAACATTCTGAAAGCATTAAAGAAAAAGTTCTTTTTGCTATAGATGATAATCCAAAAATGCGTAGCGAATACAATAAAGTTGGAATTAAAACTAAATCACCAAAAAGATAGTAAAAATGAAAACATTATCTGAAACCTATAATTCAAAAAATTTTTACACTGATAAAAACACAGTTCATTCTTACATTGATCATGTTTATTCTAAATTGTTTCATGAAACACAAGAATCTGCTAAAAATATTTTAGAAATAGGCATTGATCATGGTGGAAGTATATTGTTGTGGAAAGAATATTTTTTGAATGCTACAATTTATGGAATAGATATAAATAATAAAAATGATATTTTTAAAGAAAAAGAAAGATTGAAAATATTACATAGAGATGCTTATGATGAAAAATTTATAAGCTCTATTCCAGAAAATATTTTTGATTTGATTATTGATGATGGTCCTCATACTTTAAAAAGCATGACTTCATTTTTAGATGGTTATCAAAGTAAATTAAATGAAAATGGAATTATTGTAATAGAAGATGTTCAAGAAATTTCTTGGGTTGACACATTAATAGAACATGTTCATGAAGATTTAATTGATAACATTTATGTTCATGATCTTAGAGAAATAAAAAATAGGTATGATGATATATTGTTTATTATAGATAAAAGAAAAACAAATAATTAAGCAACAATGCTTGCTATATCAAATCGCCTAATTAAACTATCTACTCCATACTTGCACATATAAATATCTCTTGTTTCTTCCATACTAACCCTATTGAATTTCATTCCAATTTCCTTAGACATTCTTATTGCTGCAAGAATCATTATTCTTCTTGCTTTTTTTTGCCTATTTTTTTTAATTTTCATGAGTGCCTTAATTTATTATGTTGTACCAATTTGGAACATTTCTTTTTTTCCATTTGGCAATATGAGATTTAAATTTTATATAGTAATTTTTATATGATTCAACTGTATCACTTGATTTTACTTCTTCTGGCATAGCTTGAACAAATTCTGTCATTTCAATGTTTGGTATTTTACACGCAAAAGTTAAACATTCTATTATAATTTTTTTACATGCGTGTTCTTTTTCGTATCTATAAGAATACTCATCACAAAGATGTATACCTAATTCACATAACCAAATAAAATTTCCCATACTTTTCCCTGCCCATACTGTGCAAGGATGATTAACATGAGTTGATTTATATGGTGTCATAACGCCATGACCATTAAGAATAGTGCATAAAATTTGTGCTGTTTCTAAAGGCATTTTAACTATGTGTTTATCCACATGCCATTCAGCAGCTTGTTTTGGGTCTTTATCTAAAACAAATATGTTCATGTTATTCTTATTCTACTCTTAAATTTATTTGTGTTTTATCAATAACTTCTAAATTTAAATCGTTGTTTGAAATAAATTGTTTTGTTTTTTCTAAAATTAAATTTGAATGTTCTTCATTATAAAAATCAAAAATATATGCATCACTTTTTATTTTTGTTAATCCAACCTCTGGTTCTTTACAAAAGTAATTTCCAAGAATGTCTTTTATTATAACTTTCATATTGTTTATCTCCTTTTTAAATTGTAGTATATTAATATTCGTTCATCTGTCAAATTATTTAATTGATTGAGGTAATTTTGAGTAATTTAAATGATATAACAATTTGCGTAGTTGATTGCAAAAATTATCACAATGCTGCAAAATCAATAATTCATTCTTTTTCGCATTGCGGAATTAATTTTAATAGTGCAATATATTTTTCAGATATAAAGCATTATAAGC
>Ga0209596_1002012_pt1 | contig 16983 bp, 29 predicted proteins | sample M_130807_MF_Meta_FD_187314 | JGI IMG/M metagenome (GOLD analysis project Ga0209596, IMG submission 187314) | Freshwater microbial communities from Lake Montjoie, Canada to study carbon cycling - M_130807_MF_MetaG (SPAdes) (version 2) | ecosystem: Environmental > Aquatic > Freshwater > Lake...
CTGGTCTAATCGGAGAGCAACTTGGCTACACTACCCGTGATCCTGAAACGGGTGAGTTTCAAACAACGCAAGCCACATTGACGCTAGCAATCTGCGTAATAGGTGTGCATTACTATCCAGACGGAACGACGACGACAGGCCCGAACGGCGAGCAGGTTCCCAATCTGGTAGCAGATAATCAGTACTGGGTGATGGTTCGCTGTCTAGTGGACATGGTTATTCCTCCAGAGATTCAGCCGTTTATTGTCGAACCAAATCCAGAAGATCCATTGATACCAAACCAGAAATGGGCCTAGTATGCTCGGCGGTCACCCACTAGCCAGCGCACCACTAGCCGACCTGGGCATCGTCCAAGGATCGGCTAGCGGCGCATTGGCCACGGTGACCGTCAGCGCACAGGCAGGCAGCGCAACCGGCACGGCATCTGCCAGCGGCACACTGGGCACCGTGTCCGTTTCTGGCCTGACCGGATTGGCAACCGGCACGGCTAGCGGTTCTGCGAATCTGCCGACTGTATCGTTGACTGCCGCAGCAGGTGCAGCAACTGGCAGCGCGGCACGGTCTGGCACACTGCCTACTGTCACACTGTCAGAACCAGCCGGAAGCGCCAGCGGCAGCGCTAGCACTAGCGCAACGATTGGCACCGTCACAGTCTCAGCGGCCAGCGGTTCCGCTACGGTTTCGGTGACCGGCTCGGGCACTCTCTCAACTATCAGCATCACTAGCCAGGAAGGCACGGCAACGGGCACAGCCAGCAAATCTGGCACCCTACCAACTGTCTCAGTATCTGGATTGGCTGGATCAGCAACCGGCTCAGCTACCACATCGGCAATTCTGGCGACTGTCAGTATCACCAGCCAGGCAGGCGCGGCTAGCGCCAGCGCCAGTAGTTCTGGCCTGCTCGGCACCGTTTCTGTATCTGCTCTGGCTGGTTCCGCTACTGGTTCGGCACTAGCAAACAAGCCACTAGCAACGGTGCAAATCACGGCACCAGCAGCTATCGGCAGCGGATCAGCTACCACTAGCGGTGTGTTTGGATCAGTTAGCCTGATCAGCCAGATTGGCACGGCCAGTGGTGGCGCTACTGGTTCTGGTGGTTTTGCGACTATTGCCATCGTGGGCATGGAAGCAACCGTTGAGGTTACTAATTTTGCCCGGGCCAGCATAGTGGTTTCTGAGCTCCTTTTGGGTGCCTGCACCGTGTCTGATGCCCTAGTGCGCGGCACCTGCACCGTTTCCAGCCGGGTGCTGTTTACCTGCTCGATCAGTGACGATTCAATCGGTGATTTCGCCAGTAGCGAAATATTACTATACGATGCCACAGTTATGGCGGGAGTCCTTTAAAAATGGCGACCTACGACAAGGGCGACTACGTCCGGCTAACAGGAACTTGGCGCAATGATGCCAACGCTCTGGTTGATCCAACCACGGTAACCCTGAAAATACAAATACCTGATGGAACAATCAGTTCATACACCTACGCCAGCGGTTATGTCGTCAAGGATTCTGTTGGCGTTTACCACTACGATTTTCTGCCGACAACACAGGGCAATTATGTCTACCGCTGGGAGGGCACTGGTAATGCCATTGCTAGCGGACAAGGTTCGTTTTTTGTCGAGGACCGTTTAATTTAGGAGGCTTACCATGTTTGATCCGATCCAATTGCCAAATGAACTGCCAATCAATTCCCTGAAAATCCTCTTGGATTTCGCCAGGCAGAAAACACCATGGGGACGCGATGTCCTTGCAGCCGCTGCAACGGTTGCGCTCTACGGCGCTCAAATCGCTGTGCCTGCTCCAAGCATGGAGACAGGCGAGGAGTTCGATCCTGAAGTCACGCTAGAGGCAGCCATTAGCCAGGCGGAAACACCGGACGAGATCAAGCAGTATTTGCCTATTCCGTGGATGCTACTAGCGCAATGGGCAATCACACTGCTAATTAACCGACTCAACAAATGAGCCTGTGGCGCAGGATCTTCCAGCCAAAAGTGGAAATGTGGTTGGGAGTTCCACGCTCACCCGGCTGGAGATCCGCACGGTCAAAGCATCTCAGTAAATTTGGATCTTGCGCCGCGTGTGGACGGTCCAAAAATCTTGAAGTTCATCATGTCATTCCATTTCACATAGACCGAGATTCCGAACTAGACCCGGCAAACCTCCTCACGCTGTGTGGTGATTCCTGCCATCTGGCATTCGGTCACCTGTTCGACTGGTCGAGCCACAACCAAAACGTGCGGGAGGATGCGAACGCGTGGCTGGCCAAGGTTCGCTCTCGTCCCTAGGAATGGAGTCCCTATGCCAATTCAATGGTCTGCGTCCAAGGTCGATGACAAGGTCCACAAGATCTCATTCAGCATCGATAGTTCCAGCAAAGATGTTCCCGAAATGTTAGTCCTAACCGATCTGCATTGGGACTCGGCGCAATGCGATTTGGCGCTTCTCAAAGAGCATATGGATCTCGCACTATCGAGAAACATGCCGGTCCTAATCGCTGGTGATCTATTCGATGTGATGCAAGGTCGATGGGATCCGAGATCCAGCCAGGAAAGTTTGCGTGAGGAGCATCGAGGAGGCAGATACTTCGACAGTGTGATCAGTACCGCGCTTGAATGGTTCAAGCCATACAAATCCATTCTCGCAATCGTCGCGCCTGGCAACCACGAAACCTCTGTTTCCAAAAGGCACGATACCAATCTGATCTCCAGGTTCGTCGAAGGCCTCACGCAGATGGGCGGAACAGCGCTAGAGGCTGGATACTGGGGATTTGTCCAGATTCAAATCAATCAAAAATCAAACCATAAAGGACAAGTATTGTTGCATTTTACCCATGGCAGTGGAGGTGGGGCGGAAGTGACACGCGGTTTTATCGATCAAAACCGTATTAGAAGCATGTACAGCGCGGATATCTATGTCAGCGGTCACATCCACCGCAGGAACTACGACGAGAACATCATGCTAGGTGTTTCAGGTGTGGGAAAACTTTGGAAACAGAAGCAACTGTTTATCAGGTGTTCAACCTACAAAGACGAAGTAGACGGCTGGCACGCTGAGAAAGGTCGAGCGGCTCGTCCACTAGGTGGCTGGATTCTCCAGTTCAATTGCCGACGTTTAGGAAAATCCGATGGGAGTTTGCACATTTCGCCGCAGGCAATTGCGCCGTGATCGAGCTGATGGACCTACGACAGCAAACTGATTACGACTGCGGAGTGGTCTGCTGCCAGATCGTCTGGGAGTTTTTCGGATTGCCTAGGCGCAGGGTTCCGGCCAGCCAAATCGATGGCACCGACCCGAGAACAATCGAGGCAGCACTACGGCAGGCAGGTCTGCCGGTCCTTAGTGGCGAAATGGCCCTGCCTGACCTATCACATTTCGCCCGTACGCGCCGCCCGGTCATCGTCCTGGCTAAATCCACCAGCACACCAGAGACCGGCCATTACATGGTCTGCCGTGGCCAGCGTGACAGGCGGTTGCATTTCCAGTGCCCAACGAGGGGGCCAGTGGTGGAAATGCCTAGCAGATTTGAGCGCCGCTGGCACGATGTCGACCGGCTTGGCACGCGGTATAGTCGGTGGGGAATTGTGGTCGGATAAAAATTATTTATATTCCCCTTGATTCTATACCGACCATGGAATAGATTGAGTGTGTCAGGTACGAAAGCCTGACGACTCAACACAGGGGGAAGGATCATGGAAATCAACAATTCACAAGTGAGCGCCACACGCAGGCACAACGAAGTGCCTGGCTGGCATCTGCACCAAACCGAGGATGGTCGGTACTGGCTCGACACTACACCAGGCAACAATGGCGCAAGATGCAGCGAACTGTCAAAAACTGAATTTGAGGTAGTTGCTGGCGCAGAGTTGCGCCTGTACCTTATCGGCGACGAGTGCGTATCTGACACGGTCGTGCATGCCGAAGATATGGATCAGGCGCTTGAGCTGGCAAAGGATTGGGCGCGAGACGGCTCGTGGGATAATAAGTGCGAGATTGATGTTTTTGCGGTTGAGCTAAATCAATTTCAGCCTGACGGCAGCGACAGGTACAACGATGGCCGCATGGGTGGTGATGAGGTTGGCGAGCGCGAGTGGGCGACAGTTGAGGTCGGCGAAGATCCACCCGAACCAGAGTGCAGCGAAGCTGACGAACACGACTGGCAGCGGCCTCACGAGCTTGTGGGCGGCCTGCGCGAGAACCCAGGCGTATGGAGTGCTGGCGGAACGACGATGACATTCCACAGCGTTTGTTCATATTGCGGACTGCACAAGCATGAGACACAGCACGGTGCGCAGCGCAACCCGGGCCAGCTTGACACGATTGAATACCGACGAGGTGACGAGTGAATCTGATTTCAACCACCGAAGCTGCCACCCGGCTAGGCGTATCTGCCCGCCGGGTTGTGGCGTTGATCAAATCTGGTCGCCTGCCATCGCAGCGCATCGGTAGGATTCACCTGGTCAAACCAGATGACTTGGCGTTGATAGAAGACCGGCCACCAGGCAGACCAGGCAAACAAAAGTAACTACAACCTCCGGCCTAAAACCGGAGGTTTTTGTTTTTCAACGTTAATTATTGTCTCCCCACAAATCCCAAGAAAATCACAAGACAAGAAAAAAAATTTAATTTTTCCCTGCATTTTTGACGAATAATCATTCACAAGTAGAGGAATCACTATGTGATTTTCGGCCGAAATACTGAAGGTCTTGCATTTGGTTTACTGTTTCTTGTAATCTTGTGAGTACCAGCGTAAACGGGTATACCACCCAGCATCACGAGAAAAGAACAAGATCATGCACAAGCCCACATATACCCGGCCAGTCCCAGCCGGGTCAAAAACTAGAATAGTCGATGGCAAAACAGAAGTCTGTTTGTCGCACGACGGCAAGATGAATTGGTTCCCGCTATCGAAGGGTGGCCGCGCCCGAATTCCGTCAAAGGATTGGCACGGCCAGGTCAAATTGGCGAATGGCCAAATTGTGACAATTCGCCTGGTCAAAAATAAAGAGGCCAGCCAACGCATCCTTCACAACAGGCAAATCAAAGAGGACAACATTGCCAGCGGCAAAGAGGTGCCGACGGTGATCGAACCGACTAAATCTTTGGCAGAGTATGTGCTTCAATACGAGGCCGAACGAATTAGCCAAGGCATTTCCAGAAAAACCCAACTCAACACGATGGCGCCATTGCGGCGCGCACTCGCTGAACTGGAACTAATTACAGTGCAGGATTTGCGGTCACTCACAGCTGAATGGATTGCACAGTGGTTTGTTGCGCTAGATAAAGCGCCAGGGACCAAAGGCAAAATTTTGGAAGTGGTCAAGCAGTTTACAAGGTGGATGGTAGACCGTAGTTTGTTGGCTGCCTTCCCGAAATTTCCCAAATACTCCAAACAGATTGTTAAGGCCCGCAGGCCTCTGGATTTTGCCGAGGTCGAACGACTGGCGAAGGTTTCCCCGTGGCCTAGATCTATCCTCTACCGGCTTGCGTTTAGCACTCTGGCTCGGAGGTCAGCCTTGCTGGGTTTAAAGGCTGATGACTTAAAATTTGCAACATCTGGTGTGACGATCATGCTCCGGCCTGAACTATCGAAAACCAAGGTTGGACAGCAGGTGCCGGCACCCAAACATTTAGCCGCTGACCTGAAAAAGTTGGCGCAAGAATGTCCAACCGGCAACCTGTTTGCTGGTGCAAAACATGGGAATTTTACTGATAATTTTGACACCGATCTCAAGGCGGCAGGCATCGAGAAACTAACCGCAGACGGCGTTGCGTGTTTCCATTCGCTGCGCCATGGCGGAACCACTCACCTAATTCGCTCGGGTGTGCCAATGGTTTTAGTCCAGCGAATGGGTGGCTGGGTGAACCTGAACATTCTCGCCAAACACTACAGCCACCTGTCGCCAGTCGTTGACCGGGAGCAAATCGACCGGGCCATGTCTCCGTCGAAAAAAACGGATTAACCCTGCAAGATTGCCTGCACTCACTGCAAGTAGGTGAACAGGCGTACACTATGTAAATGGGAGGTGACGCAAGAAAATTTGTAATCACGACGACCGCTAGAATTTCGAACACGTTTTTTTAGGTAAGATACTTTTAGTGGATGTTTTTTTCTGGTTACTTTTGGAAACGGAGGATCAGCTTTGTCAGACTCCACCCTCGGCGAACAAGTGCTTAACACCAAAGAACTTGCGGCGAAATTACGCTGCTCGCGTCCGATGTTATATCGCTTGATGTCGTCAGGCGGACTCCCGAAAGGCTTTAGTCTGGGTCGAAATCGTCGCTGGTTAACCAGTGAAATCGACTGCTGGCTTAGGGAGAAGGCCCATAGGGCGCAGAAGGCACGCTGAAAAAACAGACCCACCGTGTTGACGCACGGTGGGCCCAACTGTCAGCAGTGCTAACAGCGCCTTCCACAGTCAAAGGTTGGCAACCTCAGTATACGAGTGTTGCCGCCGCCATATCAATCCCCGCTTCTAGGTGGCATCTTTCGGCAACTCAACGGAACCAGAACCAGACGCAATTTCGGGATGGTTGAGCCGCAGGTATTCTGCGCAAGCCCAATCTATCGCCTTTGCAGTTGAGCGGCGGTCGGCCTTCGCAACCACCTTCATCAACGCATAGATGGCCGGGTTAATCCGGACATGCTTGCCTACTGGTCTGTTCCGTTTCTTGCTCACCAATCGCCCACCTACTTAGCTACCAGCCCGAATCATACCAACGAAAACCACGGTTTTCAAAGATAAACAGATAGTAGGATTGGGTTTACACTGTGTGTTCATCGTGTATACACACCGGAGGGAATCGGGCATGAAGACATTTACGGTTCTGATTTGCCTGGTTGGTTTTCTTTCTGGCTGTTCTGCCACACGGTTCGAGGTCCGGGTGAGTTACTCACCAGTTCCCGACTGCGACATAAGCGCCAAAGTTTTCAGCAATTAAAGGAGATGCACGGATGCTTTCTATCAGGATCAAGGATGGCGACAGAGTTCAGGTGTCGCACGGAGGTGTTACGGCATGGGTGACAGTGGTGAAAGAGGGCCCATTTATCCGCCTGTTGGTGGACGGGCCGAGGCAGATCAAGGTTTTGCGCGAGAGTCTGGTGATACCGGACACGGTTCCTGCGACCAGTGTGGCGTGATAACAGCATCGATCACTGAGCAACTTTGCTGGCGATGTTTCCGCGCTGAACAGGAGGACTAATGGACACAGGATACCAACTCGGAATGTCTTTGATTGGGACAATCTGGGAACCCGATTTCATGGAAATAGTAAACCTCGCACTAATTGATTTCATGGAGGCGTGATTGATGGCCAGGAAGGCTTATGGACTGAGCGACTATGAACATGAATCGTTCATCTGTCCCAACGGTAACGAGATGTATTTGCCAAGCAAGATGCGGTTTGAAATCTGCCACCTGTGTTTGACACCGGCGATTTCACCCGAGGCCGATCCGGCAACGGTGGCTGGTGCTAGTCGGTATCTCGACCGAGGTTGGATTCGCTGGCGCAGTGGATACATCGACAAACGGCCTGTCTGCACGATTTGCCAGAACGCCTGGCGGATAGCGCGGAGGGCAGCAAATGTCTAGGGATCGACCGGAATATTGCTTGACCGAATATGGCAAGCGGCAGGTGCAGGAAAACCTTGCGCTGGGTTATTACCTCGCAAATAAATTCCGCGCCCCATACGGATGGGATCACGAGGATTGGAAAGCTGAATGCCTAGAGGTGTTGTGCCTGGCTGTGGCTAGGTACTCACCAGCTCGCGGTTATTCGCTCTCAACACTGGCTGAGCGATTAGCCTGGCTAAGGCGCGGAAACATCAACGTGATGGGCAGAACCAAGCGCGCTGGCTATGGCGTGGTGACTACCAGTCTGGATAAACAGCATTCCAGCGAGGGAGCAAATCTCGCGCTGCTTTGCGGGTACACCGACCCGGGCTTTGAGCAGGTCGAGCGGGCCGATCTGGTATCGGCTGTGATCGCGGAATGTTCGCCTCGCGGTGCCGCCATCCTGCAACGCCTGGCTGAGGATGTTTCGCTGCCAGATATCGGAGAGGGCATGGGATATTCGCGGCAGTGGGCTAGCCAAACCCTGTTCGAGGTTCGGCAAAAACTCACCCGGAAATTTCCTGATGAGGTTCGCCTAACTGGTGCGTGCAAGTCATGCGGTGGGCCACTGGTTAAACACAGCAACAAGTGCCAGCCAATTTATTGCCTGAATTGCGCAGGCCAAATTGCCAAGGCAAAAAAACGCCTACATCACCAACTGAACCAAAACAAGATCAACAAGAAACGGAGGAAAAAGAAATGCACAGCGAAGACGACATCTTGCCAGACAAGCTGATTGACCGCGCGGATAAGTGGTCTTTGATGATTATCGACTTTTACCGGCAGTGGGTTGCCAGTGACTGCCCAAGCTATTTCGAAAGGGATTTCGAGACCTACACAAAATTGATTATTCGTGATGAAGGTGGCCTCAAAGTGTTTGTGAGTCTCTCCCAGTGGCGACCCTACGAACAGCGCAGGTGCTGGACGATGAGCAAACCTTGGGGCGGTGTTCCTAAGCACCCGACTACCTGGTTCATCGAAGTTGTTGGCGAATTGTTGGGATCAAAAAAGGAGACACATGATGGTTGAGACAGCATTGGCGGTATACGAAGTTGAAACCAACCCGCAGGCGGTGGTTACCAAAGGCCAAGCAACGGCAAACGCTTGCAGGCAAATAGTCCTGAAATGCTCGATGCAGTTGCAGGGCAAAACCTACATCAAAGCAGAGGGCTGGCAGGCATTGGCCGCAGCCTGTGGCTATTCACCGCGCATCGGAATCGTCGAGGAACTGAGTAACGGTGACATCCGCGCGGTGTGCGATCTGGTGCGATTGTCGGATGGCGAGATCGTCGCCAGCGCTGAAGGTTACCTAGGCATGGACGAAGGCATGTGGGCAAAGCGACCTCGTTATGCACGACGAGCCATGGCGCAGACACGAGCCACCAGTCGCGCTTGCCGATCTGCTCTTGCGTGGATTGTGCCGCTGCTCGATGCCGGACTTGAGACCACACCAGCCGAAGAGATTCCACACGCCGAGATTGAAACGCGCTCAATGCCGGTTCAAGTTTCGGCACCGAAGCTTGAGGTGCACGAGGCTGGCATGGTGCGCACTGTAAGCGAGCAGACGATCCAAAAGATTGTTGGCCTAATCAGCCGAGCCAAAAACGCTGGCGTGATTTCAGACGTTGAGGTTTTTCGCACCGGCATGCGCAAAACCTACGGCGTGAAATCCGCCAAGGATCTCACGGAACAACAGGCAGACGAGGTTTTGGATTCATTGCAATCGATGCTGGCTAAGCGTGCAGCCATCGCAGAGGCTAATTAACCAGGAGAATTGACCATGGATCTGAGCGAATTTGATTCGATGCTGTCCGGTAACAAACCGACTGAGCGCAAACAGTACGAGACGGTTCAGCCAGGAACATACCGGGTGGAGATCCTGTCGGAGGAAACCAAGCCGACCAAGGCCAACGATGGTGCTTACCTTGAGTTGGTACTACGGATTGAGGATGGAGACTACCGAGGCCAGCGGATTTGGGACCGGCTCAACCTGAAGAATAAAAACGCCAAGGCGGTTGAGATAGCTCTCTCAAGTTTGCGCAGCATCCAGCGCGCTTGCCACCTGGAGAAACTTACTAGCTCTTCCGAACTGGTCGGTCACAAACTACGGATCAAAACCCGAGTGCGTGAGTGGAACGGTCGGGAGTCTGCCGAGGTGGTAGAGTATCTGCCGTACCACGCCGAGCCGCGTGTGGTGAATCCTCAGCCAGGCAAAGAATTCAACAATGACGATTACCCATTCTGATGCGACATCCACCATCGTCCAAACGCCAGGGACATAAATTCCCGACAGGATCCGGTTTAAAACCGACCGGGAATGTGGGTAATGGCAGTCCCACTGGTGGTTTTTTGAGGAACTAGACATGCGACAGAACGACCTTTTCGGAGGCGTGGATGCCTACGGTGCGCAGTTGCCACCACCAACAGGCGAGCAATTGCGCGACGAGGCGATTGCCAGAGTTGCTGCGAATGCGCCACCCAATTGGATTGATGATGCGATCAATGCCATTCGGCATGTGTCGCTAAAGCATCGGTTACTGACCAGCGATGATGTTTGGCCACTGGTGATCCAGCCGCCGGAACCGAGAGCGTTAGGCGCAGCGTTTCAGGAAGCGGCGCGGCGCGGGATTATTCGCAAGACGGACCGGGTGATTGCTAGCCGTCGGCCTGAATGCCATGGCAGGCCGATTGCGGTTTGGGAGGTGGTCAATGTCTAGAAGGAAATACAACTCAAGTGAGAATACGGTTGATAAAAACGACCTGTTTTTTAATTGGCAAAAAGCAGCAGGCGGGACGTTGAACTATTCACCCGGTCTTAAAAATGCGAATCATTTTTATCACGTTGATTTAACTGCCGGACCTGGCATAGACGACCGTGGGAACCGCAACGTCCTTCTTCGTTCAATAGATGCCCACATGGTTGCCGGTGTTTTTAGCAGAATGCGGTACATCGCATTTGAGGAAGACCGGGAAAGATATGAAAGGCTTTGCCGCAGTCTAAAAAGTGAAGGGCTTTTATCGGAGACGGAAGTAGTCAAGAGCGGCAAGGTTGTTGTTATGCCCAGTTTATTCGGTGATTTTCATGGATGGCTAAGGGGACTTCTCGCCGGGCAAATTGGAGAAGTGTGCTTTGATCCAGTCCCAAACGGCGATTCAATCATCGACGCAAAACTAATCGCAAGCATATTCCCTGAGAACATGAGCATATCCTCTTACGTTGGCCAAACAGGGATGGCTAGGGTCTATGGGATGCTGGCCAAAAAGCAAATCGGCAGCACCAGCGACGGGCTTAGCATTGCAGATTGGGATTACGAGAACCTGTTGCGCGTGCTTAGAGGGGCAAGACCGTACGCATTTGCTTCGCGCAAGATGGGCTCTGCTGGCGGGCGTGTTGTGGTCTTCACAAAGGCCAACAAAAAACCGCCGGGCATGAATAACCTTGACGAGGGAATTCAGCGAGATTTCTTCTCATGAGTTACCGAAGCTATCGCGAATACCTTGGTTCTCCTGAGTTCGCAAGAATCAGGTCACTTGCCAAGAGAAGGTCTGGCGGCACTTGCGAAATGTGCAAGGCCAAACCATCAACAGAAGTTCACCATACAAGCTATCCGCCTTGGGGAACCTTTGAATGGAATGCGGATGGGTTGATTGATGTTTGTCATATGTGTCACTGCAAGATTCATGGAAAGAGGAATTGAAATGGAAACAGTAAATTCGTCTAGGTTGTGGCCGTCCCCATTGATTGTTGATTCTGCTTTTAAAGCTCAGATTCCAACACCAACAGCAGAGGAGGTTGCCCACCTTGAACAGAATTTAATTGAGTACGGAGGAGCAAGAGACAAGCTCATTGCGTGGAACAACATCCTTTTAGATGGCCATAACCGATACGAAATTTGCACACGACTTGGGCTATATTTCGAGATCGAGGACATTGATCTGCCGAACCGGCAAGCTGCCGAGGATTGGATCGACCGCAACCAGTTGGGCAGGCGCAACCTCAACCCTGATACGGCAAGCCTGCTGCGTGGGCGGATTTACAACCGGACGAAAAAGCAGGGGCAACGGACGGATTTGACTTCGGGCAAAAATTGCACGAAGTCGGCTGGCGACCTTGCCAATGATTACGGCGTATCGGAGCGCACAATTAAGAGCGACGGCCAGTTTGCCCGCGCTGTCGAGGATGTCAAGAAGGCAGACCCAACCATCGAACAGCGGGTACATAGTGGCGAGGTCAGCAAGCAATCGGTGGTAGCGGCGGCAAAGGTGCTGGGGAATCCGGAAGCAGCAACAAACCCTGAGACTTCAAGGCGTGCTGCTGAAGTCATCCAGCCAAGGATTGCCCTGGCGACATCCGAACCTGCCAAGGTGAACCCGGCCAAATCGGATTCAATAACTCTGGATGCCTGGGAAAAACTTACGCCTGACCAGCAAGAGGAAGCGCTTGGTAGGAATGACCTAAGCGGATTCAACTCTCAGGACAATGACTCCATCGAGTGGGCGCTCTGGTCATGGAACCCTATTACCGGGTGCCAGCACAACTGCCCGTACTGTTACGCCCGCGACATTGCTGAACGGTTTACTGGATCTGCTGCATTCCCTGACGGATTTAAACCAGCACTTCGACCAGGGCGACTGGCCGCACCACAGCATCAGAAGTTCCCCGAAGAAAAAGCCAAGGAGTGGATGGGACACAAGAACGTGTTCACCGGGTCAATGGCCGACATCTTTGGGAAATGGGTGCCAGCAGAATGGATTGAGGCTGTGCTTGCTTCGATCCGCAAATCGCCACAGTGGAACTTTTTGATGCTGACCAAGTTCCCATCCCGCATGTCGGAATTTAACCTGCCGGACAACGTGTGGGCTGGCACATCTGTGGATTGCCAGGCACGGGTGGCCAACGCGGAGAAGGCATTTGCCAAGGTAAAAGCCAAGGTGAAGTGGTTATCCATCGAGCCCATGATCGAGCCGTTGAAGTTTAAAAAACTTGAGGTCTTCAACTGGGTAGTGATAGGCGGCGCATCGAAGTCAAATGAAACGCCAGCATGGTCGCCGCCTCGGGAGTGGGTGGACCAGCTAGAGTCCCAGTGCCAAGGTTTGGATATTCCCTACTACGAGAAATCCAACCTGTTCACCAACACCGCACGCAGGCGCGGATACCCCGGCCAAGCTGTCTATTGGACGGATCAAATCAAGGCACCCGATGCGCTCTGTTATCTGCCACCGAAAGAACAGTTTGTTGGTTGATCTAAGACAGAAAACCACTCTAGCCAGGAGAACCCATGAACTGGATCAAGGTCCGAACGCACCTGATTTCGCATCCGCATGTTGTCCGCATCGCGTCCGCATTGTGTCTGCCTAGTGTCCATGTGTTTGGCGCACTTGTCCACATTTGGTCGGTCGCTGATAGTCATGCCGATGGTGACCTGCTCAAAAACATGACACCAGCGGCACTGGATCGCCTCACCGAAACGCCGGGACTGACCGCCGAACTGGCAACTGTTGGTTGGATAATTGTCAGGGATGATGGGATGCAACTCGTTAACTACCAAGAACATAACGGTGCATCCGCCAAGCGCCGAGCGCTTGAGGCGAAGCGCAAAAAAGGCTTCCGCATTGCGTCCGCAGAATGTCCGCATCCTGTCCGCATCGAAAGCGGACAGGATGCGGAACTAGAAAAGAATAGATATAAGAAGAAGAAGAAGAAGGAAAAGGAAAATTCCGACAACTCAACCGTAGTTATTACATTCCCCACCGATGGTGAAGTGCCGCACTGGCATTTGCGCCAGGCAAAACTAGATCGCCTGACCGAGCTATTTCCCAAACTCGATGTGATGGCCGAGGCGCGTACAGCGCTGGCATGGATTGAAGCCAACCCGGAGCAACGGAAAACCGCCAATGGCATGGATAGGTTTTTCACCGGGTGGTTGACCAGGTCGAACAATAATCCAAAGGCACCAGCAAGGCCGACCAACCAGACACGCACCGCGCCAGTAGTCCGTCCATGGTCTGAGGTGTTCGCTCAGCAGGCCGGACTAACCGCCGCCGGTTCAGGCCAAGCGTTACCCTGTCTGCCGGAGGTGGTGCGATGAGCGCAATGGTACCTGGTGGTCAAACTCTGTGGCTGGATTTGTTCCAGGGATTATTCCACGCCAACACGCCGGCTTGGGGACAAACGCTGTTTGCCTGGGGACAATTGTTCCACGCCGAGGGTCGCAGCAACAGCGAACTGGTGAGCGCGGTGTACGCAATCACCAGGCGAAACCCAATGCCGCAATTCCCTACGCAATTCTTGGAGGCACTGCGTGACGAACTACGGCAGCAAGACCGCAGCATGTCGGCACAGGCTGAGTCACGCAGACTGGATGACACGATCCCGGTGCAATGCGACATGTGTTCTGATTCTGGCTGGTTGTGTGGTCTGCCGCACCTGTCGAGTGTTTGGGGGCCAGAGTGGCGCAAGCCAAGGACTACCATGGCGGTTACTTGTTTTTGCGCAGCAGGCGAGCAGCTAAACGCCAGGGCGGCTGGTCGGCAGACAGATCCAAAATCGTTGATGTCGTTTATGCGCTACAGCAGCAAAAATCCGCACTACCAAACCCAGATGGACACCCGCGCTGTCGAGGTGAATGCGGAGCTAAAAACTCACGAACAGGAAAAAGGTGCGCCACAGTGGCGGGCCACAGTCGAGGCGATGTTGAGGAGATACCAGAATGTTAACGACCGAGCAGAAGATGAAAGCGGACAAGATCTTGGCGGACCTATTAGGTTGCGTGCGTGAGGCCTGCGAGGATGAGATTCAAGAGCTAAGGTCTGATCTAACCAGGTTGCAACTGCTGGTACTTCAGCAAACCTCGGTGACCTCGCGCGGTGAGCGGTATTGGCCAGAGTGGGTTAATAAGTATTTTGATTCGATTGGTTCTGCGAAGGTAGGTGAGTGATGGCAAACGACCCGAAACACTACATCGGCGCAAGCGGAATGAGTTGCGCTGATTTTATCCGTGATGTTATCGGTGCTGAAGGCATGGAGAATTTTTGGCGCGGTAATGCGTTGAAATATATTTACCGCGCTGGATCTAAAGGTGGTCGAGAGAATTTAAAGACGGACATCTCCAAAGCCATCGACTGTTTGCAGCGGCTTTTGGCTGAGTCCGAGCAACCAAGCCACTAGAGTGGAAAACCATGCTGATCACCCGTGCAGTGTGGAACATAAAACCGGGTGGAATGATTGGACGGCAACCGATTTGGGTATCGAAATCATTCAGGCTGGGCCTGAATCTTCCTTGTTTGTCCGCTTGCTGGTGTGTGCGCCGAGGTCCGATTCCTCGGGGGCGGAATGTTGTTTGCGGATCCGTTAGATGGTTTGTAAGATAATGGTGTAAGCATTTCTGACATGGAGGTTCACAATGCATAAGTCGTTTTTGACCATCGCTGCCATCGGTTCTATTTCTTGCCTGCTATGCCAGGCTGGTCCACTCGACAGAATTAAAGACCGCCGCGCTGCTCGATGCGCTCCCACCACCGAGGTAGTTAAGGAAACCAAACAGGCGGCCGAGATTATTACTAAGGAACGCTTTAAAGTGACTGCCAAGCCAGTTGGCAAAACCATTGAGATTGTGCCAGTGCCAGCGAAGGCCAAGTAACCAAGAGGTGCCTATGAGAACCTTATTCTTTTGCCTGCTTGTTTGTGGTTTTCCTGCTGCCGTCAGTGCTGGTCCTTTCAGCCGTCGGCCTGTGGCTAAAGCGGTGGCTACTGTCGGGTTCGGCACAGCACAGGCAGTCGCCGAACAAATGGCAAGAATTGGCCGCGTTGCACACTTCGGTGGAAACGCAGGCTATGAAGGCTGTGGTTCAGGATCTAGTCCAGCATTGGCGGAACAAAACTGCTGTTTCCGGAATCGTTGGGCACCTAGGGAAGTTGGATACGCTCAATCAGCCAACGGCACATGGTATGCCTGCTGCCGATATTAACCGCGAGGTAAGCGCCATGAACCCGGATACAGAACGGGAACTGGCTACCCTGCGTGCCGAGGTGGTGCTACTGCGCAGCCAGATGGAAAGCGCAACGATACTTCTGGCCACCGGCACCAAGTTGTTGAACGGTTTGCAGGACCACCGTGATGCGCTGCTGAAGGCAATCAGATGGCACAGGGATCAAATCCAAGCGCCAGGCAGGCCGGATAAAAAACTGTGGCGCATCACGGTGGATCACTGGGACAAACTGAACGGCGGGTCCTGATGCAACTCACGCTGCCAATACCGCCCAGCGTGAACCACATTTGGCGCAGGCACGGAAAGGCAACTTATCTGTCCGCCAATTACAAGCGCTGGATCTCGAATGTAAATCTTTGCCTGGTGATGCGCCAAGAGAATCCAATAGCCGGACCAGTCAAGGTTGATCTTATAGTTCATCCTGGCAAAGGCTGGAGAGCAAACCGGGATCTAGATAACATTTTGAAACCGGTACTCGATGCCCTCTGCCGGTTCGGACTTATCATTGACGATAACTGCACGGTCGTGCGCCAGATCTCTGCGTCAATCGGTAAGGGCGACGGCACCGAAGCGCGGCTGGTGGTTCGTGTGACGGCTCTGGAGGGATGAACACTGTGCCGCGTCCGCTGGGATGTGATACCTGTGATTCCAGTCGTGCGTATTAAAAAGCGCCTGCTGGGTTCGGGCTATCCGGCACACTGGACTGCAGCACTAAGCAGGGCGATAGGCACGCAGAAAAATATAACCGGCGAGAAACTCGCCGACATCATCGAGGATGTAGCCGAAGAATTAGACGAGTGGACGTTGGAACAATGGGGCGAAATAGTCGCACGCCTTGCGCCTGAAATGTTTGGAACACCGCGCCAGTCGTACTGGCCGACCGATGCGCCAGGAGGATCGTACGAAAAGATCAGGCGGTTACGGCGACGAGCGGCGAAAGGACTGAACCTTTGGCAACCACAGGACGATTCCAAACATGCCGAAAAAAATGTCGAGCCACAAACCAAATCAATTCCAGTCAAGCGACAGCCGACAGGCAAACCAAAGCCGCCACGCAAGAGGGTACGACAGCGTGTGGACTCGGTACAGCAGGCTGTACCTACGAATCAACCCGCTGTGCCTGATGTGCGAGCGAGCAGGACGAACGACGGTAGCAACGCTGGTCGATCACATACAGCCGCTACGCCTGAGGCCAGACCTGCGCCTCGACAGCGAAAACCTTCAGCCGATGTGCCGAAGCTGTCACGCAATCAAAACGGCAGCCGAGACGAGAAAATAGCTAAAGAACAGATATCAAAAGGAATAAAAAACTCTAAAGAAAGGTGATATCAGGCTATAGGGTTAAAGTGGGGGGGATGGTGCGGGTTTAGACCCTGCCAGAAAGGAC